>Ga0163217_1007715_pt1 | contig 10677 bp, 16 predicted proteins | sample SynspAceP_FD_185933 | JGI IMG/M metagenome (GOLD analysis project Ga0163217, IMG submission 185933) | Saline lake microbial communities from Ace Lake in Antarctica - Synechococcus sp. Ace-P (PacBio error correction) | ecosystem: Environmental > Aquatic > Non-marine Saline and Alkaline > Saline ...
GAGGAAGGGAGGATAGTTTGTGGTTTTTTTTTTATTTTTGCTTTGTTTTCGGAGCCCTTTTTTGGGTTTTAAAAAACCTGTTTGGGCTTTTTTTTCCTTGCCCCCCAACATTTGGCAAAAAAACTGGTTGCCGGCGCCACCTTAACTCCTTAAATCCCACCCATGCTCCAACTGCGGCGCCCTGCCTTCAGCGCGAAAGCCCCTGCGGCTTCCTGGCCCTTGGTGATGGCGGCCCCTGCCGCCGACGAGGGCCAGTGGCGTTTGTGGCGGGGGTCAAAGAGCGAGAGATGGCCCACGGGATCCGCAAAGCCGCGGCAAAGCTTTGTTTGTTGGGGTGGACGGCAGAGCCTGCCGGGCCTTTTTCAGCTTCCTGGGCCCCCCGAAACGGTCCCTTACAAGCGGGCCTTGATGGCCGACAACCTGCCGGGCACATGGCGGCCGCCCCTCTTCGGTGACCCCGGCCAGGTGGAAATACCGCGGACCTCAACTCCCAGGCGACGTTTCGCCCGCCCCTCGCCAGCCGGAGAAAGTGCGAACATGCTGGCCTCGCAACACCACCAGACCCTCAGCGCGATTCGCCTGGTGGGATGGCATCAGCTTTGGTCCAACAATTCTATGACGGCCCAGGGAATCGATGGGTTTCGGCCGCCAGTGGGCATCGCCAGCCTCAAAGGATTCTCGACGGCAAGCCGAATCTTGCGTCGAGAGCGGCACCACCCCGAGCACAACTTGGCCGATCCGCCATGCGGCGAGCCAGGGCATCGCTACCCCCCTGAAAATTTCCAGCGGCGATCATGACCTATGCGCCTACCTGGGCAAACGCTTGTGTGGCCGTCACCAGCGACCGCTCCAGCCCTCGCGGGCCAAGCCGCAAGTGGCTTCCCGACCCCGATCAGCACGTGCCTCCTTCCCTGTGTGGAATGAGCAAGGAACCGCCTCACGACCCCGCCAGCATCAAAGCGGGGCGATCCCGCCTGGGCCGATGCGATTCGCTGACGGTCTACGCCCTCTTCCAAGCTGAGGAACTGGGGATCACCCAGGCGAACGGTGGCCGAAAAGCTGGCCAAGCCAAGCCCAACCCAACCCAGGCCGAACCCTTGTCCGCCGCTTCCTTGGTGTGGAAGGCGATTTCGGTAACAGCTGGGTCTGCCGGCCGCTTCCGTCGTCCAGGCGGTACTGGCCGTGGGGCAACTACGGCGAAATCTTCGAGCCGCAACGTGGCCGTGCCTCTGCGCTGAACTGGATCGTGCCGAAAACCGGCAAATGGACCCGACGGTGGCCTGATATAATTCACCGCCGTTCCGCTGATCACACGGATGCCTATCCCCCGATGAGCGAACAGAAGCCCCTATCCCTTGGTGGACGGATTCGGCCGCGTGATCCCCTGGCTGGTTGGGCGGAGTGTTGGCCTGGCGAATGCTCGTGGTGGATAAGCGCTGCTGGTGGGCATACCTGGGGTGCTGCATCTCACGCCGCCGGCCCTGCTACTCAGCTGGCGCTGGTTGGGTCAACCGGCCAGCTTTGATGTGGCCGAAAGCCTGATCCCATTCGATCGCTGCCTATGCCCTCTGGCCGGGCCTGGTGGTGGGCTTGGTGAAGCAGTCTGAGGGCGGATCGTGGTTGGGCTGGTTGGAGCCACGCTGCTGTTGCACGGCCGTTTTGGCATGACGGCTTACAGCCGGCAACGGCTTGTGCGCCGTCTGGTGCGGATCTACGTGGAGGTGATTCGCGACATCCCCCTGTTGCTCCAGCCTCCTTGTTTCTGGTATTTCTGTGGTGTTCTCTCCTTTCGGCAACGGCAACCGAGCCTTGCAAATTCCTGGGTGGTGCTGGCCAAGTCCGGGGCTCTATCTTGGCCTGGTTTTCGCCGAGGCTGGTCCTGGAGGGCCGCAACTGGTAAATGGGATCTGGCAAGCTCCTGGCGTTTCTCGGTCGAGTTCCGGCGCCGCCCTGCTCACGGCCTGATCACCTACAACCGGTGCCTTCGTGGCCGAAGTGGTTGCGTGGCGGCATCGCCGCTGTGCCCGCGCCAGTGGGAAGCCGCCCACTTCCCTGGGGACTGCCTGGAGCCAGAGCAATGGCGCTCGTGGTGTTGCCCCAGGCCCTGCCGGTGATCATTCCCCGGCCTCAATAAGCCAGTACTTTTCTCTGGCCAAGAACTCCGCCCTGGCGGTGGCGTCGGCTTACGCCGACCTCTATTCCCGTGGCTTGAAACCACCCTCACCCAGACCGGCCGGCACTGGAGGGTGTTCCTGCTGGCTGCTGGGGGCCTACCTGGTGATCGATCTCTGATTTCCGCTGTGATGAACGGCCTGAACCAGCTTGTTAATCCGCGAGCCGCTGATGGCCTCCCACCCGCGCTGAGGCCATGCCGCCGCGAGTTGTTCGCCAGCCGCACCGAACGCTGCTCAGCCTTGCCTGCTGGCCCTGAAATCGGGGCGTCGTTGCTGGGTCTTGCCTGCGCTGGGCCTTCCTGCAGGCGCAGTGGGTGGTGGATCCAGGCCACAGCACCTGTTTCGGCCGTTTGGGCGCTACCCGCTCGATCAGCAATGGCGGCTGGGCTGCTAGTGGCCTTGCTGCCATGGCCTCGGCCTCAGCTGGGGCCTGCTTGCGCGCCATTCCCAGGGCGGACCGTAGCGCGTGCTCTGGCCGCTCAAGCGACCGGATCGCCCTTGCCCTGCCTGGCGTTTCTGGCCAGCTGGCCCCACGCCGCCCTGGGCTCAGTGTGGCCGCTGCAGGGCCGCGCTGGTGCTGATCACAGCCCTGCTGCTTGCCATCCGCTGGTCGCAGGCCGCTGGGGCCGGCGGCCTGCCGCCAGCCTGCTGAAACGTGGTTCCCCTGATTTTGGCCGCTGCTCTATCTGCTGGGCATGGCCTGATCAGTGGCGGCCTGGCCTGGTGCGGGTGCCGCCTTCGGAATGGGGAGGCCTGCTGCTCACGGTTGCTGGTGGCCGCTTTCGCGAATCCTCGCAAGTTTTCCGCCTTGTGGTCTTGATGGCCCTTGGGACGACGCAGCGAGCTGCCCCTGCTGCGCTGGGGCTCGGTGGTCCTACAGTCGAATTCGTCCGGGGTGCCCGCTGATCACCCTGCTGTTCCTCGGCCAGAACATCCTTGGTTTCCATGCTGCCCGGCCGGCCTGGCAACCATGGATCGGGTCTGGCGGGCGGCCCTGGGTGCCTCACGCTTTTCTGCGGCGCCTACGCTGGGCTGAAGCGGTGAGGCCGGGCCTGGCCTCCGTACCCGCCCGGCCAGCAGGAGGTCGCTCGCTCCCTGGGCCTGACAGTGGCCCAGGCCCTTACAGCAGGTGGTGTTGCCCCAGGCCCTGCGTATCGCCCTGGCCGGCCACGGTGGGGCAAGTTCATCTCCCTGTTTGCGGAACACCACGCTGCTTCCCTGATCGGCCTGCTCGAACTGCCGCACGCCCGTACCGTGATGCAACCCAGACTTTCCTGGGCCTCACCGCCGAGTGTACCTCACCTGGCGGGTGCTGTTCTGGTGCTGCTGCGCCGCCCTGGGGCTGGCAGCCGGGCCCTGAACGCCGCCTCGACCCCCACCATTTCGCCTGCCTGAGCGCATGACCCCCCATCTCATCAGCTGCAGGCGCAGGCTCCAGCGAGGCGACGGGGCCCTGGATGATCGAGGCGATCCGGCGTTCAGAAACGTATCCCAACGGTTTTCATGCCCTGCGCGGGTCGACCTGCGGGTCAGGCGCGGCGAGGTGGTGGTGATCAATGGGGCCATCGGGCTCGGGAAAAGCACCTTCATCCGCACCTTCAACTGCCCTCGAAGAGTTTTCAGAAGGATCGATCACGATCGACGGCACCGCCTTCCAACGACCTGCGCAACAATCGATCGATCCGCTGCGAAACCGGCATGGTCTTCAGGCAGTTCAACCCTGTTCCCCATTCTCACCGTGCTGCAGAACTCTGCCTAGCGCCGTGCTGTGAGCAACGAACGCCGCAGCGGAAGTGGAGCGGCCAAGCACCGCCCTGCTGGAGCGCGGTCGGATCGCCGAGCAGGCCAGCAAGTATCCGGCAAGCTCTCCGGCGGCAGCAGCATGCGGGTTGCGATTGCCCGCTCCCTCTGCAAATGGGCCACGCATCCTGCTGTTCGATGAGCCCACCACGCCCTTGACCCGAAATGGTCGGGGAAGTGCTGGAGGTGATGAAGGGCCTGGCCGCCGATGGCATGACGATGGTGTGTCACCCACGAGATGGGCTTCGCCGGAGGTGGCCCACCGCGTGGTTGCTGATGTCAGAAGGGCGGATTGTCGGGAGGCTCCGCCAGCACCTTTTTCACCAACCCCCAGCACGAGCGCAGCCGCCAGTTCTGGCCCAGATTCTCTAAACAGCCTGCGGAGCAAGCTTGTTTGTCACGAACGGCTACACAGCGTCTGGACACCGGCCTCAAAGCTCTAGCTGGCATCCTGGTTTCCCAAGGGCGATTCACTCCTCCTGTACTTCATTACCAGCCATCCTCAGGCCCTGTTTTCGCGTTTGCAAAGGTTGAAGCCGATCATCCGGCCCGCCAAGATTGACGATGTCATGACCGCCCCTTGGTCGAATGCCGGGAATCCAAATTGGCATGACCATCACCGATGTGCGGTGGCTTCGGTCGGCAGAAAGGGTCAGGTTGGAGACGCTCCACCGAGGAAACCGAATTCACCGTTGAAATTCATCACCAAAGTGAAGGTCGAGGTGGTCGTCGATGACGGAGAGGTGGATGCCGTTCATCTCGCCATCAGCGGCATCGCTCACCGGAGAATCGGGCGACGGCAGATCTTTGGTGCTGCCTGTCGAAAGCGTGGTGCGCATCCGCACCTCGAATCGGGCCGCCTCTTGCATCTGATTCGCACGGCCCAGTCGGGGTTCTGCTGCCGACGCCAGACGTCAAGCAGTTTGGCCCGCAGCGAACGACTGCACAGCCACAGGATGAAGTGGTACGGCCGTTCCTCTTCTCTGTGGCCAACACTCTCCAAGCCGATCAATACCTCTTTCTTCGGTGCTGCTCTGGCCTGGGATTCAGCCAGGCCTAGCCCATTTCAGCCCCGGCAAAGCATCACCCGGTGATCACGTGCACGATGCCGTTGTAAGAACAATGTCGGCGAGAGCATGAGGTGTTCTTGACTTTCAAAGGGCCTCGGCGCAAACGGATCGGGATCATGGCCCCCTCCAGGCCTCCCACTGGCTGATTCCATCCCAGATCGCTGCGGCTGTAAGGCGCCCGGAGATCAACAATGAATTTGAAGGATGCGAGCCAGCTGTGGTGGGTTCTGCAACCAGGGTCTTGCACGTGCCGGGAGCAGGGGGCGAATGGCGGTCGTCCACCCGGAGCAAACACCGTGAACGGTCCAGGACTCTCGAAGGGCACCGCGGTGAGACCGGCCACTTCCAGCGGCTTGTGAGCAAGTGAAGAAGAGGCCGGCGCCCTTTGGCGGTTTCGATGATGTTGGCCATGGGGACAATCTCTAGCGGTAATGTTCGGTTTGCAACATGCCCTGAGGGGCGCTTCGGAGGATGAAGCGGTCCATCTGGGATTCGAAGAAGGCACGATTCGCCTTGAGGTGCTCAAGGGAATCGGGACTCGTCGGCGGGAACAGCAAGGCGGCCCGCAGGGCTGGATCCCGCCGAGGTATCGTGTAACATGGAGCGCTGGAAGGTGAATACCACCCAGCTGCAACCAGGATGTCGTCCTCGCCGCGCTTTGTGCTGTAGGTAAAGCTCGGTGAGGAGGGCGCAAGAAAATTGCAGCATGTCCTGGCATCCAAGCAAAGGTGGGCGGTATCCCCGCTGAGGCCCCAGGAAAACACAATCGCATAAGAGGAATGCCGTAGGTGAAATTCGGGACTGCTCGGAGGGCACCCTGGCCAGCCTGGGCCCGTTGTGCTCTTGGTGGCGGCGCGGAATGGTGCCGTGCGGTAGAACACCGCCTCCACATGAGGGGAGGTGCCGCCTCGTAGAGCCAGGTGAAGGCCTTTCTGATTTGGGAATGATCTCGAAGCACTCGCCACGGATGAACACTTGGGTGGTCGATCGGCCCGGCCAGCCACCGCGAAGATGCCGTTCACCAGGAAGTCCATCGCGGCGGGAACACCCGAAAACCCGCCCTCGTCGTAGATGTCGCTCATCTCGAAGAAGACCGGCGGCCATCACTCCCAGAAACAGGCCCAGGTTGCGCCACATAGGACAGCTTTCTTGACGCTGCTCCAGCAGCATCTCCGGAACAGTTTGTAGAGGCCAAGCATCAGGGGGTTGCCCTTGAAGTAGGCTTGGATCGCCTGTCCGCGTTCTGCCTGCTTACACCTCACTGTCGAGATAGTCGTTGAAAGCGGCCGCCCCTATGCCCTGGTGCCAAAAAGCATGGCATCCCATGCAGGCCTCGGAACTCCATGTTGAATCCGGTCATGCCCAGAGGTGATGAGCAGCTTTCGGCAGCCTTGCCGATTTCGCCTTTCCTCCATGAACTCCAGCAAGCTAGGGTGGGCCCCCGGCCTCAACCGCGCAGATGCGCGCTCGCCTGAATCCCCCCTGATAGGAATTGGGGCGATCGAGATACTCCTGGCTGGGGAAGTATTTGAAGGCCGGCAGGGGTGAGGAACACCTGCTCAGCGATGTAGAGCAGATCGCGCCAGTAAAAATCCATCGGCACGGCGTAAGGCCTTGTAGATGCGATGATCTGCAAATCAAGGTTCTCGGGGTGTTCCGCAACATCGAGGCCGCCGGCCTCAAGGCGTTCCACCAACCTCGGCGAAGGGAATGGGTGGAGGGGGGCAGGGCCGTGGCAGAGCTGGTGAGGACGCGTCATGTCAGAAAGCTTCCAGGAGGGCGGCGGCTTGGGACGGCGGCGGACGGCGGGCAGCCACCAACACCGAATGGGGATGGATGGGTCAGGGCCAGCGAGCCGTGGCGCCTCGCTCCAGCCCAGCAGGAGTTCGGCAGAGGCCGCAACGATCACCAAGCATCGATCAGGCATTCATGGGCCGGTACCGCTCCCTCCAGCTGGTTTCGGCTGTAATCCGCCCCAAGGCGTTTGTCGAGCCGACCGAAGCCCACCGCGATTGAACAGCCGCAACGGCATAAACCGCAGTGAGAAACCGGAAGCCAGCAGGCAGCCGAGGGTGGGGATCGGGTAGAGGGTGAAGCTGCCTGGTAGATCAGCCATTTCAGGCCACAAAACCGGCCTGGCCAGGCACCCCGGCTTGGAAGCATCAGGGCCAACAGGAACAGCCGCTGGTGAAAGGCAGCCCCCGGCAAGGGTTAAGCAGTCGGAGAGGCCCGCGATTTCGGTGGTGCCGGTGCGGGTCTCGATCATGCCCACAGAACAGAACAGGCAGCGAGGTGATCAGGCCGTGGGCCAGGATCTGGGCCCATTGGCCCCCTGCAGGGCTGAGTGGTGCGGCGGCGAGATGGCCACAATCAGCAGGCCCATAGGCCCAGGGAGCTGTAGGCCACAGGGGCGGCGCATGTCGGTCTGGCAATGGCATTGAAGGGCGCCGTACAGGCCGACACCAATGCCAGCACGGCGATGGCGGGGCCCAGGCCGGCCCAGGTGGTCGCCATCATCCCGAACGGCAAAACGCAGCAGGCCATGCCCCGAGCTTGGAGACCACCCGCTGAGCTTGCATCGCCACCGTGTGGAGGCCTGGCTGTAAGGCCAGCGGCCTGCCCAGCCGTGCAGGGGCAGACCGGCATCTTCAGGCGCGAAGGCCAGCAAGCACAGGCCCAATGATCCAGCGCTGGGAGCCCGGCGGCAAAGGACTCACCTGGGCCAATCGTCGTAGGCCCAGCCTGAAGCCGTTGGTGTGCAGGCCCAGGCGAGCAACACCGCGAGCAGGGGCTACCCCGTAAACGGCCCCCCATACATTCAGATAACGGATTCGCGGCTGGTGGCGCGGCGCTCCCTCCCCAGATCGCCAGCAACAAGGTGGTGGGGATTCAAGTGATCTCGAAGGCCAGCACGAACAGCAGGGCGTTGCGGGCCAGAAAGGCACCGGTGAGGCCGAATCGGCGCCAGAAGCAGTCCCATACAAGAGGCGACCGCGGGTTTCTTCCAGGGGAGCTTTTCCCGCCACTCGACAGCGGGGTGATCAGGGCGGTAGACCATCCAGCGGCAAGCTGAGGCCATCAACGGCCGAGATGGAACTCCAGAACCAAAGCTGGGGCAAAACCAAGGCGCGTCGTAACTCCTCACCGGATGGAGGGCAAGCCAAGCGTGATCAGTAGCTGGGCGCCACAGACCAGGGCGGAAGCCGCGCCGGCCCAGGGGCTCGGAAGACGGGCAGGAGCGGGAAGGCCAACAGGGCGGCAGGGGGAGAGGAGCAGCAGAGTCAACAATGTGATGTCCCCTTCAGAAGGTGGGGCAGGCTGACGGTCTGACGGGGTGAGGAGCCAGAGGCCCATTCAACACCACGCCGAACAAACCGTGAGCGCGTAGGTCTGACCCGGCCGGGGAGGTCTGAAGCTGAGGCGACGTGCGCCTGCCACGAGAGCAGGCCGCTGCGGGTGCTGAAAGCCATCCACAACCCAGCGCTCGAACCAGTTGCTGGCGCCCGCCACAACACCACCAGGCCCACCAACGTGCGCCGGTAGAAGGTTTTTCCGGTGTGCAGATCAGAGGCCAGCCATTCCTGAGGCTGAGAGGGAAGCGGCGCAGCACGGGCTGGCCGATCGTTTCGGCGCGGGTTATGGGCGGGAACCGCGGTGGAGGGCACGAGTCAGAGAAGCCCGGCCACACCGATTACCGCCAGGTGGAGGCGCACAGGGAAAGGGCCATTCGGATTCCAACCGCTTGGCCACTCCTGCTTTGCGCATCAAGGATTGGCAGTGGCAAGCCACCAGGAAGACCACAAAGGTGGGAATCACACAGAGAACTTTCCGGCGAGCGCTGGGTGACTACAGACGCCGCCGCCCCAGAATCAGGCCCGAAGATCCGCACGCAGGGCGGCCGCTGATCAAACCATTGGTGATCACACAATGCGACAGCAAACGCCGGTGCCTGACTGCCACCAAGTGAATCCCACCAGGGTGGCCAGGGCACCAAAAGCCACCCACGGCGGCAGGGCCACCAGACCGGCGGGCACCGGTGAGGGAAGGCCCAGGCCCATCAGCCGGCCGCCTGCTCCAGAGGCCGCCAGCTGGGTGAGGTCTTGGGTGCGAATTGCTGAACAGTCACGTGTGCCCACCGCAGCAGGATCAGGCCATCGGCAGGCGGATAGATCAACAAGCATGGCGCCAGGCGGAGTCCGGAAGCTTCCGCCTGCCCGACGGCGCAGGAAGAGAAGGCCGAGCCAGCTGGCTCACCAGAAAGGAGATGGCCGCTGATGTCGCATCTGGGCCACGCGATCAGGGGCGCCACCAGAGCGTGGTTGCCCGTCACGATCACCAGCCCCAAATCACGATCGGGCTTCACCGCCACAGCGGTTCGATCCGCAGCCAGCAGCCAGCACCCCCCACCACCACCACGGAATTAACGCAGAACAGAGGGAGGGAATCGGCCCCTTCCCTTCGGCCTCATCGAGCCAGAGGTGAAGGGGGGATCTGGGCGCACTTGCCCACGGGCCGGCAAATGATCGCAGCCAAGATCAAGGTGAGTGCCGGTGTGGGCCGTGGCAGTGGCAAGTCCCAGGCCGTTGAAGGGGTATTGGATGTTCCAGTGCCCAGCCAAATTGGCAGCAGGGCGACAATCAGCCAGCATGATCAAGGTCGCCAACGCCGCTTGTTAGGAAGGCATCGCCGTGCCCTTTCCCCCAACAGCGACTGGTTGAATACCCAAGTGCCCACGATCAATAGGTGCCCGAGGGTGAGAAGTTCCAGCACACAATAGGCGAAGAAGAGCGATCGTGAGCACCAAGGCAGCAGCAGACCAGCTCAAACACACTCAAACAGCCGAAGAATCGGGGCCAGCCCCAGTCCTCTCAGATAGCCGATGAATAGACTGGGCCAACACATGCCACGCACAGATGATCGTCTGGAGAATCAGCGCGGGGCTTGTTGATCGTGCCGTCGAAACCAATCGTCAGCCCGGCGGTGGAGAGGCCGGTCCAGCTGGTGGTCAGGGGGTGCCGTCGAAGGCAATCCAGGCCAGCAGGCTGTGCAGGAAGGCCACAGGTTGAACGCCAGTGAATACCCGGAGGCCTTGGACGCCGAGCGCAGATCAGTCCCTGGCGCCCAGAACCAACGAGAACGTGGCCCCCAGGATTCGGGTAAGCGGAATCCACCAGGCCGTTTGCACGAAGCTGGCGGCCAGGGAAGCCGTTTGAAGCGGCAACGACGATTCCATCGGGGTGAAGAACGGGGGAAGAGTCGTGAGATTGGGGAACAATCGCCGAGGCTCAGGCGGGCATGATCTGCAGGAGATCCAGGTGGACCTGGGGAAATCAACCGAAGCTGCAATGGTTGGCAAACGTTAAGTGCCGTAATGCTGAGCTGGGGCTGCGTGAAGTTGCGTTTGCCTATGACTCCAATTACCGGAACTGTGAATCGTTCGGGGGCTTGCACTCAGGCTTTTCACCGCACCAGAAGGACCGGCCGCTGCCAGCGTGCAGCGCAACCGTGGGCAGGCTGGTGCCAGACAGCCGCGAAAACTGATCGCCAACCCTTCATGGCGGGCGATGCGGCGGCCACAGCAGGTTGGCCGAGCTCCGATCAGGTGGCATTGCGCCGGAAGGGTTCCCTCCCAG
>Ga0163217_1018295_pt1 | contig 10677 bp, 9 predicted proteins | sample SynspAceP_FD_185933 | JGI IMG/M metagenome (GOLD analysis project Ga0163217, IMG submission 185933) | Saline lake microbial communities from Ace Lake in Antarctica - Synechococcus sp. Ace-P (PacBio error correction) | ecosystem: Environmental > Aquatic > Non-marine Saline and Alkaline > Saline ...
TCTGCCGCTCGGGCGGATACACCTTGCCGCCGACAGTGGTGCTCGCATCTTTCGACAGCGTCCCGCAGTGTGCCAGGTGGCCGTGCTCTCGAACGGTCCCCACGCTCCGCCCGTGCGCCACACCGTCAGCCTAGTAAGCCTCCAATTGGCGTCTTGTCGGGTTCTTGTACGTCGCCCTTTCCTCCTAGCCGCGAGCGGAGATCCCCCCCCGCAGGCATCACGACCTCCGCCCTTAAGCCGTTCGGCTCAGCCCACCACCCAAACACCACCTCCCAGAGCGGCCGAGCCGCGATACCTCCGTCGATCTCGGGTCTTCGAATGCCCAGGCCCGCAGGCCCGACGCAATCCAGGCGATCCAAGCGGGTTCTGGTGGCCGAAGATACGCAAGCCGTGGTATTTCCGCTCATGCCAATAAGCATTCTGGATCGCGAAACGCCAAATAAGAACCCTCTCGCCTTTCCGCAGAGCTTCCCATGTCGGGTCAAGACGGCGCCGCCCCCTGACCGAACACATAGCGCAGCGGTTTCGGACGCTTCAGCTGCGCTGCAGCCTTGTTTCCTTGGTTCCTTGCATCAACAGCCGCGTGCATCTGTGCGCATGCCAGAGCGGACAGAAGAACATTCACCCCGTGGCTCAGGCTCTGACTAACGCACCAGTTCTCTTCAGCCCGAAAAACGCGCCTCCAGCCGGATTTCGGCACTCCGGCACAGAATGATAGCGGTCATGACCAGCACGAGACCAAAAGACACGTGGGACTCAGTGGCCAGCCACCGCCAATACAACGAGCAACACGCCCGGATCATGATCGCGCCGAATTTCGCCGAACCGCCTTGCCACGCCAAAGCCGCACCGTCTTGGCAGTGGGTCAGCCAATTACAACCCTTTGGATCGGCCCCGTGGTGACCCGTGGTATAAAGCAGGCCACGCACATCGCATTAGCTCATCACATAGGGTTGCCTTGCGGATTCGGCGGTGGCGCAATCATCGTGCCAAACGCACAGGTGATTTCTGCGGCTTCAGACGTTTCGGCGTGGAACTGTTCTGCATCAAATGAAGCATGGCAAGGTCAGCCACCACACACGCAGACCGGACGCCCCAGCATGGTCGATGAAATCCGCCTGGATATTCACCACCCAACCACGCAACCGACCCCCCACAAACCAGCCCGCACCGACCCCCCCGCACCTTGCCCGTGCAGTTCCGACCGAGCAACTAAGACTGAACGGCCACCGCTTTCCCATAGTGCAAACACCATGGCGCTCACGCGACGGCCCGACGTGAAGTTTTTCCGAACAGCCTCAGGGACGCAGCGTCATTGGGCTGCACACCGAGCATCTTGAGCGCCCTTGCGACCGATCCGACGTACGCTGACCTTGGTCGAACCATTTTGTTACGTCCAGCGTCACGCTGTGCTGTTCGATCAGACCCACGAGGGCAACGCGTCCAAGCCCGCCGAGTGCTTCGCGCGGCCATTCGATCCGCCCAGAATTAGACTCTAGACAACGTAACCAATATATTCCTGCCTCCCCGCAAGCTCAAGAGTCAGACACCCGGTCAGCCGCAGTCTGCGCTGCGGTTGGGATCAATAAGATCGCTGGCTGCAAGTGCTCGCCGCCGTAAATTCCACGAGCGCGTGGAGTCGAACTTTCCACCACCCATAGAAAGCGGCGATGCCTTCGGCGGACCTCAAATCAGAGCGCCGATGGGTGGGCACACCAATGCATCGCAATCCCGCGTCCAGCCCTGGCTCCAGCCTCGAACACAGACATAGCCCTGCGCGAACCACATCAGCCGACGGACTCAACCCTGTAGACGAGCAATCGACAGAGTGGCTCCCCTGGCGGCCAAACGATTCGGACCACCAGCCGCCATAGAGCAGCATCACAAAACGCGCCACCTTTCAGGTGACGACAAGCCACATCAACGCCCAGATTCAATATTGACATCGCTCTACACCGTCACGGGCTGCGCCCAGCAGACACATCTCTCATGGCGAGCTGACGCGGCACCAAGGCGCGGGCAAGCGAGGCCGGTCAGACCCCCCGTCGGGCACCAGACCCGCCCTTGACGTAGGGCGCGGTGAATTTGGCACCGGCTGCAAGCAACGAACCAGATTCCGCAGGCCAACGCCAAAGGACACGCCCTGCCCCGGCTAGCACCCCGCCTTCGACGGCCGGCAAATGGACCGGCAACCGGGCTGGACCGGATTGCGCGGATCAGGCCTGTGCCAATTCGTTGATCTTGCCGCGGCGTTCATCCCTTGGCTGTCGGCGGCGCGCGATCAGGACGTTCAGAATCGCCACTGCGCAATAAGAAATCGCCTTCGGAGGTCAGGATCACGGCACGGAACACGGCGAACGCTGGCGGCCTTTCCACAATAGCCTCTGCCGCCCGCAAATGCAGGCGTAAAACGCTCAGGGCGACAATCGCCGCCCCGCTTGTGCGCGTTTTCCGTTCCAGATGACGAATCCGCGGTCCCCTTGTCTTTCGATCCGCGCGCTCATTTCAGTTTCTCCCTGAGGGACCCAGCGATTTGACACACGCTGTGGATAGCTACCGCAATGAACCGTGCCGTCCTTCGTGGCCGAGTTCCAGCTCGATATACAGCAGAACTGCGGCCAACCGCCGCTTGTCCGTGGCGCGCTCAGCGGCTCACGCGACCTGAGCATACACCACAGCGCCAGAAAACTACCCGCGTCGTCAGCGAAATCGGTGAGAACGGGTATCTTGCGCCGCGTGGGTCCACCGCCACTTGAGCGATCCGGTCACAAAAGCCACAGCGTATCCAGCAAAGATGCGCATACACCGGAGCCATGAAACCACCATAGGCGGATTAAAGTGCTTCCCGGACAACCAGATCAGAAACAGCAGCGCCCCCGTGGGCCTTGTCGGATATGTCCCAACGAATATCCGACAGGGTTGGGTGCCTGTCTCCGTCCCGGATCAGCCTGGCTTTCATCAAGCGGGCTGCAAGGGCAATGAAACGCTCCAGAATGGTGGTCTGTGTCGCCAAAGCGGTGATCGGCCACTGATGATCACGCTTGGCGATATGAGCCAGTTTCGCAATCTTGGGTCATGGCGATACCACCCGTGCTCTGAATGCTAGTCTTCGGCAAACCAGACGGCCCGCGCGGGACCAGCAGGTTCTTGGCCGAGCGCAGAGTATGGGTCTCGCGCGTTGTACTCCGCTTCAGAGGTGGCCAGCCGCAACGATCACGGCGAACGCCGCCTGTTCCCATCTCGATCAGACGCAGACTCGGACACTAACACGTTGGCACCGCCAAGCGCCTGGAAGGTGCCGACATGGCGCCACTTGCCAGAACACTGTATTTGCGGTCATACATGGTATTCAACGGTCAGGCGCCGTCTGCCGTTTCACACTCGGCGCCATGTTTCGGCACAGATGCGGAACGTTGGCCGCTGCGAACGCGGGCCTCGATGGCCTTGAAAAAAAAAAAAAACCCCGCCCCCCCACCTTTTAGGGGCCGGGCCCTTTTTTTTTTTCACCCAGACGGGGCAGAAGGCACGGCCAGGACCACACACTCACCCACGCACGTGCAGCTTCGGCGCGCGGCCACAACCGGCCCCAACGCGCAAATAGCTTGCAGAGCGTGACTGCCCCTGGCGTCCCGCCGAACGAGGAAACGCCGAAATACCAGTCTTCGTCGCCCTGCCGCGCGCCGCTTATCGCGGGCAGAGAGATCGAGCAACATAGTCGGGCTTTTCTGAGTTGACCCCAACAGCCTTGCCGAACGTCTCAGTCACACGAAACGTTGATCGCCATAACGCCTTGCCGTAGAGACGTTAACCTGGGGTTCACGGTCATAGCGGATGGTGGGTTCACCGTGGGCAAGAGGCCACTGCACGCGCGCCGATACCGATCAGCTCCTCTCGATGTGCGCGGTCATGCTAGGTTCAATACATATAGCCCAAAATCGGCAATCAAGACCGCCGCCAGAATGGACCGTATCAAGGACAGGGCTTGGACACCGCCCGCACGGCCCAGTCTTCCTCGAACACAACTTAGCGATGTCGAAACCAGCGCCCGCGCCAAAAGCCGAGCCTCGAATCTTCGCGGCATGAACAGCGCGGCCGGGATGACCCCCAACCACAAAAAACAGCTTCGGCCACGAAACCGTTCCCACAGAATATAACGCAGAAAAGCCCGGAGTCGCTCTCGAGGATCTTGTTACGGTTGACCGTGTACGTATTTCTGTCGCGCAGCGAACGGCGGCCAGACTGTCTTAGCCAGACATTTGGCCGTTCTTCATGTCAGGATCGATAAGTTCACCTGCTCCTCACCTCCATCGTTTTTTGGCAAATGATCTGGCGCTCGGATTTCGTTTCGACGACACGCCCCAAAGATCGACCAGTTTTACACGGTCTGTTGAACCAATAATTGCCGAGATCAGCGACGGGGAGCCGGCATTTTACACCGGATCAAAACGCAGGCCAGGTTCGACCCTTCGATCGCCTCGGCAGCGAATCGGCATCCGCTCAGGCACCAAGCCGCACGACGCGCGAGATCGTTTGTCTCTTGACGGATGATCGTGCTTTTGACCTTAAGCATAGAATGCCTTCGAACGCCCGGTGCCCGCGCCACCTCCGACGCCGCATCTGGAAGACGATGCGCAGGTTTGTGGTGCTCTCGCCATCAAGACGCTTCGATCTCCGACACTGGTGCGAACGCGCGCCGCAAAAGTGCGGGTTGCAATCAAGGACACAACCTGGTGTTGACCGCGAGACATCCTCGGCTTTCGGCGATGCGCCTGACGGCTGTCCCGACCCGCTGCGAGAAACCCGACGCCCGCCAATGTTGGTGCGTTCGTGAGCTCAGCAGGTACTTTGGCGTAGGTCAGCCTCTCTCGTTCTCCTTTGGCCAACAAGGTCTTTCGACCGGTACTTACTTTCACATCCCGTGAACCAGACTTCGTTCACACCCAACCTCGTGGTAGCCCGTCGAGCAGGATGATCGGGCGACTTCGACGCCGGGGGTTTTCCATGTCGAGGTACCAGCAAGGAAGGAAATACCCTCTTAGCTGTTTCACGGTCTTGTCGGCCGCACGAGGCAGAAGTCATGTTCGCCGCTCGCTGACCACGCGTGGTCAAATAGTCTTTTGGCCGTTGACGAATATAGTGCGTGGCCTTCGTCGTTCAAAACCGCATTCTGTTCTTCAACGAGCGGCAAGGTCGACCCCAGGCGCCGCTCGAATAGCCCCTGAACCACATCATCGCCCGCCAAGAGCGTGCAGCCAGTAATCGTTCTGCCTCTTTGCGCAAGCCGAATTTTTGCAGATCACGGAAGGGGCCAACATCGACAGACGCAAAAGGGCACGAGGCGACGGCGCACATAGGCGGCCAGCGGCTTCTTCTTCGAAATGTGACGCTGAGAAACCCGGCGTTCCACTTCGACACCAAAAAACTTTTTCGGGCCCAGTAATCGGGGCAGCCCAGCCTTGGAAGACGTTCAGGATACCGCATGCCACATGTTCCTAGACAGCGTCCTTTAACCAAAGCCTCCCTTCACCCTTGCGCGGATTTTGTCGACCATATTTTTTTCCCAAATATTCCTTGGGGGCCTTTTCCCTCAAGAAACGCGCCCGCTTCGGCGCGGAAAGCCTCTTTTATTTGTCGCCTATAGCTCACGATCCATTGGTCACTTCTCCCGGCTGTTATATTGTCGGCCATTGCGGCCCCTTCGTTCATCACTTACTTTTTTGGGCGGCTTTGTTGTTCAGCGTCGTCAAAGGTGCGAACCCTCTTGCAAACCAGCTGTTTCACCCAGCGGCGAGCGGGTTCCGCAGAACCACGCGGTCACCATTGGGTGCTTCGATGCCGGCCAGCAGCGCCGGCAGACCTTGCAGGTCGGCCCACTTTCATCTGGCCCACCCCAATAGCGCGCAGGAACGCCATATGCCCCAAGAGACACAGCACATATCGACGTCCCAGGGGCGTTTCGCAATGCCCTCGGCCCGACCTTTTTGCCGCCTCCGCATTGACGCATCGCGGCCATATAGCGGGTACGCATTTCTGCGGTCGGTAAAGGTCACGCGGGGTGATATCAAAAGCGTTACGGCGCGTTCCGGGCGTGCGATTAGTTCGGACACCTCGGGGTTTGGCACCCCCAAAGCCACGCCCGTGTAGCCGGGCTTCATAGAGTGCAGACTTACGCCGGGATCTCTAGCTGACCAAAAGTTGCCTGGCCTTCGCAGACTCTTATCGGCGGTCCTGAGTACGCGCACGCGTTCGGACCCACGGGTGCGCCGAGCTGGACGCCTTGCGCTTGCGTGTGGCCCAGCAAATGTCGACGACGGACCAATGCCCACGGCAAACGGAGGCCATGCGCGACCACCGACAGTCGAGCCAGCCGCTTGTCGATCCTGGTATGGCGACGCACCCATCCAGGAACCCATATCATCGGAACCCCACACCGCTCAGCCGGTGCCGAGTAAGTGGCCAGAATACGGTTTTGCCGATAAAAGCCGTCGAGCACACACCGGGCCAGTACCCAGGGAAATCTTCATTTCGCGCCTTGACCAAGGCGCCGCAAGCCCAGTGGCGACCCAAATTACCGCATAGACCGTCTTTTACGGCGACGAACCACTATCGAGGCCAAGCTATGATATCGCAGGCGAGAGAGTGCAGCCCGATCACATCCGCAGGAGCGCGAGTGCTGGCGGCGATCTCGTCCACTCCAGAAATAGGACGCTGTTGGACGCCAGAAATAGCACCCGGGTTTGCACCGGCGTCGAGCTTGCCGAACAACTCTTTCTTGACGTCCATGTCCTCGAAACACCGCTTCGATTCACAGCAGATCGACCGAGGGCGAAGGCTAGGTCATAGTTGATCGACACCTCAGCGCGAGTGTTTGGTCCACGCATCGTCATTTCATTTGGGTGATCCTTGCCCGAGCGCTTCAACACGCGCGGCCCGAGAAGATTACGGCCTGCAAGTGCCGACAGCACCAGCGCGCGGCCCTTCTGCGTGCGTCAGCCTCTCTCCTCGACTCAGCACAAAACGTAACGCCTCCGGCCAACAAGCGCAGCGTGGCGATCGCCTGCCCCCTCGGTGCCACGACGCCACCGATGATCGATAGGGATTGACAGCACGGCGCTGGCTCTACCCGCCCTTAAGACATCCGGGCCAGGTTTAACAACCCGCACGTGTCAGACGAAGGACGCGTTGATCATTGCCCTGCCCGCTCGGTCACGGTTTACCAAATCAGTTCCATGAAAATCTCTGCGCCTCGGCACCCGCATCGACTTCGTCAAAGGGCAAAGACTCTGACAGCGGCCTGCACAGACAGCGGAACGCCCATGCGCCTGGAGAACTCTGTCCCGCGGACAATCTTTTTTCAGCGTCCGTCATACGGCCAGATACCCAAGTGATCGTGCCGCTGGCTGCGGCCATCTCGCTTCGGGACGGCGCGAATGCGTCTTTTGGCAATCAGGCTGCGGTCTCGCGCATACGTCGCGCGACGCTACGGTCCCGGGGTCCGAACCTACCGTCACCCTGGATCGACACTCCGACCAGGCTTTCGCGCTTCGGCCCGCTTTGAACTGACGGCCAGAGTGTGACTCGAGCATCAAGCGACGGCAGTCCAACACTTATCAGCACCCCCAAGCGCGCGCAGACGCCATCCTGGGTGGCACGGGCACCCGGGGATCAGGCCAGAATGCACTTACGGGCAGGCCCAGCTTTGGCCGACGGCTTGCGCCAGCGCGGTACATGCGCCGATAACGCGAATCCTCGCACGCGCGCCACCCCCAGCGAATACACCATGCATGGAGCGCGACGATCAAACGGGGAACTCCACGAATCCGTTTTGCAAACATTTCAGGCAGGCAGCGGTTCTACGCGGAGTTTTGCCGAATTCGGTGATATCCGCGCCCGTGCGTGCGATAAGGACACAGGCCCTCCCGACGATACCAACGGCTTTGGCGCCTTCGTACCGGCCCTTTCGGCCTGTGCCATGCCGGCACCAGACCCTTCAGAAACGCCCATGGGACCCCACAGCCGTTGACCGGGGGGTTCTTGATCCCGCAGTATTACCGGCCAACGTCGGCCTTTGCGGGTATATCCACTCTTGTCCCGTCATTAGCAATATTCCTTGTCTAGTCTTTGTTTTCAGTCGCGGCCGCTCAGCGCCGGCGTTGCGCCGGTGCGCTGTTCAAGCGCCCGCACAGTCCTCACGTCAACGCGGGGCGACGCTCCTTGCAGCGATACGGGAATCGGCGCCAATATAAAGGCAATCGGCAACCGGCGGATACGAACCGTACCGCGTCTCGCCCGAAGCATACTTTAGGCAAAGATAGGGGCACTTACGGCGTTTGATCACCGATAGCTGGCATATTCTTGTGCTATCGCAACGCGCTAGCCGCGAACCCTTGTTTCTATCAGTTTGGCGCAAGATCCCCTGCGCGCCTGGAACCTTTCGGCTAGTCCGCTCAGGGGCGTCAAACTGCCATCCAACAGCGCTCTTCCAACTACGTGACACGCTCACGGAACGGCACTACGCCAGACAGACGACCCACACATAACAAACGGACCGGTTGTCCCCGGCTCCAGCCAGAATGAGATCGGAATGCATATCTGCGCGGCAGCCATGTGCCGCCAACAAGCACATCCTTTTCGGCCCGTCGCGTACGGCGACAGCCGGTTAGAGTGCCCGTATCATCGGCCAGCTCTGCCAACCCATCCGCATCCGACCCAGCATCCCAGAAAGTTGACCGCACACAGCAGGGGACAGAGCCAAGGTGCCCGATGGCCGACGGCCCCAACCGAACGCGGTCATTTGCGCCCCGCCGTGGACTAAGATACCAAGCTCGATAGCGGTATAGGTTCCAACCGCACACCGCGTATGGGTTTCGGCCACGCCACTGTACGCTACCGCGACTCTTGGCGCGTCGCGGTCCAGCCCCCTGTAACTGGCGCGAAAGGCCCGCAATATAGCAAGCCCCGCGCCAGCGTAATTGCCAAATTTCGATCTTGTGGTGTCGCCCCTCATCGCGCCGCCATCGGAATCAAGCAAACGAGATCACTCGGGAAGGAACAATGATCAGTCACAGCCACGACTCCCACGCAGTCGACGCTCAGGAGCGCGTGATCCGGCAAAGATCTTGTCGATCGGAGCCTCTCTTGCACATCCACATTAGCAGACATCGACAAGACGTCAGCCCGACGGCGGTGGTGAATCAAAACCGATTTCCAGCACGCTGATCACCAACACAACCGAAACCAGATCAGGTCATGTCATACGTTTCAAACCCAGCGGGATCACAGTGGCAGGGTCAGAACATGATGCCAATACGGATCAAGGAAAACATGCAAGCAGCAGATAGAATCGCCGCAATCGCCAGCAGCAAGACACGGCCCCGACAGCTCGGCCTCGGCCAACTACATTCACAATCATACGGGCGCGACGTTGGTCAGCCGGCGATAAAGGCCACAAGATCTTGGCCCCCGCCGCGAATAGAAAGCCAAAATCGCCCGCGGTCTGGATGCAGGTTTTCTTTCGCACGCGTCCCACAGGCCTTTCGCAGCAGTCAGTCTCTTGGCGCTGCGCAACGATGAAGCGTTGCCGCGACCTACACAAACAGCCGCCGTTCGTTGCGGTAAAGATGCCGCCGAGATGCCACCGATGAATCAGCACGAACAGCTCACCCGCAGGCAGCTTTCCGCAGTTGCAGCGCACCGTTCTTGGTGGAATAACGGTCGCTTGGACGGTGCGATTTCAAGGCCGAGTGCAGACCCAGAGCCGGCAATCACGAGGATAAAGCCCGCAGCGTTCAGCACGACCCCGGCAAGAACACCGGCCAGAAAAAGGCGACGAATCAGAGGTCCTCCGCGTTGAAGATACCGTAGATGATGAACACAAACCGACGGCGGATCCGCGAACCAGCGTGCCCTGCCGCGACCGGATGCGTGGCAAGACGGTGGGGTCATAGCCATCGCCGCAACATCTCGGGTGTGCGATTTTCCCCATGGTCGAGGCGCAGGCAATTAGAGCTGCCGTGGATCGCCCGAAAACCCGCCACAACGCCCATGGAAGCTGTGCCACTCGGCAGACGACAAGCCAGGGCTTAGACGCCGTGAGCCAAACCTTGAGCTGCATGGGTAAACTCTTAGTCGTGAATGTCGGCGCTGAACCGGATATGTCCAGCGCCAGCCGAACAAGCGGTATCATAGATAGATCGTACGAGTGTATCCAGCATGCGAGAGGCAGTTCGAGAACACCATCGACGTGTCGCCGGCGGATAGCAAAACGTTCTGGCATACAAGGTGCCCAGGTGCGGACACGCGAAGTCAAAGAAGGTGGCGATCGTAGCCACACTGGCCAGAGCAAGACGCAATCGGACACCCTACAGCGCCAGCAGGAATCAACACTCGAAGAGAGCAGAAGGCAATCAGGCCATGGTTGACGCCGTCCATTACAACGCACCTCTTCTTTTCAGCATAGGACCCGGAGTTCATTTGTGTGTTTCTAACGTCCGAACGACCAGTACCCGGGACACGGATCGCTCGCGGACATCGCGCAATCGACCAAGTTCGGGCCAGAGCCAGCCGCAGCGGCGATGCGATCACAACAACAAAACGTCCGGGCCATTTGGGGCCAGGTTCAGTCGCCCGTATGAAAAGCTGCCCTTTTCCCAACACGCTCAGGGAATCTTCGCCGCC
>Ga0163217_1067725_pt1 | contig 10677 bp, 6 predicted proteins | sample SynspAceP_FD_185933 | JGI IMG/M metagenome (GOLD analysis project Ga0163217, IMG submission 185933) | Saline lake microbial communities from Ace Lake in Antarctica - Synechococcus sp. Ace-P (PacBio error correction) | ecosystem: Environmental > Aquatic > Non-marine Saline and Alkaline > Saline ...
TGCGCATTATCGTAAGACACCCCAATGTGGGCAAAGAAAATCCCAGCGCCGCTGGCTGATCGGGATGACAGCAAAACGCTGGCGAGGCGTGTGGAGGCATCAAATTCCAGCAAATCCAGAAGTACGAGACCGGCGCAAACCGCGTGAGCGTCTTCACGCTTTGGATATCGCAACTGCGCTGGAGGTGCCGGTAGGGCTGCTTTTTTGAAGGGTTGCCGAACAAAGCAGCCGCAACTCCGCTTGCGTGAACACGGCGTTTGCCGACGATGTGCTTGAAACGACAAGAGTGCGTAACATGGCAACCGTCCCGTCGTATTACGCCATTCCCGAAAACCAGCCGCCGCCGCCTGTTCGAGCTGGCCCGCGTGCTGGCTGATGTGGCTTGATCCAGGCGTAAAGACCGGCGAAAATCGACCCGAAATAGATTGCGGCCATTCCGGCGTCGGCGCTTGCCAACACCCAGCCCTATAGTGAAAGAACGGAAGAACGCATTGAACATTTGACCCTACCACTGACCGACGGGCTCACCCGCGTCCGCGCACCTGCTGGCAATGCCGCGCGTGACGTGGAATATTAGCCACATCTTCACGCAGATGCCGGATCTAGGAACCGATAACAAGCTGCAGGCGGATTCTATGATCCGGTCCACCGTGGCCGACCGCAGCAGCCGAGGCCGCGATGCCGTGACGTGCCCTGCGCAAAGCACCGCCCGGATGATGCGATCTTTTTGGCGAAGAAATGGGGTCAAATCAGGCACCAGTGGCTGACATGGGTGCTGGACCACCTCGATGGCACGCGCGGTGTCGTGTCGGGCACTCCCACATGGGGTGTTGCTGAATCGATGTAGGCGATGACAGCAGAGTCCCGGTTTCGCATCGTCGACCACCCTACACAGGTGAGCGTTCATCGGTACGCCAGAAGGTGCTGCCCTGATCCATGACGGCAAGCCGCCGCCGATACAGACGCGCGCTGCACGCCTTGTCGCCGAAGCTATTGTATTCACAACCTTCCCCTCGAGGTGGCAACCGAGGCCGAGGCGCAGACCTTCCCACCGCGCCGTATCAGCGCGCAAAGCGCAGCTGACGCGTTACGGGTATGGATTGCTATGCCAATACAGCAACTATGGTTTGCTGGCGGTTCACAGTGGATCTGGTGATCGAAGGCGGGACTGAACGCATGACGTGCGGGGCCGATTGCGCTCACCACGCGGTCGGCGGGATCGTCCACGGATTGGGCAGGGCGGACCGGCCCACCAGGGGGGTCGCGGTGATCGCCGGCGGGGCAAACGATTGCCTATCCACCCGAGGCAGCGGCGATCTTGCAGGCAAGAGGTGGCTGCATGACACAATACTCAGCTGCGCGGGGCAGGCAGGATCCTCACCATGGACGACAACGCCGGCCCGAACTTTCGGGCGAAGATATCCTGATCAAGACGGTAAATGATTGCCTGAGCCAATTGGTCCCGCGCTTTCCGCCCCTGACGGCGCGCAGGTGGCAATGCGGTGGTTTTGTCCTGGTCACCCCCGGTCCTGGTCAAATTACTCCAGCCACCATTTATACCAAGCCTGACGCGCGCCGTGCCCTTGTCGGGCCAGGAACTGCGCTGCTTTTTTGGCTGGCTGCGCACGCTTCTACCCTATCTGGCCAGCGGTTACGCCCGGATCAATATGTTTGTCCCTCCGCTCAGGTCGTCTGGCCGAACTGGCCTTGTCCGGTGTCCCGCTCAGTTTCCGGACGCACCTGCTATCTCTATCCCAAAATGGTGCGCGGTGAAGGTACGATCCATGCCGCCGCCGAAGATCGGCCTGCGCTTTCATCCCACGCGGGGCGCAACTGAGCATTGGCCGAAAGTGCCAGGCGGCTTTGCCCCTGACGGCACGCGCTGGTGGAAGGATAAGAGTCCATTCTGGCCGATTTGCCATCCGCGTGATTGACGGCCTTCCCACGATGCGGCAGAAGGGACCATGTTGCCGCGTGGGCATAGCATCCAACCTGTTCGCCGTTTCTCGGTCAGCACGGACCTCATGCGTACGCCCGCTTTGCTGGCGCGCGACAAGAGGGAGTGGATGCTTTCACACCCATAACGAGCAATGACGAGGGATATCGCCTATTTCGCTGAATACCTCTCGGCTGCCGCCTCGGGTCAATATCGCCGAAGCCTCGGCTGGGTCGGGCGCGGATGATGTGGCATGCCCATTGCGTCAAGCTAGGTACCCCTCCGATCGCCCCTTTCGCCGCCACAAGACACGCGGTGAGCCGTGCAGCATTGCCCCTGTTCGCAACTGCGCATCGGCAGTGCATCGCGACGCCCGTTGTGCGCGAGGATGCGTCGAACGCAGCGTGTGCCGGTGGTTGGCCGGTCGGACGGTATCGGTCGTAGTCAGGTGACGCTGAGAGCTAATGTCGCTGAGGTGAGAGAACCTAGTTCATCCCCTATTGAACCCCGTCGCGGCTCAGAAAAAGCAGAAGGGCCCGTCTCACGTAGGAACATCGTTGCCTGCAACGGGCACTACGGCGCAAGACCTGAGATTACTCTCTTCAAACAACAGAGCCATGAGCGCCCATCAGGAGAGTACAGCGACGTTAACCGACGAACCTCGCCACATTGAATCCTCCGCACAGAGCGAGAAGACAGATTGTTCGAGCTCCGCGTCGACTCTTAGAGCCACATGCACTTTTCAAGAGTCAGAGACAGCCGTAGATACATGGCACTATGTCTTGGGCACACGCTGAGACAACATTCGGGATCCTATTCTAGAGCCAGTTCTAGGGATGAAAGATCGCGTCCGCACGTAGGGTGCAGCAAGGATAACTGAGCACGAGGCTGGCTCGCGATTGGGACCCTAACATTAACAGACCTGGAGGGTAACACTGCACGCTTGCTGCGCACAGAGCGTGCGGAGCCCCGCAACGACTGAGATGCGGATTAGTCATATCATTTTTGGTTAGCATTTGTGATAAAAACGGGGATAACTAACATGAGCGAATGGAGGCAGGATGACAACATCGTACGAGCACAGACTGATCAAGCAGAGGATCTCATATTGCACATGTAGATACATGCTCTGATGCTCTCAGATGCCCATGCGTCGCGATGTCGCGTCTCGATTCGCAGACCTAAGACTCAATTCGCACATGATAATAAATCGCTAAGAAGACAACCCACTTATAACAGCTGTTATTAGTCTACGTGAGCTCATCCTGAGCGCACCCAGTCGCGCCTGACATGTGAATTTGTGCATCTACGAGTTTGTCGCAGTTCTGCATCGCCAGAGTCTATTAGCACGCTACTGGTCACTAGGACATTGGTCATGTTCGTGACCGTATCGACACGTAATTAGTTCGTTCGCGCGCTTGAGTGTGTATGAGTCCAATATGCCCGTTACACACCTACCACACAAGCTCGTCGGTTATAAGATGCGTGGAACGGCGACACAGTGTCACCAGGATGTCTTGCGCAACGGACGAGCGTGAGAAAGTATGTATCCCAGAGCGGTAGAGCCAACCAATACGCGTGATTGCACGTTCACGCAGTATACCGCCCAGCCCGAAAACAAGCTTATAGACATGCGAGACAGATCAGCGCGAGGCGCGCGCAGCGTACAAGTATGTTAGGATCTCTAATATTTGTGTCAGTCTCAGGAGCACGAGCGACTGTCCTGCGAGCTCCTTCTTGTGATCAGACATCTCACCACATGATGAACTGAGACGAGCTTTCGTCACAAGCATAAACTACGCAGTTGAGCAATCAGAGCCCAAATATGTCGCTTATGCTAGAGACAAAGAATCACAACACGAAATTATCCAGTGGATACACAGGACAATTGCCACGAGCTGAGACGCGCGTGCAGAATCAGCGATGGTCTGAGCTAATTCTTGCGCTCGTCTATTGACCCGACGGAGCTATGCACATGCTAGGAATAGACATTCAGTGGAAGAAGTTACATCTCAATGCGAGAGCCATCAGCCTCACTCCACGAGTGAGCTCAATTGGTATACAGTCTCTAATATTGCGAACATCGAGAGGAGCGCAGAGTCATGTCTGGTACACACAAGCGATCTGCAACTTGACGATGAAGCCGTCTGTGCGCACCACTCTGGCCGAGCACAAACAGTTTCGGCGATCTATAGAGATACCAGAAAAAGAGCCTCAGCATAAACAGGGAGAGCGTTATACGAAATCATCGAGCTGCAAAAATAGGCCGGCATCTGGTGCAGGTGCTGTCCTAGAGGATACCGAGTGACTGTAATGCTCGAGAGAGCAGATATGCACCATATGTGAGAGTAGCTGACGAGATATCGCGACGCTTAACTGTCTCAAGACTCATAGCGCGAAGCAGCTGCAGCTATGTCGTGCCGAGAAACCCGGAAGAATCGAAATAAAAATCTCCTACACACAGTATAAATGAGTACTCTTTTTTAGCATTTTGAACATAGCGGTTTTACTGTCTTAAAAAATGCGATCAAATGGTGAGAAAGAGAGTCTAGAATATTTGCAGGTCGCTTGTAGTACCAGAGCGACCACGCGACGACTACGTCAACAGCTCCGTCAGCACATATGATATGCGAATCAACCTGTGCGCATGTGGATACACGTTAAGCTAAGCGCTGCAAGTACGACAATCGTGAGGTGAAAGCACTGGCTCGCTGAGCTGCTCGCGGTAGGCACGGGACGCACAACTACTAGGCGCGGAGGTTTCTACTCAAGTACACCATCTATATAGCACACGTGAGCCCAGCAAGCCGCTACGAGATTACTATCGACAAACTATGACGGTCGCGCGAGAGCGTATCGTTTAGTGTGTGCAGCGAGTCCACGCCGCGTGAATCAGTGTTGCGCCAGAGACACCACAGATGCGAGCAGACGCTTGCACATATACGAGCCGCTAGCCTTCCGAAATCCAGCCGAGCGAGAGGGATGGAATGAGCGGCGGCGAAAGCGTCTAAAGCCCCCCACCACTGTGGGATCTGCAAAGTATGCAGCGGCGCACACGGCGCGGTATCGCATGAGCGAGCAGACAGGCTTCGGCGCGCCAGGTTCAGCGGCGTGCACGTCTGACAGGCGTGATTCACATAGTCACACACTGTGCAGTTTCTGTGGCACAGGCTCCCATTTACGAGTAAGGTCTGCAGACAGTAGATTTAGCGGCATCAACGATAAAAGCGATGATTCTTCGCGCCGTAGCCGGGCGTACCGTGGCGGCGCGAGTACATCCCCAGAGTAATTCTCTGTGATGGAGATGGCCCGCGGCAGCCGCGACACACAGAGTCTAATGGAGCACGTTCCACGCTCTCGAGAGGTTGACGAGATATATAAGAGAGTCGGCGCGACACTGGCGTCCTGGGAAAGCGAGACTAGCACTATACCCGCTCATTGTAGCGCGAGTGGCCACGTAGCGTAAACGTATGTGGACGCGCCGAGGGTAGACTACTACTTATGGCAACCTGCTAAAGGCATTCGGGCCGGATAGGAGCGCGGCTCAGAGACATCGGTCGGTCCGCGCGCGCATGAGTCAGAGAGCACACGTTGCGCGTTCGAGAGTTGTGGTACAGAGCATCTGAGCTAGTCGCATTTGAGGAGCCGGTGCTAAGCTGAGATGATGAGGATAGAATGACTGCAATTCTACGCCTGGCAAAGTCTCTACGCGCGTCTATCTTCTTCTGTCTTCTTCTCAATGTGGAGGTGTTTCATCACGAGCATAGAGATGCTCGCCCAGAGGCAGCCAGCGCCGCGGAGTTTGGCTCCGGCGTAGAGGGTGGGCGAAAATCGCGGCGTGATGGCGTACTGTGCGCGCCGTTCCGTGCCAACGCGCGATCAGCGCCCTTGCTGTCGTCATAGGCAGAGGACTGTGCGGTGTCGCGCAGATTGTCCGGCGCATTGCGTGTCTCAATTGCTAGGGCTAGTACATGCACTTTTAGTCTGTATAGAAAAATCTAGTCTACTAGCGATGTCACAACTAGAGCGCGTCACGCTGCGAGAAGAGTAGATTCTCTATTCCTCAGAGTCTCAGTGAGGTGAGAGGCGCAGAGTATTACTAGTAGACGGCGAACACGGACGCAGCGTCACCAAGCCCGAACGCTACAAATGCGCGAGAGCGCGCACTGCGTATCGATCGGATCACCAGCGAGCTTACAGGCTGTACATTCTAAATCTCTCGTATACGGCAAACATAGTGGCACGTCTATGCACGTGCGCTTTGCGCGTGGGAAATATAAACGCTTGTTGAGCATTACCGCCTTCCAGAAATCTGCCAGTACAACCTCAGTCACTGAATACAAGTGCGTTATCTCTGCACGTGCGCTCTACTATCTATCACATCGCGTGCGCTATCACTATAGCGCAGAAACGAGCGGCGTCTCCCAGGTACAGTATACAGAGTTGCAGTATGTGATGCGCGTCTGCGCTGAGTAAACAACACACACGATCTCTGCGAAGATGCACACACGTCTGCAAGTCGTGCGACTAGACATCGCCGACCGCGCCATGAGAGTCATCACTGCGAGTGCGACTCCAATTCTATGACTATCTCTAAGTGCACGACTCTATGACGACTTGAGGATTGATTGATCTGAGAATCTTCTGAATAACACTTGAGACGGAGCTTGAACAGCACACTATGGGCTGCGTCCGTGCGCAGTATAATCATGTAGTGTAATCACTTCGCGTCCGCGACATGCATTACATCTACTTTAGACTCGATCTTTAGAAACAAGAAAGGGGAAAACCTTGTCCGTTTGGTATTCTTCTACGAGTGCCAACTGCGAGTAAATGGAGCCGATATATATGATCTGATCTGCCAGCAGGATCGTGGCACCAGTCTGTAGGTCTTAATGAGGTGTTGTCCCACACTCCGGCATCAATAAGAGCGGTGCTCGTACAGCCGGATCATCAGGGACCAGATAACACCCGAAGACGTCCGGGAGCCGGAGTGACTAGCCTCGTTGTGCATCTGGGCAATGACGCCGCAATGGTATCTGTCTATCCTTGGGCAAGGCTGTCCGAGAGATCGAAGTGACCGGCGAAAAAGCGTGCAATCAGAGAGCTATGATGACGGCCACTGTCATATCTCCTCCAGCCGCACCATCTCGCCGACCTTCGGAGCAGATGGGGCAGTGTGTTCCAAGGTCTATATCGTCCAAGCGAGCGAAGACAGTAGAGCGGTATTGGTATGAGAGAATATATAGAGAGCGAATGGAAACGATCGACGCATGACTTGCAAAAAAGCGCAAATCCGTTGAAGTACCGAAACCTCTTTTAGCAGTGATTGAATCATAATATATCTTCCTATGAGTTAATTAGAGAAAAGACAAAGGTGTTCCCCCTTCTTGTGTCTAATACTATTGCTAAATAGATAGACCTGAATACGTCCGTTAGCTAGACATAATTATTGCAAATAATAGTGTAGCCCTGGAGATAAACTACGGTGGGAACTCGATGGTCAAGAACGAACCACAACATCAAACTCAGTCTACTTTCTGCGAGGGGTATAACAACCTGACGAATCTTCTAGCGTCCGAACATGCTTCATAATTAAATACACACATCACACACGCGAGAAGTCTCACAATCTAGATATGGTGCGTGCTGAATTGAGCTCACTACTACTTTGTCTACTAAAGTTTTTTCTAACGTTAAGAATTGGTCACAGCAGTGATCCTCGAGCTTACAAGGTCATTTGTCACGAATCACATCCAACATACAATGCCAGACCAACGAGGAACTACTGAGAAAGACCAGACATCGAACGCGTCTCTTGCAACTACATGGCCTGGTCATACGCTAGATGCAGTGCTCCGAGTGCTACGCATATACAAGCCTTATCTGGGTCACTGCTGACACTGTGCGACACGGGCTGTTAAAATTGCTCAACGCAGCAACACAAGGTCGAAACTACAGGTCCCCATACCCGGATACCTGGGCTAGCTATTCCAAGCGGTCGAACAGTCAACATTCGAGAGAGCACGAGATAGACCAAAAACACATAATCTGTGAGTGAGACTACCTACCCACCCAGATCGCTATGATCAAGAGATCTTTAAATCACCATCTAAAGGACATGGAGCTATTACGTGAGAAATAGTTTCCTAAAGCACTCTATGCGATAGCTGGAGGGAATGGCAGTTTAGAGCGGAAGATCTACAGACTCAGACCATGCACCGGTCGGACATGCATATGATAATGCTTTGCCACCACTGACGTTCAGGTACTATAACACATGTGCCGGGCTCTATCATGTACCGCTCTACTAGTTACTGCGCGGGGCTCGCGCAAATTGTCTGCATGAAAGTTAGTGGTCTGAACTTAAGCTCCTATCCAAATGATCATGCGTGCTCTACGTGCATCCACTAAAGGAACAGTTCGAGGGATTATCCATGTATCACTGCTAGCCATTACTACTACGTGCACTAAGTCACACCTAGAATGTGTTGTTCCCTCAATTCACGGTCAATTGCACGCTCGTTGTAGATCTACAATGGCACGTATGTGCTCATCCTTGCCTTGCGTCCTATTGTGCCTACAAGCTGGCCCAGTTGCTCAGCGAGTTATAGAGATCGCTACGTATTCGAGTGTGTACATACATCACGATAAACAGTAAGCACGCACTGCTGCCACCTCAGAAATCATAAAATCTCGAGTACGAGAGCTTGCGTTCACCATATGTGAGACAATCAAGCACTTTTTGGCATCGCGAGAGCCTGCGCGCATATATTATCTCTGCACTCATCCCTTTCTCTAAAGTCCATCGGGTCTAGACATCGTGTCAAGGAGCAACACGCCGTGCCGAGACGAACATCGTACTGAGCAGCACACTCTTAGACACTCTGAGCACGAGCATGACGCTCGTACATATAACGACACTACAGCTATACGCATGAGCAGAGGTAAGCCACACTAGCACACATCAACGAGCGGAACATATTCAACAAGCGAATATGAATGATCAAGACAATTGACAATATAAACCCAGGGGAGCTGCGTGTTAACGAGCACATTTAGTCTATTCGAGGTCAGACACGAACACCTAATTCTATGATATTAGCCAGACGAATGGGCACTCTCATCTATAGAGAGCGTCACATATCTTAATAGTCAATATATATCTAGCAGACACGTCTATATGCGGAGTGAGATTCTTTCAGGAATGGTTACACAGCGCAGAGGTGACCACGAGTATCTAATAGAGGACGAGCGGAGGGTTGAGCGCAGTGAGCTCACATTATGGCGCGAGATAGTAACGATCATGCACCACACAAATACACGAATCACGAATCACTGCGGAGGATCTACGAGTTAGTAGACTAGTGCACTAGCTAGCACTTAAGAAATTAGATAATTCCAGCCCATGTCGTCAGCGAGTAGGAGAGGTGTCGTTGTACGGTCGGGATCTGGGCTTAGTGGTATCTATCTCAAGTTCAGCCTGAGAAGACTATGCGCGGTTCGACCTACTATGATTCGTCTAAACTCTACATTCAAATGACGAGGATGCAGACCAATTACCTTACTCGACTGAGGGCAAAGAAACAAGCCTGTATTCTTTCATACGTTGTCTCTGCGAGATTTAGTGACATGCACATTGCGCAGCTTAACTGTCTGATCAGTGGCAAATATTGGCCTCTCTATTAGAGTAAGATAGAAGAAGTCTGAGTCGAGCATGGTGACCGAGTCGAATCTGCAACCAGTCAGTTGACTATAGCCTAGATTTGAACGGCACTCAATAGGTGTCATATCGTCAGGATGCACTCGACATCAACGATTAACAAGAAATGCATACGCACTGAACGCATTCCTATTGCATTATCTACGGAGCTGATGGGTGTTAGAGAAAAAGAGGAGTACTTGGTTTTCTGATTAAGAAAGAACCAAGAAACACAAATTCAGCGGCTTACCCAAAACCGAACAACTAAAAAAATGGACGGCGGGCCATCAGGCTTTGGCTGGCTGATTTGATATATTGCGCAGCAATGGGAGAGGTTGAAGAATCGTATAAGAAATCGCGTGTATCGACATGATATCTATAAAAAGTCAAATGCTGCCTATTATGATCTATTTTCCTCGTTATCAATTTTAGAAAAGCCCAGTCCGGAACTGGCTAATTAATTCAATTCGATATCTTAAAATTGCTCCTACAGCAGATCTACTGATTTTAGCCCACCCTGCTATTTATATTATATGTGGGAGCACAAGTAAGTCGGCTTAGCAGACGTCTTTCACTATGGCTCTAACTCAGCCATAGTTGAGCAGTGATTGAGCAGCATTATGTTCGCCGACTAGTCGCTAAGTAACATATCCAGTGCATGCACCACAACTCTAGAGGCGACCACAAGATATATATGATGTTGTGCTTCCAACTCTCCAATCCCCAACGCTAACCGGGAGCTGATATATCGAACCCCGCTAGATAATCCGACCTTTTTGGTAATCAATTTCCTCAGCAAAAAAAAGTTAAGCTTTAGCGCTGGTCTCCGGCATTTAAGTCATTGCTATACCTAGCGATTTAAATTGACATTGCTGAATCGTGATCATTTTTTAATTTTTTAACTACTCGGCCTAAATCGATCGCACAAGCAGTAATATCAGCGATGCTAAATTGCTCAGCCGCGATGATAGGGCTCTACGCTTAACGCTTCATCGAAATGCAGGCTGTAGTATTAAAGACTGTGTGCCTGTTTGCCCGC
>Ga0163217_1002239_pt1 | contig 10676 bp, 15 predicted proteins | sample SynspAceP_FD_185933 | JGI IMG/M metagenome (GOLD analysis project Ga0163217, IMG submission 185933) | Saline lake microbial communities from Ace Lake in Antarctica - Synechococcus sp. Ace-P (PacBio error correction) | ecosystem: Environmental > Aquatic > Non-marine Saline and Alkaline > Saline ...
GGCCGCCTTTCCAAATGTCTGAAGCAGGGCCGAGCCGGTCGAAGGCTCTCGTCCACAGCGACCACGTGATTACCAGACTTTTCCTCAACGGGCGTGCTTTCCCTTTGGGCTGGCTTCGGGATCTTTTTTGCTTGATCGTGGGGCTTTTGGGCCGCATGCTACCTTTGTGTATTTTTTGGGTCGGGCCTTGTTCGGTCACATTCAGCTGGCGCGCAGCGGGTCCCGCAGCATCTGGCGCAGGAACGGTTTCTTCCAGATCCAGACCAAACCTCTCAGGTGGCGGCGCTTTCCTGCGGGGCATTTGCAGTAAATTGGGTCCGGGTCCAAAAATCTTTCCTCGTCAAAGGACGGCTCTTCGCGGTCGAAACGCTCGCTTTCGCTGCTGCCGATTCCTGTTTTTTCCGGCGATCAGGGCGCCTCCGCGGCGCCCACCACAACGCGGCGGGCCGAGCAGGTCCGGCCGCGTCTCGGGATCTGGCAGATCCTTGGCGCTGCGGTTCCAGCTTGAAAACGGAATTTCGAACGGCCTGCCATACGCCGCAGCCATCAAAAAGAATGCCGGCGACCACAGTCCCCCGATAATAATGAGCCACTCACGCAAACCCGAAATCCATGAATACTGAACCTTGTCTTCTGATTCTGTTCTGGCTCAAGCTTGGCTCGAAACTTAAAAGTAAGTTATGCTGCGACATTAAACATGCCCGCGCGCAGCTTTACACTGCCGCCAGCGGCTGCCTGCCTCTTCCAACGTCTACTTGTGACCACGCCGGGGAACAGCTGGGTTCCATGCCATGGTCAACGCCGAGTAATTGATCGGCCATTTTCCATCGCAATCTTGTTATGCGTAAATGTAATGAATTGCACTCGCTTCGACATCTCTTTAACAATTCGCGCGTAACGCCCGACGTTAGCGTCGTCCAGCGGTGCGTCCACTTCGTCCAGCTGCAGAAGGGAGACGGGTTGGCTGGAGATGGAAAACACCAAACGCGATAGCGTCAGCGCTTTTCCCGCACCGGACAGCAGGTAATGGTGCTGTTTCTTCTTGCCGGGCGGGCGAGCCATGATGGTCACGCCGGTATCGCAGCAGATCATCTCAAGGTGAGCTCCAGATAACGCATGCCCCGCCAAACACCCTGGGAAACAATGCTGCAGGCATGGTGATCTTGTCGAAGGTCTCCTTGAAACGGTACGCGTTTCCTTGTCGATCTTGCGGATCACCTGTTCCAGGTTGTTTGAGCGCCTCCTCAAGGTCAGCGTTCTGCCGCAATCCAGATAGCGTTTTACGCTCGATTGGCTGCTGAATTCGTCGTGCTGCCAGGTTGAATCGGGCGAGGCGTTGAATGCGGGCAATCCCAGCTGGCCCAGTTGGTGGTTCCCAGTCCGCTTCGGTTGCGCGCCCTCGGGCAACAGGCTTTCCAAATAAACGGCTTTTTGAGGTCATAGCCTGATTCCAGCAATTGTTCCTGCAGGCCCTGGCGTCGGGTTTTGGCAGATCAGGGCGATCAGACGCTGTTTCATCCAGTTGGCCACGCAAACAGCTGGGCTGCCTGCTTTCCGCTTGCGTGCGGCGCCGATCCTGCTTCGCGCATCTGCTGACGACGGCTTCGGACAGCCTGAGCGCACCCCAGGTATCCTTTTCGACCTGAATGCGCTGCTCAGCAAGGCTTCGCAGTTCGATGCGCTGATCTTCCTCAGGGGCCTGGCTCTCTTCGATGGTCATTTTCAGCTGTTCACAGCCGCTCGCGCCAAACGCCCTCGCCTGGGGCACTGGAGTCGCTCCAGGCCTGGGTGGTCGGAATCCTGCTGGGCCGCAGTGACTGCAGCGGAGCGCAACTGGTGGGCTTGTCCTTGTGCTGGCGAGCATGCCTGGCGGGCATGGTCGAGTGCTTCACGCACCTGGTCGCGCCTGGCGAAGCAGTTCTTCAGCTGGCAGCATCGCGGCCTGTGATCCAGCGCGGCCCTGCAATGTTCATCCGCGGGCTTCGCCCGATCTGCTCCTGCTCATCGCTGGCGCTGCGCCTTGATTTCTTCCAGGTCATCAACCCAGTGATCCGCTGCGCCCGGGCGTTTGACCTGCTCCAGGCGAAACCTGACGCGGCCAGCCACTTGCTTTCAGGTCCCCCCTGCCTCACGGGCTCTGGCGGCCAAGCCTGTCAAGGCATCGCGCTGCCTGCTCAAGTTTGTCGAATGGCGTTCGCGCAGGGCAATCGACGCGGCGATTGTTCTTCCTCCAGGCGGCCTCTCTGCTCGCGGTGCGCCGCCTCCAGCGTTTCGATTCCTGCTGGCGTTCGAGCACGCCGGCTTCGTTGCTTCCGCCGCGCTGGTAACGTAGCCATTAGGCCCAAGCCAATGCCCTTCCCGGGTAAATGACCGATTTCAATGCGCGGCCAGTTCGTGGCCCGTAGCGCCAGGGCTGCTGCAGACTTTCTGCAGGTGCGCACCGCGCCGAGCCAGGCGCGCAGATAACGCCCGAGCGTACCTTGCCGAGGCAGGCTATCCGTGGCGCTGGAAGGAATCCGGGCCTGCTGCTTTTATCCACGCAGCCGCAAGCGCCCTGATCAAAGCACGAGGTGATCCGTCCAGACTACCCAGATCGTCCAAAGAACTGACCGCTTGGCAAGAATCGTCACCCGCAGCACCCGTTTCTAACCGCGCGCTCCCACTCAGCAATCGACCTGCAGTTGCGCGGCCAGATGCGGCAGATCCTGCAAACCCTTGCTCCTGCAGCCACTGTTTTGCACGTGCCATGATCCAGGGCTTGCTTGCTGCAGCGCCTCGACGGGACGCAAGCGACCGCTGCTGCGCTGGATCTCGCCGCGACGGATGTTCGCGCTCCTGATGCAGGGCATTGAGGGTTTCCCGCTCCTGCTGCAGCGCCTCGGAAAGGTCCTTCCCAGCTGTTGCTGCTCGCTTCGCTGCCAGATTCCATTTCGTCCAGCTGTTCGCCAAGCTCGCCACTCCTCGTCAGAGGGCCGGCCGACAAGCCGCTGCGTCATCTTCGAGACGCTGAATAACGTTCGCTCGAGGCGCTCTATTGGCCTCTCCAGATGACGTAATAGCGATGTTTTCACCTCGGCCTGCCTTGGCCGCGGGGCAGCGGCTTGCTGGTTGAACTGATTCCCAGGATGACTGCGGCCAGGTCGCATGGCCTCTTCGCGCTCTGCAGCAGGCCACTGGTATCTTCATCGGCAGACTGGCATCTCCAGCTCGGGCTCGATCTCGGCCAACTCGTTCTGCAAATCGCCGAGCAACGCCTGATCCTGGTTCAATGGCCTTGCCCTCCTGCCAAGGCCTGTTCGGTCTGCTCCATGTCGTCCATAGAGCTTGTCCGCTGGCGGTCGCGGTTTGAATTGCACAGCCTGCTCGTGCGGCTGATATCCGCAACCACACTGTAATTAACGGCCTGAACCTGATTGAAGGATTCAGTCAGGTCGATGCTGGTCGCGTTGCTTTTTCCCTTCGCTGCTCGCATTGCGCTGTTCGGGACAATCAAGGCCTGCCATGCCAATTTTCCCAGCTCGCGCACGCGGTGGCTCGCGCTCAACTTGTCGGGGCGTCCATCGCCAGCGCCAGGCAACGCCTGCAAGCTGGGCCTTGAGCTGACGCTCTTCGGCCTTGAAATTTCCTTGTTACTTCTCGCCGCCTGGGCCTGGCGCGCTGCAAGTGGCGCCAGTTGGCGCTCAGTTCTTCGCGCAGGTCGGTCAAGGCGCGCCAGGTTCTCGTGGGTGCGGCGGATGCCGGGTTTTTCGGTCTCACGGCGGCGGTTCCTTGTATTTGGAAATGCCCGAGCTCTTCCGATAACAACCGCAACTCATCGGGCCTTTGGCCTCGATCAGCTTGGGATCAATGCCTGCTCGATAATCCGAGTAGCTGCGCGGCCCCAGGTCCAGTGCGAGAAAATGTCGGTGATATCGGCGCCGCACTTGGTGCCGTTGCAGGTAAATACTGATTCTGGCGCTTCGCGGTGACCCTTGCACGGATGGAAATTTCGTTGTTAAACCGGCGTTACTCGCCCTTGAGCGTGCCATCGCTGTTTATCGATATAGCTCGATGGGGCCTGACTGACAGGCCTTATCGCAGTTATCTCTGTTTTTTTTGCGCGGTACCGTGACCTTTGCCGTGTCATGTTTTGCACGATTCTGTTTTTGGAGGTTCCTTTCAGCACTCAATGCCCGAAGATTTTGTAAAGAATCACTGATTTTAAGCAATCAAGCCATTGAAGATGAAACATCGTCATCGACTCGCCGCGCAGGTTTTTTTGCCGAGCTTTCGCCCATGACCGCAACGCAACGCGCATCGTGATATTGGATTTCAACAGCCATTGGGGCCCACAACTGCGCCCATAATTGGTGGGAAAAATACACGGTGGGTCGGGTCCACGAAGGACTTGACCCGGCAACTTGATGCATTTCAATCGCATTGAATCATCTGTCCTTGAAGGATTGCCGCTCAAGGCTGCATTTACCCACTAGTCGCCCATGAGAAAGCCGCGTGGCGATGAATACGCATTCTGGTGTCTGTGCGCCAGGGCAGCGCAAAGGTGGCGAAGGGCCGGCGTAGTGAAAGTGGGTGCAAAGTTGAGCCAGGCGTCACACACTCACACCCCTGGACGTAGACAACCCCTTCTGAACGTGAAAAGCAGTCCGATGAATGAGCGGTGGCATATAGAAATAGCCGTAGCGGAATGAGCTGATCAGGAACTCATGACAGCAGACCTTGATGAGGGAATAGGAGTATCGGCGCGTCTGCAAGGATTATTCCTCCCGAAAGCGCCTGCAGCAATGGTGCACGCCAGAATTCTTCGCCACGGTGGGCCGCCAGCTATGACCTCGTACGCTGGCGATCGCTGACCTAAGTCCTGAAGACCAACACTGGGGACCTGGCTGATGGTATCGTGGCGCTTTCCCGGTGGCGCTGGTCGCTGCTGGCTTGGTAAAAACCATAGTATTCGCGAATCCGGTCGATGCTGCTCGAGCTGTTTTATCGCCGCTATATCCGCCAAATTACCGCCAGCGCAAAACGTCTGGATAGCCGGTAGCCGGTTCAGGCCGCGCACTACTGGCCATGGGGTGGTGGCCGCCTGGCCTCACCAGCGGTCTGCATGGCCGGGCTTTATGATCCCGCCTGTCTGGTGGTATCCAGTCCTCGCGCGCGGACTCTGCTCGGTTTGCCAGCAAGGATGTGATCGCAAGACCGTGGCCCAAGACCCGCCGCGGGCGCATTGAATGCCTGGCCAGCAGTCTTTCTGGTGGCTGGCACTGGCTTTCGGCGTGTATTGCCTGATCTGGCCGCCGGCTGATGACGACACCCTGTTTTTTACCCACCCTGCTGGTTCGCATCCGCCTTGCTGTGGGTCGCCTGCCAGCCTGATTTATCGACTGAATCGATGAAGCGCCTGGCGCAACGAGGGTGGCCGACAACGCCGGTGCGGCAGTGCCCCTGGCAAAGAATCACCCCTGATGCGCGACGATGCGCCCTTCCGGCGCTTTGTCATTTAACACGTGCCCTTGCTGCTCTGCCCGCCCTGTCCGCACCCTACTATGTGTTGCTGGGGCAGGACTGAACACTCGGAATTTGGATGCTAGGCGCATTCTGTTGCCATGCCCTGGCCAGCAAGCCCCTGAGCGCCGCTGTTCTGGGGCCGCATGGCGACAAGTCGAGCAAAACAGGTGCTGATCCGCGCCGCTTTTTCTGGCCAGCCTGCTGGGCCCGGTAGTAGTGGCCATACACTGTGGTCGGGTTTAACCGCTGCGCCTGCACGCGTGGCTGTTCCCGTGGCCTTTCTTTGTGCTGGGCATTGCCTCATGCGGCGTGCGCAATCAGGCCGCAAGACCTAACGTTCTTGACAATGGCTGGTGGCAATGAAACGCACCGATTATGTCGCCGTGGGGCAACAGGCCAATCATCGCTTTGCTGTTACTCTGCTCCGGTTGTTTAGGCCTGGCTCTCAGATTCGCTGATACTGGCGCTGCCGGTACATGCTAGTGCTGTTGTGCGGGCATTGGTCTGGCTGCCAGCGCTGCTAGATCTTTACCCTTAACGATGTTCCAATCCTGAGCGTGCCCAACTGGTCCTATACGGAAACATTCATGTCTACATAACGCATCCCACCGATGCCCCAGTACGCATGGGCTGCAGCCAGCGTTATTATCGGTCTGTTCTGGCACCATCGTTTCATTCGTCTATTGCGGTACCCTGGTGCTATTCCGCATCATCCGCGCGGCATGTTCTCAACCGAAGCGCCTGTGCTGGACACTTTGGGCAGAATGAGGCTGTTTGTTGGCCGACCGGTGGTCGACAGAAGCCATCGCCATTGTTCCCTGCCACGGCCCTTCGACATTAGCCCATTGTGATCTGATCCGGCAATTGGGCCTGGTACCGCGAGCGTAAGCCGAGCGGCGATAACTTGCTGACGCAAGTCCATCAGAGTTTATTACTCCTTATTATCAGGGTGGTGCGGTTTATATATGGGCCTGGGCGATGTCCAACGCTGGAATCTGCACAAACGTATTGCCGGCGATGACGGTTATTGGCCGTCGGTAGCAAGCAGCCACGCCGGGCAGATTCGCCGGTTTCATGATCGCCACGGCTTGTTTCTCAGCATGTTTGGGTAAGTAACACCGTCACCACCATCATGATGCTGCCTTATCGGTCTGTCGGTGAATCAGCATGATGGGCCCTCAGCCAATCCAGAGGAGTAAGGTTGGCGCTTCGCGCAGTGCCCTGCTGTTGCACATTGCACGTTATGCAGCCTAGTGTTGGGGTATCGCGACCACGCTGATCGGCAACCTCCGCGAAAGCGCTTCTGGGCAGCTTATCTGTCGGAAAAATCAGGGTATCGAGATCGGTTTCGCCCAGTTGGATGATTGATCGGTGTGGCGCGTGTCGGCCGCGATGCTGGTGGCCATCTGGGTCTGGGCTGGCGCGGCAGAGGACTTTTGGTAAATGGGTTGAGCAGTCGGCGCACAGTTCTGCCCGGGCCTTGCGCGAACATTGAACCGAGGCTCGATCCGATGAAAGCCGGGGCGAAAAGCTGGGTGTGCACCGTGTTCGTGCTGAGCCGCCATGGCCCTGGATTATTTCAGCCGATGCTGTCACGGCCAGCCTGATTCCCTGGCTTTCAGAGACGATAACCGTGAAATCGCCATTAGGCCCCCAGCTGCGATTATCATGATTTCCTCGATCCCTGTGCGCGCAGCAGACCGGATATTTCTGATGATTGGGAAACCGCCAAGGATATGCCTTGGGTGTTCTGTATGCTGTCTCGGTGGTGGTTGTGGCGTACTGGCTGCAAGTGGGAATCAGTACTAGCTCGGGCTCGCGACTGGATCGCCGAAAGTCTGTGGCCGTACTGGGACATGGCTGCGGCGAATATGATGCATTGGCTCTGGTTCGGTCACGGTAATCATCTTCCTCAACCGCCAGGTCACCAGCAACACAGCCACGGCTGCAAGCCTGTTTCTTGCCACTGCTGGGCTGCGCCTGGGCCTGATGTTCGCAGGACGTATCACCGATCTTTTTGCACCGCTGTGCTCACGGCTGCGATTGCCGCCAGTTGCGCCTTTCAAATGGCGGTGGCAAACACCGGGCATAAAGCCATTCGATTGTTCGGCAGCGGTCTATGGTGGCAAGTAGATGCAAGCGACGAAATGATCAGGCGGGCTTTGTCGTTGAATTCTGGTTTGGGGTATCGTACTGGTGACATGGACTGGCAGGCTATGCGCTGGTCGGCTGGGTCTTTCGGGGTCTGATAGCTACTGAAGAAACTGCCACACGCGAAGTGCCGCGGTCGCAGTTCTGATCCGTTGTTATTCCTTCAGAGGAGTAGCGATACCATGGCTGATCGATCACTCACAGTCGACCTGTGATGATGGATCATCTACCTAGCCTCACCTCACTGACTTGACCCTGATGAGTGCCCTGCAGGGCACACCGCTGGGGGCGACTGAGCGCCGCAGCTCAGCCTGCAGCACTCTGCCCTCACTCAAGCTCAACATCGGGCAAGCATCGCATCGGCACGCACTCAGGCACGCGACAGTCACGTGGCAGTCTAATCAGCTACCGTGGAAGGCGCGCGGTCGACCGAGGGGCAGCTGGGTGGGCGCTTGCAGGATCGAACGGGCAACACAACAAATACCGACGGCATCGGCGCCCACCTGCGCCGCAACTTCATCAATCAGTTCCAGGCGCACACTGAGTACTCTCAAGCTACTGTCACGGCCTCTACCTGTGCTGATATGCCTCCCACCCGCGCAGCAATACGTCTCGCTGCGCGGCGGTTGACTCCCCCCTGAATGCGCCAAAGAGAGCATCCTGTCGGCCTCACTGCGGCCTATACCGAGGCAACAGGCGCGTCCATATTCTATGGCCGCTGGATAGAATTCAACCAATTTCTCAAAGCCGGCGAGTGCCCAGCAAGGCCAAGCGCGTAGGTTCACAACGGTCCAATTCCAGCGCCGTTGTCCCAACAGTCGTGGCCCACGGCAGCACTGGTCAAGGGTCTGATTGCCCGCAAAGCGAAAATAGTCCGCGCCTGGGCCAGTTTGCGCCCGAGCACTTCCGGGCGCGCTCGCGCACTCAAAGCATCGGGTTGCCAGACTCACTGACGAGCGGCTCTAAGACGTGCGGCGATCAGGCTGCTAGAGTCTGACAGGTAGGGATCCTGCTGCCGCAGCATTTATACGCAGGCCTCCACTTCTCGCGGCTGCACCTCCGGTAATGCGCTCCAATTGCAGAATCGATCATGGCTTCGAGACTTTCCGGCTGCGCGACTGGGTGCTGCATTTGCGGTTACAGTGTCAAAACCGGCGGGGTTGCCCGCAGGCGAGAGTACGAAGCCCAGGGACCACTCGATCACCAGGCAGAGTAGCCCGGGCGGGCAATGATCAGCTATCCAGGGGCGCCATCGAGAGGGTGGGGGCGCTCACGTGCGCCATTGCCGGCGGCCGGCAGCCCGTGTCTTCAAGCAAGCAGGCGGCTGGCCTTCCTTCCGCGTCGCTCATCGCGCTGCTGTGGCGTCTCAGATTGCCAGGGCAACCTGAGCATAATCTCAAACGATCCGCTCCTGAAACAGGCGACGTTCAACGCAAGTGCGGTCGACCGCTTGTGCTGCGGTGCGCCACAAACGGCCAGATTACTGCTGCCCACACCAAAACAACACAGAAACTCAATAACCAGAAATCGTGTCATGGGGCGAAACTTTTCGTTCCATCACAGGGATTTCAGCACTGTTGCTTGCTCAGTCCCGCATTCAGATGCTGACTTGCGTTCCGCCGAGCGCAGGGCTGCGCTGGACGGCGACGCGACCATGACCCCCGCCAGTCAGCCCAGCCAGCCAGAAAGAACGCCGGGGCCAAACCAGAGCACGGCGGTCTGGGCGCGGTCAAGGCCGGGCTTGTAGCGCACGAACTCGGACGTCGCCTGCAAGACCATGGCAGTGAACTCTAGTTATCTTGCATCGTTGCTCGTTCCGCTCTCTCTGTGTTCTTACCCGGAGGCATGCGAGAAAGATTTTCCGGCGGCGAGAAATTTTCTCAGGGTGGCGATCGGCGAATTTGAAGTGGTCAATTGGTCTTGCGCTTCTGTACGATTTCGGCGCGAGCGCATTTCACTGTCTCTCTTCGCGGCTCAATGGGATAACGTGGGAGGCGCGGTCGTTTGCTGGGTTCTGCGCCTTCGGTGTAATACGTGTATTACTCAACTTTAAGTGTGGTTCGAGAATCCGCACCTCCTCTGCCTTATTTTGGCTCGCCGCACGGACAAGCTTGGTCCCTAGCAGGGAAGAGGGTCCATAAAATCCGCTCTCACTGGTGCGGGGAGTTCCGTGTCCTAAATTCGGGAGGCGTGCAATATGCGGCGGGGCGTGCGGAGTTCGGACTTTGACAATAAGCCATGGATGCTCTCTTCCACCCATTGGTGCGGGCCGATTCCATTTCGCGCTTCCTAATCCACCTAACTCGCGGAATGGGTATATTTCGTAGCCGAATGCACTTCCTTCGGCATAGAACCACTCCCATGCTAAAAGTCGCGGTGCGAGCCATGTCTGACACCGGGACAGTATAGCCAGGCGGGGCCGGCCGGTTGGGGATTCAGCGTGATATTCAGTCTGTAGGCCTTGGGTTGCAATCCGAGTAATCTACTGGTCTGTGCTAAAAGCGTCTGGTGGTCGATGCGCTTTGGGGTTATATTGTCAGTGTTAGGAACTTACCCAGTTGTACCTCCATGTTGGCCGTTGCCTCTGGAACTTGCCCAGTTGTTTCAGCCATTACCAACGCCGCATCCGTATTCGAGTGTCCGTTCGTATTGTGCGCCTCGGAGCAACGCTTTCATAATTCACCTTATCGTGTATTTTTGCCAGATGTTCCCAGGTTTTTTTACCTGGTACAGATAAAGAACGACTCGGGGGTGGGTCATCAATAAGAGATGAGCATGGAGCAATACACAGTTTTAATCATGCACTATGTTTAGATGGGATGCGATTGGTCCACTCAATAAAGTGTAGCGATCAGTCTCATGACTAATTAGATATCTGCCTGGGCCCTCTTCCACCGATTGCAGTGGAAGGCGCGGGAATATCCTTGCCGTATCAATACGAAGGAGGTATTCATTATCCAGAATAGGCCTTTGAACAGGAACACAGCAACCACGAGGAACAGTCGCCAGCGGCAGAATCATCA
>Ga0163217_1026600_pt1 | contig 10676 bp, 15 predicted proteins | sample SynspAceP_FD_185933 | JGI IMG/M metagenome (GOLD analysis project Ga0163217, IMG submission 185933) | Saline lake microbial communities from Ace Lake in Antarctica - Synechococcus sp. Ace-P (PacBio error correction) | ecosystem: Environmental > Aquatic > Non-marine Saline and Alkaline > Saline ...
AAAAAAACGGAAAAAAAGAAAAAAGGAAAAAATTTTTTTTAGGGGGGGGGCGGGCCGCGAACTGGCCCCCTTGGGGCCAAAGACGTTGGGCCTCTGGTGGAAAAACCCGGCCCCGGAAGGAGATATGTGTGTGGATCCCGGCCCCCGCCTGTCCCCTCACCAACCAAAGCAAGACGGTCACGCTGATGGGGGTGATGCTGGGCCCAGGCCCGCCCCCGCTTGGGCCGCGGGGTGCCCCCAAGGTGGGAGAGTTTACCACGGGCCGCTTTTTCGCTGGATCCGGCCTGGCTTGATTTGGGCTGAATCTGCCACCCGGATCGTGAGATGGCCCGCCGAGCCTGCCCAGGAGGCCCTGGAGGCGGCCCCCCGGGGGCAGCCCCGAGAAATGGACGCCATTCGCCATGGCGGACGGCTGGTTGGGAGCGAATCCACCGGCATACGCCCCTGGCCCACAGGGCGAACAAGCAAAACTGGAAAAAGCACCAGCCTGGAGGGGAGGATGGCAGGAGGTGCCCGACCTCCTGGCCGAAACTGGTGCAGCGCCGGCCCGGCCGGCCAGAAGCTGCTGGGCTTTGCGGCCCAGTCCAAAGGGGGACGTGTTTTGCCCCAAGCCGTTCGCCAAATTTAGCCCGCCAAGGGCTGGCGATCTGCTGTTTTCGCCAATCGGCGATCGATCAGGCCGGTGCCGGCTTCGGCGCGGCACAACCAGGGCTGAGCTGTTTGGGCCGGGCGAAGCAAGTGGCAACGGCCGTGGCCGCCTGCACGCAAGCTGGGCCGTGGCCGCATGGGCTGCTCCGGCGTAGGCGCCTGCTCGACCTTTGTTGTTTCGCGACTGGAAAGGCGGCCGCAGCAGCCGGCTTCCATCCCACGGGGTTGTTTTTGAGAGGCCGCTTACAGGGTGCCCAAGCAGCAACGATTTTTCCATCGGTAAGGCATACGCAGTGGCGCACCTGGCCTCAGGGTTTTTTCAACGCTGCCCGTTTCGGCTTTTCTCCCAAATGCGTTTCGGACCCCTTGGCTTGCCCTTGCGCTGGCGCTCTGGCCTCACCGTCGTCACAAGCGTGCGAGCGAGACAGGTTGCACAAAGCAGTCGAACGGGCCAACGTAACCTATGAGACATGTCAGATACAAAATTCACTGCAAAAAGGCGGAGCGACTCGCCCGACCCCTGCTGATTCGGACCCGTGGAAGTTATCGATCCCGCCTGGATAGCTCGATCCGCTTACGCAGGCTCCGCGATCTCTGCTCACCGCCTCCGAGGTGTTGTCAAGGGCGAAACGCGGCGAACAAGCGCCAGGAGGCCCAGTCTTTCGTTGAGCGGGCAAGATCTCACAGCCGTTTTCACCTCCAGCCTTGAATCAGGTGTACGGAGACCTGAGATCTCCGGCGACAAAGCTCAGCTTCAAGGAACTTCGGTGGCTATCGTATTTCCGCAACCGATCACTGTGCCTGCTGACCGCGGTGGTGAGGAGGTGCCGTTTCAGCTCTCCAGCAGGACTGTTGGCTAGGGAGGGGCTCGTACGATCAGCACAGCACTGACTTCGAAGGGCAGCGTAACGCGCCCCCAGCTACCGCACCGTAACTTCCTGCGATCCCCCAAGGGTCGGGGCATGGACGCAGCGCGGTTTACAAGCAGCGCAGTCGCCTGGTTCCCCGCCGGTGACGAGAGGATTCTCAATACCCGAGAACACAAGGGCAGTAGTTCGAGGGGTCGGCAACAATGAACCTTCGATCACAAGGTGGACAGCGCCAGCCGGTGAGTTCGCCTGGGGATGATTCACCGCGATCCCAGCCCTCCGACACGACATGGGCGGCAAGCTTTGCGGTCGATGTAAAATCACCGGCCAGCTCTTCGGGGCCTTGAGGAGGCCTGATTCCGCTAGCTCCCTTTCTTTTCCGTCGCCTAGGCTTTTGGAAGGGATCGTTTCGTCGATGAAAAGGAAAGGGAACTCACATGTTGGGCCCTTCGCCGTTAACATTTCGTTAACCTTTTCTTCGGCGCTCGCAGGGTGAACATCGCTGGCGGCAAGGCTTGGGCTTTACGTGCTCTTGGCATCGTCGTGGATCGCATGGACGGCCCTTCCTCGACTTCGGCCGATACGGCCAAACGCCCCACGCAACCATGCGCTACGCGACTTTCATCGAGGCGTTTTCAGACAAACAGATCGCCAGGGTCTTGGGATTTTCCGCGATCGGGGTACGCGCCTAAGTGGTTGAAACGAGTGGCAACCGGCCCCGTCGTCAACCTGGCTCCGCGAACAAAGGATCTGCTGAAAGCTGATCTCTTGACACAACGTCGATATCGCCGTTCAGCCAAGCTAGCCGCGGCTTGCAGCAAGGCCATCGCAAGCTGCTCTTCAGCTGCATCCACACTGCCTACGCTAGAGATCTTCTTTCTGTTGCGCAATCGCGCCAGGGAGGCGCGCGGCAATCCGGCGATCAGAGGCTATCGGCAACGAGCACGCCGGGGTTGTCAGATGGAGCCCAGACATCCAGGCAACACCTTTGTGATGTGGCCGGCATTTGAGGCGCCAAGCATCGAACTATCACTGAGGTCAGTTGATTTCCTCAGAACCCCAGATCGCTTCACAGCTGTTGAGGGCAAGATTCCAAGGTGTGGTTGTTGGCTCGGTCCTCCAAGGCACGAGCAACTGCTCCTGGCCAAAGCGGTCGCCGGTGGGCGGGGTTTCCTTATCTTCTCGATTTCCGGTTCGATTTCGTTGAAATGTTCGTCGGTGTCCGGCGCCAGCGGCGTCCGTGAATCTCTGAGGCAGGCGTAAGAAAATGCGCCCTGCATCGGTCCTTCATCGGCGAAATCGATGGCTGTCCGGCCGCCAGCCGCGGCGCTGGTCTCGGTGGTGGTAACGACGAGCGGGAGCAGACCCCTCAAGCGAACTCCTTACGAGATGGATGGTTTCCGAGAGCAGCAGACAAGCAGCGCAGTCATCAGTCGTCGGCTACAAACCCGTAGCCACGACTGTGCTCGACTCGGCGAACCCTGTATGCGGCCCAGGCCGTTTCGACCGCGTCAAGTGGTGGATGACAGGCCGATTAAGGGGCGGCTGCAAATTCTTAGGTCAAAATGCCCGTGGCAAGAACGCCTGGCCTCAGGATGTTCGATCTCGATCGGGTCGCCCGCCGCACTCCTGGATACACGGCGCTGATCTTGCCAACTTGCCTGAACGAGGCGGCGAATTCCTGGCGGCCCGCGTCAGCGTCACCGAAAGTGGCGATTGGAATGAGGTCAACGGACGGCCATTGGCGGGTGAATGGCTGGTCCTGAGAAGAAGGACGTTAGTGGATGAGGCGGAGAAGGCGCAGCGTCTTTTTGTCGCTACACGAATCAGGCATGACTTGGTTGTGCCCTGAATTGCCGATACGGACCTGTTCAGAAAATCAGCATCATTCGGCGGTCAGGCTGCGCGGTCTCACCTTCTTCCAACCCAGTGGGAGCGTTGGAGTCCAGGCGCTTATAATTCCCGTGCTTAGCTGCAGAACGAGATGGCCGTGCCCTTGGGGTCGGGTTGCCGAGGTAGTGTATACGGCGAGGTACGAAGTCAACCACGGGTGCTTTCCACGACCATTCAAACAGGTGGCCCGCGTGCGGCTCGTCAGATGGTGGACCCGTCTTCGGCATTGAGCGAACCGTCTTGGCCGTTTGCCTTGGCGTTCTCAGGGGGCATGTATTCCTCGACGTGACATCGCTCCGACGCGTGAATTCTCTGAGGATGACCGCACGCTGCCATATGAGACGATGAGGTCAAGCATCTTGGTTGAATGAGGCTTAACCTCACGCAGCCAAGTCGTTCTTGGTCACAAACCGCCTGGTGCTCGATGAGGCTCGCTGGCTTTGCCCTTGTGAGAGAAAAGAACCGTGGACGCGAGAGCTGCAAGAGTCTGATCGCAGCGATGTCCGGGTTGCTGAATACGGTCTGAATCAGGCGAAGCATTGGCTTGTTGGAAGCTCTGGACTGCGCTCTTTTGCGGTCCTGCCCCCGGTTCGTGCTGCAGGGCTTTCCGCCAGTTTTGTGCGCTGCCGCCCGCTGGCCTAGCAGATATTTTTTATGCGCGCGGGAGAGACGATCTGCGCGCCGTTTCTTTTCGGCCTTCCGCCTCAGCAGCTTCAGCAGCGCCAACAGCCGCCAAACGCACGCACTTCGCGCGCTTCTGGCAGGAGTCCGTTCTCCATCACGCCCATGGGTGGCTTTCACGCAGTTCCTGGCGGATGTAGCGGAGGTGGCTCACCACCTGTTTCACGCGCTTGACTGCGCATATGAACTGGGCTGGGCGACGCATTCCCCTTTAATCAGCACGGCTTTGACAGGAGCAGGTTCGCCAACAACAGTTGATAATCTGCTCTTGTTTTGAGGCTGTCTAGCCTGCCTATGTCCGATTGACGTCGATCTTCACCACTGGCTGCTGCGCCCGGGCAAGCCGGCCGCTGGCTCGGCCTGCTTGCGGGCGGGTGGGCTGAGGGGCTCAGGTGTGGCTCAGGGCTGCAGTCAGGGGGGGTGTACTTTCACGGATGCAATGGCCGATGCATCGCAGGGCTGAACGTTGGATTTTCCACTTCCCCTCTTAACACTAGAAATGCAGACTGGCTCGATTACGGGCGGCTTTTTTCTCACGCGATAACAGCTTTAACGCAATACTCCGACACGATTATCATTAAAAGCAACGCCCCCAATACCGGTTTTATGGGACCGTAAACATCACCTTCGAATTGGAGGGATGACTTTATTATAATTCTACTACAATACTGATTTTTCGGGGCATTGTAGGAGATTGTGTTCAGGTATTCTTCTAATCCTGCCTGGCATTTAAGGGTTCCTGTGGCCAGCTTGATAATCCAACTGTTTCCGGTGAGCAAATCAGAGTCTCGCTACGGGCTGGGGAACAGCCTCGAAGCTATTTCGACACTGACAACGCTGGGTTCGTTTTTTTTTTCAGATTGACTTCGGTTCAGGGATCTCACTTCACCAATCAAGGACAACTGCGCGAGAATCCCCTTGCCCTTTCAAAGCCCTGGCGCTCCTGTCCCCTCGGCCGCCTGAAGCGCTACCCGCCGCCGCGTTCAAGCGTCCTAACCAGGACTCGGTTGAATCCTGAATCTGGCAAACGAGCTGGGCTGATCGGTGCAGGTTAACTGTCGTGCAGGCTTAGAACGTTTCGCTGCCTGCTCAACTGGTTGATGGTCGAATTTCCCGGCTGGTCGCTACACCAAGAACACCCCGATAAATCAGGTATCCAGCGATCAGGCCAGAGTTAAAGTTCATGGTCCCCTTGAATGAAGACCTGCACAGGCTGGAAGTTGGGGGGTGGGGGGGCCTTCTTGGTGACTACTGTGTTGAACGTGCCATCTGCAAGAACGATCACGCTGGCGGTGGAGGGTAAGCGAAGAAAACTGGCAGGTCCTGCTGAACGAACTGGGCTTTTTTGCCCCTTATGCGGTGGCAATGGCCCAGCTCGTTGCCCTTTCGGCTGCGCTGGTCGGGACACCCATTGCAATAGGTCAGACGGTGGAGCGCTGGAACGCTCCGCTGAGCCCAGGTGCGGCGGAGCGCCACAACGGTGTCACATAGAGCGTCCAGGAGAGCTGAGTCTTGGATCAGGCGGGCAGAAACTGGGAAGTCCATTGTCCACTTATGGCGGGAGTCCGAATTTCTGACGCAGCGCTCCAGGCCCTATTCTTGAACGCTTGTGCGGTGTTTTCATCGGGTTACAAGATTAATCGTGCCTGAATAAGAGCTCGGGCACGTTTTAGGCTGTTGATGTTTTAATCGAGCTGATGTAGCTCCTGTCCGCTGAGCGTGAAGGTTTGCCGAGTACGTCTGAGGAGTTTTGATCGGTCCTTGCACCAGCAGCCACTCCTGCTGGTGTGAGGCCCGAGCACCCATCGATGCCGCTCCCATGCTGGAGCGCCTTCCATGCGTTTGGCCTGCGCAGTTGAGATCGCCTGGCGCTCTCATCCGGCTGGTTCGGGCAGTGCGTGAGTGATTAGCATCGGTTCCCGCCTGTGGTTCGAGCCGCCTCGATCGGCAGCAGCGAAGCGGTTTCTCGCTGCGAAGAAGCAGGGCTTTTTTCGTTATGCGCTGGCGCCGATTCTTAGCCTGCCTTGTCCGCAGGCGAACGCACTGGGTATCAACATGGTCCAGGAGTGTGACCGGACGGAGATTCCACCAGGCCAAGGCTCTGATGGCCCGAACTGGTGAAGCTGTTTCCCGGCGGCGGCGTTGGGAGCTCCTACTGGCAGGGTGGCGGGAGCCTGGGCGGTAACGGCTGCGTTCTGCCATCGCTGCCTGGCGCCTGCTTGCCGCGGATGGTGCGGCCCGTGTTGGTGCGGAGAGTGGATGCGCATCGCCCTCGGGCGGACGTCAGGGCTGGTCAGAGGAGTTACTGCGGCGGTCTGGCTCACCGTTTTGGAGGATTTGCACCAGGCCTCGATTAGCGGCGCCGAGCCTTTCAGGGCGAGTCCCCACATCCAGGCCGGAGCCAGCAGCGGCATCAACACGGGGGAGGGGGGAGGGGGGGGGGAAGGCGGAGGGGGGAGGGTGCAGGCACGGGAATGCCGATCCAAAACGGCGGCATCAAGAAAAGTTGCGCGATGAGGCGGGACCGTTGAGGATACCGCTGTCCAACGAACTCGGAATGTCGATTCCTAAGGCAGAGGCGCACTTGATAGAAGCCAGGCGCTTATTTGCTGTTGTGCAATTCCTGTGAGAAGAGTGTGGGTGTATCCGAGCTGTTTAAAAATTGTTTGTCAATCCGAGATCGACGAATCGTCAGACTTACGGTGTCATCAACCATTGCGTTCCCCCGGTGGGCAAATTGAAATCCAACAACGGCGTTCGCTGGGATCCACTGGCCACTGAAATAGTTACCAAAATTGTTGGCGTTTGATTTCGGCGCAATTGTCTCCCTGAAGGCTGGCCACCTTGAAAGCAGAGTCCAGAGTTTCCAATTCGACCATCCGTCGCGTGGTTTTGCACCCCGGCAGGTCTGATATAGATCAATGTCGTGAAAGATGGTGGGTCCCACCTGCTGGGGTGAAAGTCGGCAGTTGAAATTCCCATTCAGCAGGCTGCAATCGCGCTTGGCGGGCCTCAAGCGCTGTGCTGCAACGCTCAACGCAGCAAGGCGCCAGTGAGGAATAAAGCAGCGGCTTGAAGGCATGGTGGCAGAGCTAAAGATCGTAAATTTTTTACTCATGAGCTCCCCCGAACTCGGCTTTCAGCCCTTTCTCAACAGAGGCTGCACTGACCCTGCTGGCGCAGCAGGTGGTCGGCCAAGAACCAAAGCCACCAATGAGCCTCCCCCATGGCCACTGCTCGGCAGCACGCAGGGGTCGTGACGACCTTGGCAGCCAGGGTGGGTGGCGTTCGCAGTGCGTCGATGGTTTTGGGGTTTGGTTCCTTTGGCGGATCGTGGGCGGTGGGCTTGAAGGCGGCACGCAAAAGATTCCTCGCCATTTTGCTGACTCCCCCTTGTATCCCACCGAGTTGTTTGGTGGCGCTGCGCAGGCTTCCGTGCTCGTAGGCAGGAAGGGCATCCGTTGTGCTCGCTCCTTTCAGCAGGGTGCAAACTGAGCCGGAGCGATCTCGATCCCTTGGTGGCCGGCACGACATCAGCTGCGCTTGGCCAGATGCTCAGCTTGTCGAAGACAGGCTGCCCAGGCCCATAGGGCGACGCCCCCAAGACATTCGATCACGGCGCCGCAGGAATCTCCGTCGCGCCGAATCGCCTAACTGCGCTCGATGCATCCGCTCGGCAACGGCTGATCAGGGCAGCGCACATGGTGGCTTCACGCGCTTCGAGCGTCACCAGGGTTGTATCGATGCCGCTTCAATGTGTGGGATGCGCTTTTACCGCGCAGGCCGATACTCGCTGGGCATGGTGTGGGCGAGGCAGTTGCTTGGCGATCGCCCGGCGGGCCACCGGCCGATCGTTTTTCGCGGCGCTGAGGACGTCGCGCCGCTTGCGGGCCTGGATGCCGTACTTCGTCTGGTCCGTGGCATCGGCATGGGAGGGGCGAAGGCACCGCGCATGTCCGCTGTAATCGCGGGACGGTTGATCCTTGTTGCGCCAGCATACGGCAATAGGCGTTCCAGCGTCCACCCATCGAGCAGAGCGGCTGAGGCTCTCGACCGGTGCGTCCTCCTTGCGGGGCGTTGGTGATCTTGCTTTGGCCCGTTTGGCGGCGATCAGTTTCGCTGATGGCCGCCAGATCCAGTTGGAGCGTGGGCGGCAACCATCGACGATCACCCCAACGCACCCCCGTGGGATTCGCCGAAGGTGCCTGAACACGAAAGAGCTGGCCTATAACTGGTTCCCAATGGCCTAGTGCCGATTGGCAAGGAGCCTAACAAAAAGCCCCCTCGCAGTGGGGGGGGCTTGAGGTGAAAGGCATGGCTGGATGCAACAGGGTTTGACTCCGCTGCGATCAGCCGAGGAAGGCGTGATAAGCCACAGGGTGGCTTCTGCAGAGGCAGGTACAGCGGGAAGTTGTGAGCGTTGCGCTCGTGCATCATTCCATGCCAGACCGGCAGGTTCAAGCCACGTTCGCCCAGTGTTGATCACGCGGCCTTGGCGCATCGAGGTTCAGACTGATTGAAGTTGAAATCCGTTGAGGCTGGAAGGCCATCGTGCTCAACGCCAGGGCGGTGAACCAGATGCCACACGGCCAGGTGGGAGCAGGAAGTGCAGGCTGCGGCTGTTGTTGAAAGAGAGGCGTACTGGAACGATCTAAGACGACGAAGTAGCGTGGGCCGTTCACGATGTTGTAGTCTCCTTTCGTTCTCTTGGCCGAACTTTGTACCGTAGATTTCTGGCTCTCGCTTTGGTCGTTCTCACGCATGCCAGGAGCTGGTGAGAGTGAACCGTGCATGCGAGAACAGGGAGCCGCCGAAGACAGCGAGCCACACCAGCATGTTGAAGGGTGGCATCAGCGATGTTGTGGCTGCCTTGGTGGAAAACCAAATGAAGTTGAAGGTGCCGGAGATGCCGAGGGCTGCCATCAGAGAAGAACCCTGACCGAAGGGTAGATTCAGGAGACGCCGAGGCCCCGCCACAGGGGCGCTTGTAGGCGACACAGGATCCAGGGGCCGCAATCGCCGAGGCGTAGTTAAGAGTTCCCACTCGCGGCATGTAGCGAAGTGGCGATCAGGAAGTGGAGATCACAGCTTGATAGGGACGCCGTTGTAAGCCACTCATCGAGGCTGCGGCTTCCAGATCGGGTAGAAGATGGCAGGGATGGCGTTGCGTGGAAGAACAACAGCAGCCGGAGATGATGTTGTTGCGTCATCAAGGAGCCGGCGACACGGCTCGCGGATTGCCGTCGATGTCGACGCGGGCGCGCCACGAAGGCCAGATTGAAGCAGATGTGGGCAGCCAGCAGGGTGGGGATTCATCAGCACACACGAACAACGACTACAGCGGTTTGTTGGTGGAGGTGACCACTCCACAGGAATGACTACAGGCAGAGCGCGGAGCGCTGCTAACGGTGGTGGTCATAGGAACGGGAAGGTTATGCCCAAAAAGGAGCGAGATAAGGACGAATGCGCAGGCGGACGTTTTTCTCTAAGGAAGTCTGTGAAGGAACTCCGAAGAGGAAAAGCTTGCACCGCAAACAGGCGAAGCTTCTGCGTTGCCTTAGCACTGTAACGGAATCTTGCGCTAGTGTGGAAATCTTGCGGACTGTTTTATCGAAGGCCCGGGGATGGGGCCCCGGGGGGCCCCCAAATGGGATGCAGCGTCCTGGTTAGCGTCAACGCTTCTCTCAAAGGGCCGATGACCCAGGCGTATGGCTGCCACGGGCAGGCTTCCCAGCCCGCAGCGCGCCCTTTTCGCTGAGGGGCGCGGGTGCTGCTAGATCGCGCACTGCCTCTGTTCAACCCGAATTTTTCGATCGGCGATTTACCTGGCGATCACTGCACAAGTGTTCCGCAGCTGACCAGCGCTTCTTGACCTGGCCGCGCTGCCATCCTGGAATGTGGAGCGAACGCCTGCTCGCACCGTCAAGGCGTTTCAGCCCCACCTTGTTGGTGTTTTCCTGGCGGCGACAATTCAGATTATGCGCCTGTTGGGGATGGGCGGGCGAGCAAACCCGCTGCAGAACTCCTTTGGAGGTGTTCAACGCCGCAATCACTGGCGCCGCCTACGTGCGCGGTCTGGGATGGCCTGGCGGCTGATGGGCTTTTTCTATTGGCGAGCTCTGGACGAACCTTCGCCTGGTTTGGCGCCGTGGTCCTTTCGCCAGGCCCGCCGTTTCAACCAGAGGCAGCGGGTGGTGCTTCGGTGGCGGAGCGGTGAGAGCGTGTTCTTACGAACAGCTGGGCATAAGCAGTTTGCCCAAAGGAACGTGGTTCCGTTGCGAAGGGAGGTCTGTTGGAGAAATTGATTCGCGGCATCGCTGGCCGGTGAGCGTTGTTTCGTTGTTGCGGGCGCCTGCTGGCCTCATCCACGAAGCCACCTGCAGGCCTGGTAAGACGGCTTGCGACTACTCCTAATCGTTCCGATTGGCCCAGCTGACTTGGTATTTCGAAGGACGGCGATTATCTACGTGGGCGTGCAGACGCAAACGCGGCTTGTCGCCTCACAACTGCTGCTACTGCGTTACACGTGGTGGAAGGCAGCAGGTTCGCGTAATCCTCGTTTTGACGAGGTGTGGTGAGATGCGC
>Ga0163217_1101234_pt1 | contig 10676 bp, 9 predicted proteins | sample SynspAceP_FD_185933 | JGI IMG/M metagenome (GOLD analysis project Ga0163217, IMG submission 185933) | Saline lake microbial communities from Ace Lake in Antarctica - Synechococcus sp. Ace-P (PacBio error correction) | ecosystem: Environmental > Aquatic > Non-marine Saline and Alkaline > Saline ...
CAACGATTCAAAGCTTTCCCGCTGGGATACTCCATAATGTGAAATCACACCTTGGAACTTATCCCCGAATGGCGAGAGACGAAAAACAGGGTAATCTTTCTGGACTATGCCTATACCCGATCCAAGGATCTGATCCGAAATGAGTTACGCACCGAAGTCGCTTTTTGCTTGGAAAATCTGGCGGAAAACGGTCATGAAATACAGATTTTGGTAAGATTGAAGTTATAAATTCCCGTCCTAATGATTCCGGTGAATTGGATCAATAATCCTACCGCTCTTCTTTCAGGTGGTCAACATGGGAATCAAGCATCAAATCAATCATTTACGATCAAGCCGCAAATTGAAATCAGTAGACCGCAGGCTCAGACCCAGATTGATCAATGCTTTCAATCCAGTCCTATGGGGCTATTTCACAGCGAAGTATTGGGAAGGATAATGCCGACGACTTATTATTCTTATGACAACTTGGAAGCGACTGCGTGGGCAGGAAATGGGGAACAGGAGTTTGGAAGGAAAATTTCTGGAAAAAGCGGATCAGGTCATCGTCAGTCTAAAGGGGCTTTATTGGACAAGGTTTCAGGGAAAACATTCGAAAATCTGTGTCAAAAACGGAGTTAATTTGGTCAACTACAGCAAAGTGACTGCTGAAAAAAACTTCAAGAAAAAAAGAGATGGATACTTAGGGTGCTTTTGACGATCGGCTAGATAACCCCCTCAGGAAGAGGCAGCGAATGCCTTACCCCGATTCATACTTTTGAGATCCTGGGGGATCAAAAAAAATTGCTTTTGGAAAGAATCTTTTTCCTTCAAATGTCAAATTTTTGGGACTAGACCTCAAGAACAATTGAATCAGATCAATGCAAGAAATGGGACGTGGGGTTGATTCCTTTTTGTAAAAAATGAATTCACGAAGACCATTTATCCCCCTGAAGATTAATGAAACCTCGCAGCTGGCAAACCTGTCATTCAGTACAGACTTTGCCAGATTTGGAAGATTTCAAAGGGATGGGTGGAAAAGTTATGTCTTGCGCATAAAGACTTCATTGAAGGAATCGCAAAAAGAATCCGCTACACAATCGACTTAAGATTAGCAAACGGATTGCATTTGGCCCGACAGAAAGTTGGGAAACCCGAAACAGCCAATTTCTTTGCAAGCCTTAGCCTCCTACATTGGAGGCTTTTTTCATTTTATCGGGGATCGCTTGTCATTTTCGTCCTGACATACGGTCACTCATCGGAATATCAGAACCCACAAAAGGAGTGTGGGAGGGGTAAATTTTTACAGCACAAAAGAAATCAAAAAAATGACCGCAAGCCATTTACATTCAAAAATACGGAGCATAACACTATATCTGTTGTCAGCGCGATTGGGATACCTGATATAAGTTGGGTTTTGGGTGCTCTGGTCTTTCCGATGATCAAATTTCCTCGACTCACTGAGCTATTTGTGCTTTTTGGGAATGCTTTCTTTAGTGGGCAACTTTTTAGCTTACCTTGGAGCAGACCAAAAGCTGCAGTTTTGGATCAGTTTTTTGATCTGGGCTTTTTGATTTTCCGGTTTTTCGGTAGATAGTGGAATGCTTCTGGGACTGTCCTAATCGAACATTCTTCTTTTTCTGGCTTTTGGTGGTTGGTTTTATCATAAAGCGAATCAAGATTAACTGGAACCTTTGCCAAAACGGATTTAGTCATCTTCTCTTTTGGTTTGGATGGGCTATTTGTTTTTGGAGCTTTTCATCCAGCAGGAATGGATTTGAAGCCTGGTTTTACGCGATGCGTGGGATTGGTTTTTACCAAAGCGATGGCCATTCGCTAGTCTACTTAATGTTTAGACAAGAAAGGCCTTCCCACCTTCCTTGAATATCCTGAATTATCCTTCGCTAGCGGCACTATTTGGGGCTTCAAAGCAACAAGATTTTTGGAGTGGATGCGCAGAGTAATCGCTGGGCTTTGGACGAAAACACCAGGAATGAGCAATATCCTTCACGGGGTTGCTCCGAGTTTTTTCTTTTTACTCCGATGCAGGTCAGGTTCTGGAGCATCTTCAAGGCGATGATGGCGAATCTAATGGGGATTTTGGCAATGGGTCCATTCCGCAGCAAGGAAAGCGGATTTGGTATGCTATTTGCTGTTATTTTCTTCCTAGTTTTGCGATTCAGGTACCCGAGGAGCTTTAGCGGTTCCCACTTTTTGGAGGCCTGGCCTATTTGTCACTACGCGAAATTTTCAAAATTCCTGCATAGGAAGGTGTCAGTGCAATGTTACTAGTCCTTCTTTATTCTAAAATACCACGTTCATTAGTTTCAAGGTGTGGAGCAAGTTGAGTAAGAATGCGTCAGCGCTTGATCCTGAAAATCCTTCAGCTACACAGTCCCGATTGGAAAACCAACGAACCTTCGGAAGCACTATTTAGCCCACTAAAGCCTTTTGGTGGAGGTGTGGTACGGCAGGTTTTTGGCGGCGCTCGGATTCAATCCCCAATTCATTGATGGCCATTACTGCTACCAGTAGCTGGTATGTCAAAATCTGGGATGAGACTGAATAGTTTGGCTTGCAATCCACCTCAGTTTTCTAGATATGGGCCTCGGTAGAGAGGTCATATTAGTATGAATCTGAAAGATAAAAAACAAAAAAAACCTACGCGATGGCTATACTACGCCTGTATTGTCGGAGTGGTTTTTCTCCAGTTATGGCAATCCAGGTTTTTTGGGCAATGCTACCCGAATGAAATCAATGAACTTGGCTTATTCCTTCTTATTGTCTCATTCCTATGGACAAAAAATCACTAAAATGGAAACCATTCTCCACCTTTCAGCCCAGCTATAGTTAGCTATCTTTTCTTGAAAGCGCGCTTTAAACAAATTGATCCTTGCTTTTCGCAATCAAAGACGTATAAAAGAAGAAGTCTTTTCAGTGGCTGAGCAGAAAAAATCTTTTGCTGAATTCTCGTTCCTTCCAGAGCTAAAGGCTGACGATACGATAATCGAATCCACGAAAGCAAACCTTGGCGCTTTGTATGGCAAATCAAAACATCAGCTACTTGGGTGATTGCTGATTTTCGCTTCAGCCCGAGACACAGCTTTTCCCGCCTTCGCAGATTAGGCGCGCAAGTATTAGAAGTTGGGTTGAAAAAAATACCAAAGTGAAATCGCTAAAAGCCGCGCAATTGAATCCATTTGTCAAATGATCGGCTTATGGAGTCCGTCTTGATATTAGATGCGGATAAATGTTCTCATCCCAGATTTTTATCCAGCGATTGTTTCCAATCGAGCTGCGATACCAAAGTAATTGCAGGGAGAGCGTTTGCCAGCGAAATCAACACGGGGTGGCGATTTGGATGGCTTTGTCTGGAAAGCAAATCAGGAAAAATGCTCTGCCAAGGAGCGAATCAACTTGCCTTTCCAGCAAATTAACAAGGTTCAGCAAATGGCTTTTGAGTACGAAGTGTTTGTTGAATTTAATTCCTGCAAGCTGATGCGATCGGAGGATTTGAAACAGGAACTGGAGCTGCTTCTTACTTCAAGGGAATTTGGATTCAGTATGCACTGAAGCTTTGCAGTCCTTATGATGGAAAGTGAGCACTACGGAAGACTTTGCGAAGCAGCGAGGGCCGATGGTTAAGAAAAGTCAGTATACCTTCCTTCAAAAAAATCTATAGCCCAGCATTCATGCAGCTGTTTGCTTGGAAATTTTGACTACCTGCAAACAAGAGTCTGCAGTTGGCACTTCCGCCCACAGTTATTGGCAGCCGGGTTGCTTTAGTTGGTCCTTATGTGATGCAACCTGGTTTTTGGCCTTTCGATCTTGCTCTTGGGAAGCCTAGTACGCTAGTAATCTGTTAGGATCAAATGTGATTGTCTTGCTCAGTCTATGTGGTTGGCGCAATCAGCGATTATCTAAAAGCGATTTCCTGGACTTTTTGCAGGCGGATCAAATCCCTGACTTGGATGAAGCGATCAAAAAAAGAGTTTTTGCACACCGCCCATAAATCCATCAAACTCATGATGGTGAAGGAGTGCCTGGATCATTCTACTTCTCTTGCCATTTTATCTTGGTTTGGGGAGTTCGGAATAGTCGTACTGAGCTGGCAACAGCCGCCTTTGAAAGTCAAAAAAAGCAAAAAATCTAAGAAATCATGAAATCAAAATTACTTAATACTTCTCATCGTCAAATCAGCTTCCCGGAGATTCAAAGGAGTATTCACACCCTACACTTGGGATCTTTGCGCAACGCCTTGCAACAAAAAAGGAAAATGAGGTGACGATTCTTTACCGGTGGCTCATTTCTTCCAAAAAGGAAAAAGTAGAACAGCGCGATGGAAATTAACCATCGTGGGACCTCCGACCTATTTTCCCGGCAGATATGTTCCTTTATTTCTCCTTTTTTAGCAAAGAGTTTTGGCTTTTAATCAGCAGTGAAAAGTTTGGGGTGAAGCGAATCATATTGCCCTTTGACATGCATTCAACGCTCAGGGAAGAAGTGGGTATTTACTTTATCCAAAACCCAGCACTTCATGCCAAGATCATTTTCAGACGCATTCAATGGTATGACAGGCATCGAATCCAAAAACGATTCCCAATCAAAATTTTGAAACACGCGACTTCATAGTTTCTTTGTGCGGAGCGTGGGAAACAAACTGCTTCAAGTATCCAGAAAACGATCACTGTGAGCGAACAGATTTGAAATCCTCGTAAATCCAAAAAAGCAAATCACTACGGAGCAAAATCAACGTCATTCCAAATGGGTGGTCAGTTGATCCAAAACTCTAAAAAAGATTAATCAAGTAGTTATCGATTGTGTTCGTTGAAAACTTCATCCAAGTCAAAGGGGTCTAGCGCCATTGATTAAGCGCGCATTGCCAGTTGGAGTCTAAAATTTATTTGGATATTAATCGGCGAAAGGTCCCTCAAAGAAAGCAATTGGAAGAACTAGTAACATCAGTTTTGAATTTGCAGCTTCAGGTTCGTTTCTTGGAGCATTTTGAAAATTCTACGATCCAAGGCATTTCTTCCTCACTTAAAGGCTTTGGTGCTTTCCATCGATCTATGAAATCACAAGGGGATTGTCTTGTTGGAAGCAAAGCCTTCAGGGAATTCAGTGATTGGCTTCAGACATCGCTTTCAATCCGTGAAAGTGTAACGCCTGGGTTTTCAACGGAATTCTTGCGATCCCGCAACAGTCTGAGACTTTCACTGCCGCTATGGTCTACCTTCTGACAATCCAATTTTGGCTAAACAAATGGGGTCTTCAAGGAAAAGCTCGAGCATAACAGGATTATTCATGGAATACATGCAGATCAAACTACGCCCTTTTAACCAGGCAAATTGCCAGTTAATTGAAAGCGCTGTTTAAAGTAACTTTAATCCGGTAACTGTCTTAAGCGCTTGGTGGGCAGGCAGCCTTCCTGATGAGTAACTATGATCTTATTCCTTGTGGTGGTTCGAGAGTTTTTCTCAAGCTGATTCGGAGTATGGGGACTGTATCTGACGAAATCATTGCATTGCTTGACGGTTGCGACAGGGGCTTTTGCAAATGGATTGACGCCGCTATTTGATCATCGATCCAGGTTTTCTGAAAAGCAAATTCTCGGAGCAGGACTTTTCTTTCATCTCAATTTTAATTGCTTTTGCTCTGCACTTCTTCCGCGCTTTGCCGGACCGGATGCTCCAGTTTTTGGAATATGTCCTGAGATGGAAGAGTTGCTGAAGCTCTCCTTTTCTCACCTTTGATGAAAGTATTGGTACGTTCAGGTCTTTCGTGCTTTGGCTTCGCAAAAAGGTAAAAAAGTGGTGCTTTACCTCCTACTTAACTTGAGCTATTTGAGACGCTTTTGTGTTGGGGTCTGGGTTGATTTATTGAATGGTGAGCTAAGCCTTTCGAATATCACTTTGGTACAAAGGTTTCTCTTTTCTTTTCCCTTTGGGTTAATCCAGGTTCTTTTGTTTGGGAAATTTGGGTTTTCCTACGCTGCAATTGGAATCGAGAATTGCTGCAAATACGGGAATACATCGCAAGGTATCAATCTAATTTTCGCTCCTCTTCAAAAAGGCTGATATCTTCATGATTGGCTACTTTTTGAAACCTGCAGCCGTGGTTTATTCACTGGCAACCAAGATTATTCAAATACATCGAGCTTCCCACTTTTCAGCCATTGAGCCCAGACAATTTATCCTCGATTGGCGGCTACCTCACCGATCAATATGATGTCACTCATACTAAAACGCAGAATATGCCCCCGAGGAATCCGCTTTTTTATTTGTACTGTTAGCTCTCCTGCAGCACTAGTGGTTTGTTTTTTGCAGCCCGATAAGTGACCCTGCTGAGTTCGGAGAATACCTAGGGAAGGGACTGTCCCCACTTTGATGATTTTGGTTCCGGCCACTTGATGCAAACCTTGGGGAAGAGCTTGGTTGGCGCTGGACGCAGTAGGAAAACCGCAGGTTTTAACTTTCAAATGTTGGATTCAGCTTGACGGTCAATATCATCCTGAATTTCAATTTTGAATTCAAGCTTTTTGGCTTGCAATCGGTCGGCAGCGGCAGCGACTAGCATCAGCAATTCGTAGCAACGAATCATTCTCGGACAGATTCGAATCAAAAAATTATTTTTGGAAGTTAATTCTGGAATGGCGCAATCCATTTTTGCAAAACGAACCACTACTCAAAACTTTAATTAAAAATATCATGAATTTAACCTTCGGACAAGCAACAGGTTTTTTTACAAGCCCTAGAAATTGAATCAATCTTTTCCGGTTCCTATCAAGTTATTCAATCAAATTTTCGGCTATACTAATGTTTGGTAATAACGCCAGATTCACCATTTTCAAGAAGCTGAATCCCCAAGAAATCCCTTTTCCTGAGAAGCCTGGAAATCCTCGACCTAGGGACTGGTTATTGGAAATTATGCTATCAGCTTAGCTAAACGTTACCAGCAGCCATAGTCCACGCCTTGGATATTGATGGAGATAGAGTGCTACGGTGAATCAAGCGATCAGCAAATCTTCGAATTCCGAATATCCGAACGCCATCATGCCTTCTTGGAAAACACGGCAATCTGTGATTTGGATTTTGTGTTCTCGGTAGATGTTTTTGAATCATATTTGCAGCCCAATGCCCTTCAAAACCGTCCATGAAAACCTCAAGCCGGGAGGACATTTTCTAGTGAACAATCCCTAATGTGACCCAGAAAACCATTTTCCCGGAACGCTTTTTTTTGAAGGAACATCAGGATTGGTTGGAAGAAGAGCACGTGGGTCAAGTTTAATAACTTGAATGGGCTGAAAGCACGATTTGAAGCAGAGGGATTTTGAAATCGTTCACGGCGTCCCTTATTCTGATGGATTTATATCTCCGGCTTGCTTGGGGCTTGCTTATTTAGGTAAAAAAAGCAGGAGTAATCACCCCAATTACTTAGCCTTCCTATCTGCAAAAGGATTGATTCACTTATGGATCGAATTTTCCCACATAAAAAAAGATGGAAATGCAATTCGGTTATTGGAAGAAAAGTATATCCTTAATTGAGTGCTCGCTTCTGGTCAGTATCGTCACTGTGATTATAAACCGCCCGCCGTAACTGGCCGAGCTGTTGAAAAGCTCGCGCGTCTATCTTATCAGCATTGGAAGTCATCCTTGTGGATTAACGAGCAACACTTTTCTGACAAAGGGTTTCTAATGACAGCTCTTCCCAGGGATCAAAGTGATTCAAGTTCTCCAAAGAACCTGGGGATTTGCCGGTGCGAATAATCTGGGATAAAGGCGGCATCGGGGGAAAATTCGTTTTCTTTCTGAACAACGATACCGAGCCTGGAAAAACGGCGTAATCGAAAAATTGCTCAGGCTTTGATTTCTCCTAAAGTCGGCGCAGTATCTTCCCCGTGCTTGCGCTATTCGCAAACCGCTGAGAAAATTCCAGTTTGCTGGCTACACGTCATACATCCGCTAACTGGAAGAAACTCTCCCAATTGAAAGCTTGTCAGCCCCAACTTTGGCCAGAAAAACGCCTTACTTTCCATGGGGCAGCAGTGATGATTCCAAGGACTGTTTTTTGATGGTAGTGGGAAGAAATGCCTGAAGAGTATTTCCTGTTTATTATTAAGAACTGGACTGGTCCTCAGCGAATCAGAGAAGCAAGGCTTATCATTGAAAGAATTAAATCGACTCCAAGTGCTACATAAAGAGTCCGATCAGTTTAAACGGAAAAAACTCACTCACCCTTGGAAAGTCATTACCAAACTCGAAAACCGGGTGCATTTCATGCGGAGGAACTTTAACTAACGCGTGGGTTTTCCTTCTGTTTTTTTGCTTGATCAGTCTGCCAAAAAATACACTCAGCTTTTTCTTCAAAAAGCCAAAAATCCTCATTTGAAAGCATTCCAATCTGGGCTGGCGTCCATGCCCTGATTGTAAGAACGTTTTTTGGACTATTGCACCCCAAAAATTCTAATTCAGCTTAAGTTTTTATCGACTCAAATCGGTCGCTGGCGAAGGTTTTGGGCCAGTAATCAAATTCAAAAAAAGGACTAAAAATCTCAGCAGCTACTTTTATATAAAAATCAAAAAGACATGGAACTAAACTATTTTGGATTTGAGCAGTATTTGGTTTTGTAGCACCTTTTAGGATATGGAGTTGGGTGATTACGAATTTAGCCTTTTTGAAAAAAGAAGAAAAAAGCCTACCGCAATTCTGGAAGATGAAGACCTACCTGAAGGTTCCCTCCTGAGATCGCTGCATATAAGAAGAAGAGATTCTGGTGATAAAATTCAGAATTCCCTAGCATCAAGAATTACCCAAAAGAAGTTGATAAATCACCTTTATCACGGAATGGAACTTCAGATGGTAGCTTGAAGCTACTATCGAGTACAATCCTGAAGTGAAGATCAATCACAGCCCGGCGCGCAAAAAGGGAAATCGCTGCAATTAACCGGGGTCATGCCTGAGGTCGATTCACCTATAACCATCTTTACCGATTGCGAATGTGATGCTTAATCCTGGGGCGATTCGCAACGTTGGTTTCATACACTTTCAATCTAACCTTGTCCGCTGCAGTTTCTGGGTGAAAAAGTAGTACAATCAGCCAAATAAGATTGCAAGCAAGTGCTTCCGGAGAGGGGATTTTACTGGAAATATGAATCCTATCTCAAAAAGAAAGATGCCGAATGGAATACACCTAGTAGGATCCTGCCCGCGAAATTAGTTGCGATTCGAACCAATTTATATGAGGCACCAGAGGAAGACACGTTATCGAGGATTTTGTGATGACAGTAAACGTAATTGGCTGCCCCCAAGGTTTTCCGAGTGGACTTAGAACCTCAAGCGATCGCTGCTGAGACAGGGTTTCTGCCAATGTGGAGGAAGAAGGAGAAACGAAAGATCCGAATCTCGCAGGGGGAATTTAGCGATAAATCGACTTCTGAGTTAATAATTGGTTTAAAACCCCAGGCTAACATTCCAAATAATTTCACCACCGAGTGTCGATGACCAAATGCCAGTTGCTTTGATTATTGCCATGATCTCCCTCGGTAAGGGCTTTTGGACAAAGGAGAATTTATATACATTGGTATTTTTAGCGTCAAGCCTTATTCTACAGCTTTGCTTTGGTGGGTTATTTTCAAAAGAATCCAGATCACCTCAATAAAGTACTCCACCAATCCCATTCTATTTTCACCTTTATGCCACATTTGCGTGGTCAAAGGGTTGGATTAGATATTGGAAAGGTAAGCAGTCGTAACTTGGGGAGATAGTCAATTAGAGCTGTGCCAGAATTTCAAGACATCTAAAGCTTAAAGCAAATTCAGTCGTTTTGATCAAGGCCTCTTTATTCGCTCTGGATATCGGATTAACCTTGTCTTCAATAAGCAGGTTAGACCTTCGATATCTACGATTTTTGAAGATATTGGACAATGTAGGATCGGTGGACTTTTGAAAGTTATCGTTGATTTAGTCGCTCCTCGCATTTTTAATCGTAGTATGGACCGATGAGCCTTTTTCGATTGGTCTTGAAGAGTGCATAGTCCGCCTTTTGCTTCCTACGAAGAGATAAATCCTCAATTTTCACTTTGATAAGTTTGCTGTCTATTTTAGAAAAAGGCTGTTGTTCCACGATTTTGGGAACATGTTGAACGCCAGCTTTCCTCTGCGGTTTTTTAATCGGTCAAAAGACGCTTTGCGATTTGGAATCGCCGCATTGACCTTCCCTTTTATACCATAACGGTTTTTCACTAAGTAAATCCGAAAGGACCTTTGTACGGGCTCGAGCACGGTCTATTGTCCTGCGTAGGCTGTTAGTAAAAATTGAAAAATGGAATGTCGAACTGATTCCACGAATAATTTCCTGGCCACTCCACGCCATCAATGTCTCCGCGATCTGAATATCAAGAAGTGCCAAGTCAGGAAGGTCTTTGTTGCAAAGCTCGAGTGGCTGTTCAGCATTATCTGCGACAACCGACAAACTTGTGATTAATATTCTAAGGATATCCTTCAACTCTCAGAGACAAAAGATCATCTTCGAACGATTAGCAACTTTAAGTTTGGCTGCATTTCCATTATTTAAATGAACAAATTAAAATGCAGAAATGCCAATAGTCTAGGTTAGTCGGAATAGAATAATGAAAGTAGCCTCTTGGTGGGTGTCGCTGACGAATTCGATTGTTCCGGCGCCATGCAAATGACCACAAAAT
>Ga0163217_1008391_pt1 | contig 10675 bp, 14 predicted proteins | sample SynspAceP_FD_185933 | JGI IMG/M metagenome (GOLD analysis project Ga0163217, IMG submission 185933) | Saline lake microbial communities from Ace Lake in Antarctica - Synechococcus sp. Ace-P (PacBio error correction) | ecosystem: Environmental > Aquatic > Non-marine Saline and Alkaline > Saline ...
AGAGAGAGATACCCCGGGCCCCGAACCCCGCCCGCCCAAAAAAAAGAAAAACGCGATCTGGGGCGGGTGGGGTGGTTCCGGCGGGGGGGCGTAATCAAGAATGTCCCCCCGTCTATCTGCGCAAACCCGGTCCAGAAAAGGCAGAGGCTTGGATCGCCAACGCTGAATCGGACGCAGAGCCTGGCGCAGGGCAGCGGTTGGGTGATGGTCGGGTTCGATTTTCCTTTTTGGGCTAACCCTGCCAGGGGCTTTGCCGAAGCGCTGAAGGGGCATACCGATCCAAATTCGCTGTGTGGGACAAATTGGTTTCGAGGCGCGGGGTTTGAAGAACGCCCGCCCAAAAAGCCCAACAACCGTTTCGATCTGGGCCGGAAAGGAGATCAATTCTGGGTCTGGGCGGACCGGTCCCCTGGGGCCGTTTTGGGCCAAATGGCCCTGCCGAACCGTGAACGTCACGGGACTGCCCCGTACCAAGGCCGATTATACAATCCCTTTGCCGAGAAACGTGCAGCTGAAGTGCAAAAGGCCAAGGGGCAGCTTTTAACCTGCCTGGCACTTGCGGGGGCAGGCGGCTGTCGGCTGCAGGTGGTCATGGTCCTGCCCTGTCCTTTCGCGCCCTGCGTGCCCCTTTTTTGCCGGGCGCGTCGCGGGTCTGGCCCGTTCGAAAGCTGAAATGCCCCGGTTGCGTTTTGTTGAAGATCTGGGCGTCCCTGAACCATCGGTCCCTGCCCCGGAACGAGATAATCAAGATGCGTTGGGCAGGTGCGAACTTGCGCGGCAGGTCCCCTCGGTTTGCCACTGCTGAACTGGCGCAGGTGCTTGACGTGCAGGCACCGGAAAGAAGGGTGGATCTTGGGGCTGGGGTTGAACACCTGCTCAAGGCAACCACCACCCCCTGCGCAATGATTGTTTTGCCCTGCCGCCGGGCGTGCATTGGAAACGCCCGTGACGAACTGCGCTGGAAACAGCTTACGCGCGCGTCCTGCAATCCGGTTGCTACCTGCCGAAGAGCTGCGCCTTGGCGATGCGTTGGGCGGATTTGCCGCAAGCCGACGTGCTGGCGCAGCGTGCGACCGCCACTGCCGAATACCGCAGTAGACGGTTACGGGTTTTCCGCGGGCGGACGTCTGCCGGTGCGCATGCGCTGCCCGCTGGCCGAAGCCCGCAGCCGCGGGATGCGCCGGGGAGATTGGCCCGCGTTTATGCGATCGTGTGCTGACGGGGCCGGCGCTGCCCGCAGGTGTCGGATACCGTGGGTGCTGCAAGAGGACGTGACGAATTGTTGGTGACACGCTGCGGTTCAAGGACCGGTCAGCAAGGCGCTAACACAACGCAAAGCAGGCCGAGGACGTCACGGCAGGCGCGGTGACGCTTGCCGCAGGGCCGGCCGGATCACGGCCGGCGGATATTGCCTTGTTGGCGGGCCCACCGGCACAGCATCTGTGTTGGTTCATAAACATTGCGGGTTGGCGTGCTGTCGACAGGCGACGAGATTCGTCGAGGCGGGGCAAACCGCGGCGGAGGGGGCAAGATATTCGATGCAAAACCGCCGATGCTGTTGGGGTTGCTGGCGCAGTTCGGCATCGGGGCGTCGATCTGGCCATTGTAGGCGACGAGCGCGAGCGCTGCGCGCACGGCTTGATGCGGCGCAGGGGCGAGGTCGATGCCGATTTCCTGACCAGCGGTGGTGCGTCGGCGGGCGACGCAGACCAAAACGTGTCCCGCCTTGCTTTCCAGAAGCCCGGAGCCTTGGATCTGTGGCGTATCGCGGGTCCAAAAACCGGGGCGGCATTGGGCTTGGCATGTGGAGGGCACGCCTGTTTTGGCTTGCCGGTTAACCCCGTGGCCGCAATGGTCTGCACATTGATATTCGCGCCCTGCGTTTGGCGCGGTTGGCGGGGCCAGGACTGGCCTTGGCCACAAGGCTTGACGTGGTCCGCAGAATTCAGCAAACTCAAGAACACTGTCGGCGATCCCTTTTGGGGATACTGTGACCTACGGCGACATTGCCACAAAGGCTGGCGATTCCTGCGAGGTCCGTGGGACAAGGCGTGCGGGCAACAATCCGATTCCCGTCATTGTGCACGTGCCATCTGCGTGATGGGGGCCAAGGGGCTGACCGGATATTCTGGACGGCGGGGTGAAACGAAACGTCGCCCGTGCTGCGCCATGAAGGGGCCGCAGGGCTTGCTGATCTAGATTTAAATTATGTGCCGTAACGTTTGATCGCGGGGCGTCGGTTCAGGCCTTGCGATCGTACAGGTATTGGTTGCGCCACACCGGCAACATCAGGTACAGGCTGGTGATGCCCAGACCCCAATGTGCCCAGCTGGCGGGTGGAAAATCGACCCCAAGCGGCCCAGCCTGCAAAGAAGGTCCAAAGCCAAGCGCCAATCGGCAAAATGTAACGCGCGCCAACGCTCTGTCCGGACGGGGTGCACGAACATTGAGCGGGGCGAACATGGTCCCACGGCCAGAAACCGTCACCAGCACCAGCGATACCCACCACGGCGGCGACAGGGCAAACAGCAAACCAGCACCAGCATGTTCCCACCCTGGAAAGCCCCAAAAGGAATTATCTTGTTTTTCATGCCGTGTATCGCAAAGAAGTACATGGCGCTGGCGAAGTGACGATGATGATCATGACCCAAGCCGCTCCACCCGTCCATGAGCCGGATTGGAACAGCGCAAAGGCGGATAAAAGACATAGGTCAGGTAGTCGATGACGAGATCAAAGCAGACGCCATCAAACTCGGGCGCGTTTGTCTTTAATTATATTAACGCGCCAAGCGGCCGTCGATCCCGTCTACGGAAAAACGCCACCACCAGCCCAGAGGAACATCATGTCCCAACGTTTCTTAGCGGCGCGGCGAAGCATGGCCAGCATGGCGAAATCGCACCGTTGCAGTAAACAGATTGGACAAGAAGGGCGCGGATGAATGTCATAGCGCGACAGATGGCAAATCTTTTAGACGGTGCAAAAGGAAAAAAGCGTGGCGATGCCTGCAGCCTTGGGTTGACCCCGGCTCTCGATTTCCGCCTAAAAAGCCAGAAAACCATTTCAGGGTTTGCCGAGCGCGGCCATATGGGTATTGCTTCCGGAATCGCCGAAAATGCCCCGCAGCAAAAGGATAGAACCCATGGTTCGCGCGTTTGCGAATTGAACCGGAAAAGGCCCGAATGACGGGCAACAACGTAACGCACCGCCCAAGAACCACACGTCGCCGTTCTTGCCAAACTGAAACGATGTTACCGCTTCAGTCCGCAAGCCACTGGGCCGTGGTTTCAAGTTTCGCATCTCGCCAGCTGCTCTGCGCACTGTTGATCACCGCGGTGGTTTGGACAAGTTCATGGCGAGCAAGTGACACCGAGCTTGTCCGTCAGCGCGTTGAAAGTTAAAAAGCAATTGCAAAGTCCAGGGTAACAAGTCGAAGCGCTTCCGTAAGACTTTCTAATCGTTAACGATTTTGCAGCCCTGGCCCTTGGCCGGGGCTGCGGTCGTTTATGGGCAGTGGTATTTTCCACCAGCTTTGGCTAGGGTGCGGCCCATGACCCTGCGTTCCCTTTCAAACTTTGCCTGTGGCGTTGAGCCTGGCCCTGTACGGGGCAAGGCAATGGCCGTTGCACGGTGGGCGTCGGCCGCCACGGTCGGATCGTGCTGTGGTACCGGGCTGGTCCCCGTAGCGATCTTATTGGACGCCGCAGGGCAAGCCCACGACGGCCCCGCATATTGTCCCTGATTCGGCGCTAAACGTTGACCTGACAAGATGCCGTGGCTTCTGGCTGCTGCCGCCGGAGCGGATAGTGGCCTTTGTCGCACCATCGGTTGCAGGTCCTGACGCTGATGTGCCGCGACGCAAAACGCGCTAGTGGACCCAGAGCACCGCCTGTCGCTGCCCTGACGTACGATTTCACGGACATTTTGGAATTTAACGAACAGGATACATCAATGAACACCTGCTTTGGTGAGCCCGCGCCGTTTGCGCGCTATTTTCTCTTTTCTGCCCCTCTCGCCGCCGAAGGCATTATGTGGATACACGCCTAACATCCGCAGCTCTATACCGCGAAATCCAATCTGGTGCGGCGGTTTATGGTAGTGATGAACCACAGTGGCGGCAGATGACGTTTGATCGGTGCGTCATCTGACGTGGCCGATAAGGTCGAGCTGCATTCGCACCGTTCTGGACGATAATGGCAATCATGCGAATGGGCGAGATCGAAGGCGACGTGGCCATCGCTGCGGATGAAAGCACGCGTTTAAACGCGCGCGATCACCTGATTGGTTCATACTGTGGGGTGAAAGAAAGCGCTGGTGCAAGGGCTATGGTGCCCGTCACGCTTTGAGTTCGAAACAGGCGGGCGCGGTCGAGTCGAGGTGATGTCGATCAGGACCTATATGGCTTCGAACTATATATATAGTGAAGCACGACAAGGATGGAACATGGGTACATGGAACACTCACCGGTCACGAGATGCCCGCCAAGACTAAAGTCTTTTCCACACACGAAGGAGAGACGGCGGCCCGGCGTTTGTTAGAACCGCGGGCGCTGTTTTTGCGGGGGTTGCCGCCAGCAATTCCTCTACCAACAGCTCCGGGTGACGGACGCCGGGGTTCGCGGTGCCGATGTGCGGTTGCTTCTGCCAAAACTGGTTGCCCGACCGGGGAACGTTCCTATGGTGTTCAGCTCTATCGTGTGTGCCCCCGTTGCCGGCGGAGACCTCTGCGACGAAAACCGGCCGGCGGGTAAGACTTGCCAGAATCCGATGGGCCTGATTGCCAGGCGAAATATCGCTTCGGCCAAATGGTCAAGAATTGCATCCATGTCATAGCATCTCGCCGAACCACCAGAGACATGTCAGGTACGCGCGCGCGGGGGCTTGGCAGGCGGGGCAAGGGAGGAATCCCCACAGCCATCACCATAGGAGGGGCCAGCGGTGATCACACGCCGCACAAGCCTGAATTCAACGCGCCGTGCATATGGAATCACCCGCGGCCACGCCTGTTTCAATGCAAGTCATCGACGTTTTGGGTCACGATGACGACCTGACCCGGCATACTGCTGCCTGCGCTTGGCCCCAGCGCCTGGTGGCGCGCGTTTCGCGCGATCCCTCTGCTGCTGCTTGCGGCGGCCATTAAAAATCAGACGCCAGCCTGCGGGGCTCACGCAAAGCCTTCGGGGGTGGCGACGTCCTCGACGCGGTGCTGCGCCTAGCCACGTCTTCGGCACGGAAGGTTCAATACCGCTTTCCAGGCAGACCATAGCCTGCGTCCTTGTACAGAAATAACGATTTTGCGCTCATTGTCCACCCCCTGGTATTTCTTGGCTTGAGTGAACAGTCTCGCACGTCTTGTCGCACGGTCAGCACCCGCTAACGTGTCACAAACTGAGAGAGGGCGAGCCACGAGGCAGTTGCGCGACCGTTCGGCGCACGACTCATATGCCGGACCGAGCATTTGCGCAATCGTAGCAGCGATTTCCTGCGGCAACAGGGCACCGTTCCAATCCGCAACCCTAGCGAACCAGGAGAAAATCTGACGCGACCAGCCCCGTACGAGGCAGGGGAATGCAGCCGCGACGTGTTCTGGGGATGATGAAAGAACTATGAGCCACCATACCGGTACGGAACAAGATACGCCCGCAGAGAGGAAGTACGTGATGTCGGCGAGGCCGATAGCCGCATACACTCATGCATCGGCCATTCAGGGGCACAAGGTGGCTGCGACTTCTCGAACTGGGAGGGCAGGGTGATATTGCCCTGCGGGTGAGGTGTTGGTGATTCTTCTGCCAATCAGCTGGTCCGGGATGGCGTAATCTTTCACCGAAGCGGACAAGGTCGGATCGCCCCGCCCATTTGTGAGTCCCGCGCGTTACCTCAAAACCGGCAGGGGTCACGATCACGAATGGGGTCGCGTGGCCAGCGGAATTTCGACTGAGCCGCTGTTTTATGCGCATCCCGCTGGTGGCGGCCGATAGCAATGTGAAGGGAATTGTGTCCTGAACCGCCCCTGATATCAACCCCTTGGTTTGCCGTCGGTGACCATCCGAAGCGGCAGCCCTGCCATGCTGTCGCCAGAAGCGTTGCGAGGCGGGGGGTCAGGTCATTGCAAATCGTCGATGGCGACCCGAGGCTCAGGTCGCTGAGGTCTGCATAGGTCCATCCACCGCGTCAGTATTCGGATTGGCGCTCAAGCGGATATGGGCAAGCGCCTTGCACCGCTTGTGACGCAAGAAAGCTTTCGCCGCATGCGGTCAGTTTCCATACGGGCGCGTACTGTGATCACAAGCGCTGCGCCCATAGCGGCTTTCGAGTTGCTGATCTGTTGACTGACGGCGGTTGGCTTAGCCCCTGTCACGCAGCGGCTGAGCGCTCACGAACCCCCAACGGCTGGCCAATTGCTCGAACACTTCTATGCCGCGATAAGGGTGATGCCCTTTTGATCATGTGAATGTACCCGCCCTTGTCCTTTCGGATTTAGTGAAGCATGACCAATATTTTTGGCAAGGTTCGTGGCGTAATTTCTAAGCATTGGTTCACAAACTGAAATGAAACTGCGAAAACACGCGTTCCCTTGAAGCCCTGCCCCGTTGCGCAGCGCACCTTATTGGCTCATCACGCACCGCGAGGCTTTCAAATGAAAATCGCACAGCCGCATACCGCGTGGACGTTTTTCCAGCTGGGCACATTACAAGATAAATGGGCAGCTGGGTCGCAACTGCGGCGGCCAGTGGGGGCGAGCTGCTGGTATTCCCCGAATAATGGCGCGATGGAACTGGCCCACGCTCGCGGGGCTGGATGTAGCTTGGCACCTGAGGCGTCGCTGTTCGCTGTATCTGACCGGCTGCGGATGCAGATGCGCACATCAGAAACTTGCAGCTGAATATGGCGGTGCATAATCGTCCGCAGCGATCGGAACGCTCCGCGTCACCCGATGCGCCCCCGTCGTAAACCACCGCGCCCGCCTGATCAACGCCTTCGGGGCAAATCGGGGTGGCAGGACAAACGAGATCATGACCCATTTCGACGGTGAAGGTCTGGGGCGTGGTCGGTGGAGAGCCTTTGCAAGCATCTTCGGAAGGCTTTGGGGCAAGAATCAGCAGTCCCTGCTCTGCAGATAGCGAATTCCCTTGGCTGGGGTCGCGCCTTGGCAGATTGCGCACGATCATCGCCGTCCCCAATGTGACCGTAAGCCTTAGCAGGCTACTTGCGGCTGCGTCCCGAGCAATTCGGATCCATGGCGCGCGCGCGCGCCTGGAGAACTCATGCGTATACGAGTGCGCATTGATCATTCCCACTGCGTTAGGGGGCTGCGGATTGGTCGCGACGCGCTTCGTGATTTCTTATGGAGCAAGCGCAGCGCGGCAATACTTCTGCCCGCCGGATGTTGGATTCCTTTCCGCACCGGCGTACTTGCCCGCCGGCAGAGATCAACGTGCCCGGCTGGACCTTTGGCGAGGTCGACATCGGCACAGAGTCAGCCCGCGAGCGTGCAGATGGGTGGATTTTGAAAACAGAAACCACTGGGAGACCAGTTCGGCGGCGTGACGCAAGGTCCATGAAACTCGATGCCTTTGAAGTATGGTGATATACGCAACCTTGAAAAAGGGAAAGAATTCGCGGCCCATTTAACGCCCTGCCGTCCCTGAAAATTGGCAGTGACAAAGTGTTTCAGGAGAGACCATTGGCCAAGGAAGACAGCTACGGAATTCCCCGGTGATCGTGAAAGAACTTCTGCGCCAGAACGCATGCGACGGTTTCCGGGTCCGAGCTTGAAACGGCCAATTGAGATCATCCGCGCCATTAACGCGAGACAGGCAAATGCGTTAAGAACCGCACTCGGCGTGTTCTGGCTGGCGAAAGGTAGCACATGGTGGAAATGCAACCCGCAGACCTAATGGATCTGAGCCGAGAAAAGGCCTCGGATCAATCCGCTTTAAATAAAATGGCTTTAATCCGACAATCACCTCGTGAGTTTTTCGGGCAGGCGGATCTAAGATCCCATATGGAGTTTCATCCTCGGATCAGGAAGCCCGCGCCGCAAGGAAATTGCGGCGCAAATTGGGCGTGTCCAGACCGATATTCGCGCTCCCCGATATTGCCGAAACGAACCGCTGGCTGCCGAAATGCCGCGCCCCTATTGCGCGCGCCATGGCCCGTGAACGCCGCCGCCGTGCAGGCCGGGGGAGATGATAGATCGGTGCTCTGTGCGATACAACCGTCGCTGTCGCCGCCGTATCTTTGGGCAAACCCGAAGACGAGGCCGAGGCGTCCGCTTTTTTAACGTCTCATGTCGGGGCGTCCGTCACAAAGTTAATGCAGGCAGTCGCGGTCAAAGCGCCGGTGACAAGGCTTGGTGCAGCGTGAATGTGGGGTCAGCAGAACCGTCCGCATGAACGACCTGTCTGATGTTGAAAATCTCAGGCTTATCTGGCAACAGGTGACTGGCAGGAAGTAAGGGGCCGGCGGCTATGGCATCCAAGGACCCAGGCTGGCGCGTTGATCCCTTGAATGCAGCGGATCTTTCACCGGCATCGGTCCGGCCTCCAGTGGCGAAACCGAACCTGCTGCCGTGCCTGCAGGTATGTTTGTGTCGCAGGATATATCCGCACGGATGAATGGGAGCTACGAGTATCGCAGTTCTGGACTCATTTTGGGGCGACACCTATGAGAGAGCGCGCAGGCGTTCTTATTGTGGGGACGGCAAGCCTGGAGGAGAGTGGTTATATCGATCTAATTATTGGCCCGCGCCCCCGCAACGATATACGAGCGCACGCTATTTTGCGGACCGTCCTGGTCAAAAAGGGCAGGCGGAGGTATCTTTTCTCTATATTATCTTATTGGCTCTGCGTTTCCTTAACGAGCGCAGAATCAGGTCGGCCTGGCACCCGGAACAGCCAATTCTATGTTGCAGGTTATGCGGGCAATAGGCCACGATATTCGGCAAAGCCAGTGTTGCCCGGTGGACGCAAAAGCTACTGTTCAAAACGCCGCTATGCTATCGCTGAGACCCCGGCGCCCGGCGAGCGAATATCTCGCGCAGCATACGCGACGAGGAAAGAACGCTGACCGGCCGTGCTCAGAGAATCGCCAATGAGGCCGCAGACAGGGCCACGCACGGGCTGATTCTGCGTTCCTCCTTGCACGGGCGCAGTGCGGATGACATCGCTGATGCATACGACGACGCGAGATGCTGACGCTGCCGACAAGGTCTTGTGACGACTCCTTCCACCGAGATGGAACTGTTGTCCGAAGGGCGACAGCCCGCATTCTGGCGTGGCGGCGACATGGGGTAGCGCCTGCCGACAGTTGTGACCGATCCCGGCGGGTATCGAGACACGCATGGCGTTTTGGATACTAGTCGATAGTCTTTCGCCAGCCGCGCGTCGCTCTTTGACGGCGGTGCCTCCATCGGTCTGTGGAGCCGACACGCGCCTTGGTCGCAGTTTTTTGATGTAAATACAGGGGCTGATGTGTGTCGGCTCGCGGCTGGTATCAAGCCAAACATGGCTTAGCCACCCCGGCCTTGCCCCGTGCCTTGCGTCTGCGCGGTCTGGGGGGGCCCAGATTCACGTGGTGGAGAGCTTCTGTATTCCTCCTATAAGGCACACGAAAAAGACCGCCCTCTTCGAGAGCGCCTTGCGTCAGGCGTTCGCCGCCGATGACGTCACTGGGACAAACCGACGTTGGTGGAGATATTGGAACACCGCTGGGGCACTACACTATGCGCAAGAAGCAGGCGTCCCTGATTAATGGCTCCACTTTGCAGGAGAGTGCTAAAGTAAGACGATCATGCCCGTGATCTGTATTACGGTTGAACCGCTCCAAAGTATCCGCCCCTTCATGTCGGGGCGCTGCGCGTCGTGAGATCATGGCCGAAGTGGCTAACGGCGCTACGCCACACCAATCAGCCGCAGAGCTGTGATCGAAGATGTCGAGGCGGCACTAGAGGCCAACACGCCAGCTCTATTGAAACGCGCACCGGATCTATTCTCTATTAAAGAACTTACCGAAAAACCTTTGCCAAACATACGCGAAGCCTCTGGACACCCCGCCGGCAAAATCCTAGAACGGCGCACACGAAGAAACCGACCACAATACGGTGGTCTCCGGTGCCCGGTAGCCTCAGGGGAGAGGCAGTGGATTGAAATCCTCGTGTCGGTAATGGTTCGCATTCCGCCCCTGGCGCACCAATTTTTTAGAAACCATTTACAATTATCAAGTCATAGCGCTTGGAATTTGGTCCACTTTTTTTCGACCTCTGAAATTTCGGGTGGGAAACACTTTTGTTATTCTGGACTCACTAACTCATTCGGCTCAAAGCGCTTTTGGCGCGCAGCTTTTTGGAGATGCTGGCCGCGTATATCGATACAACCCTCTTTTGCTTGTGCGATGACCTGTAATCGCAATAATCCTCTTGTTCAGTGCAGCCAAGTTCGGCCAAGCGCGATGCTCGCGCGGCCTTTACGCAACGGCCGTGAACCGAGGACAATGGAACAGATACCCAGCCTTCATCACACCATTTGCGGAAAACGGTTGCCAAAGCCCGTCAGATGGTGAAAGGCCTTATCATAGAGAAGGCCGTCGAAATGAAAGGTTGTGTTAGCACCGGACGCCGAGGTGTGGCCGAGTCGATTAGATCTTTGTAGTATTTCTTGGGAGCTATAAGGTATTTAGA
>Ga0163217_1070839_pt1 | contig 10675 bp, 12 predicted proteins | sample SynspAceP_FD_185933 | JGI IMG/M metagenome (GOLD analysis project Ga0163217, IMG submission 185933) | Saline lake microbial communities from Ace Lake in Antarctica - Synechococcus sp. Ace-P (PacBio error correction) | ecosystem: Environmental > Aquatic > Non-marine Saline and Alkaline > Saline ...
TGGTTGTCAAGGCGCTACATAGCGTCGACCCGCTAGCCCCGCATCGAAACCGACCCACCCGCGCGTGAGTGTTGGGTCAATAGCCCGACCTGACAGAGGGTGATTTCTCGCGGCGTTAAGCAGGCAAGGGTATCCGGCAAGCAGTGACTCTAAGTGTTGGAAATTCAAGTGAGACGGCGGCTACTGATTATTGTTTGCCCGTCAGGGTTACATCCTGTTCCTACTAATCAACTCAGGATGTTCGATGAAACTGGCCGTGCTACGTACTGTCTGCTTTTGGCTGATGATCTTGATCATCCCGGCCCAGGCATTTGCGGGATGCGTATTTCTACGTCCTGTTCAGTACACCGTTCTCACGACAGCAGATAACGAGATATGCCCCTCGCGGAGCAAAAACACTTTTTACGCTGAGCACAGCCATCAAGATGAGCGACCAGACCATGATGACAGCCGCCAGTGGTGCATAGCGGTTGTGGTGCTTTGCGCAGGGGCGTCCAGTTTTGTCATGGCATCAGTGCGCTCAAGCTGCAAATCTGAACCCTTGCTGTGTTTGCTCCGGTTACTTCCCCGGTACCGGCCTATCTTATTGTTTTGTCGGGCAATAGCCCGACCACTTCAAACGACTTCCGTACCGTTCTCTCTGAACGAATAACGGCTCCTGTTGAAGCTGACATTTCTGATTCGCTAATACCGATCTGATCGCAAGAGGATGGTCCATGTTTTTCCCAACGTATTGATATTGGGCGGCTTTGTTCAGCCGTTCTATAGTGGCACAGGTCACGCCAAGGCAACCCAGCCTGATCCAGCTGGCGCCGAAGTCGTTCCGCCGGCTGACTTACCCAATCTCCATTACCAGCTATCGAGGCTTTGAGCCCAGACCCTGCGACTGGCCGAGGCCAACGCGACGTCGGCCGCATACGGTGGGTTGGCAGCTATGCGGCAAAGTTAACTGGGAGGCAGCCAGTCGCAAGGATGATGGCGCCATGCCGACACCTGACAACGCCGCCGATCCGGTGGCGACGCCAATCCGCATCAACATCACTAGGACGCCGATCAATGAAAAAACAATAACGGCTCCCGCATCGACTGGGTTTTATTCTCATCTGCGCTGCTTGTTGACCTTGGCCAGGCTGTGGGGAGCTGGCGCGCGCAGAGGCAGCCTTGACAGGTACAGAACACAGAGGCGTTGGAAGCTGACCCCGGCAGGATTCGCTGCACTGGCACATGAGCAGGAACCAGCTCCGGCAGTCCGCGAGCGTATCTCTGAGCTGTTGCCAAACATTGCACGGAAAAGATGCAGTGGAAATTGCGCTGATGAACACTCCGGGCCTGCAAGGCAAATTGTTTGATCTGGGCATCGCTGATACGCAGCGGTGCAGGCCAGACCGTTTACCCTAACCCGGCTTTTCCATCGGGCGCATGACCGTGGCACGAGGTGGAGTGGGAGCGCGGCCTGCACCTTAAATCTGGCCAGCTGAATTGCCTTGCATTTGACCCGTCGCATAGCTGAGGGGCAGAACGCGCAAAGGTACAAGGGAGGTCAGTCCGTTCGGTGAGCGGCGGCAACAGGATACGCGTAATTGCATGGTATCCGCGCGGTCCGCGGCGTCAGCAGAGCCTGGCTACAGCGAGCAAAGGTGCTGGCAGGCTGCGGATGCTGGAGCGGAGATGGCCCGGCGTATGGCGTCAGTGGGCAACTACAGAAGCGCCTTTGCAGCAGTCCCGGAGCAAGCTTTTATGCAGAAGCGGCGTGGCCAACTTGCAGGCCGACGCGAGCGTACGGCCAGCCATGAGCGGGCTGGTCCGTTTTGCTTGGTTTTTGTGGTGAGCAATCCGACTTTTCCTTGCCGGAACGGCTGCCAGATGTCCGCTGGAGCAGCATTGGACGCAAGCCAGAACGAGCCAATCAGGCCATGGCCCGCCGTCTGGATGTGCAGCCGCCCGGAAGGGCGCCGAGCGCCTGGCGACCAACCTGAAACTGGGAAAGGCCACAACCTTTATTCATGTGCTTTGAATTAGGCGTCAGCAATAACAGCTCCAACGAAGAGCCCTTGCAACGCGCTATGAGATTACCGTTGAGCTGGCCCGTGTTCGACTGAGTGGCGCCTCGCATGGCCGCTAATTGAGCACGGTACTTGCAGCAGCTGGCAAGTTGACCGCCGAAGTCGCAATCAATGGCGACTCGCAGTTCAGGGAAAGTTCATCAGGCCTATCGCACGCCTGGGATGTGGCAGCGCATATCGTGATGAAATCGTCCCTTTGCGCAAACGTATCAGTGCGGAAAACATGTTGCTCATAACGGCATGTTTATTGGTGTTTCGGAGCTACTTGCCGTTCGCGGGGAGCAGTCGCGACAGTGAATCGTTATCTGCAGGCTCAAGATGATTTCTGGGTGGCCAGTCTGAGCTGGAAAACCTGTCGTTTTGCCAGTAGCGCCGAGCGGAAGCCGCTAGCGCTGGTTACCGACATCCGCTTTCCCCCCGCCGGCAGGGCCTAACATGGTTTCACGACGTGATTTCTTTATGGGCGCGGCGGACCATAACGGCAGCCGTTGCCACAGCTTCTTCGGTCAGCCGGGGTTTCTTTGCGGGTTGCCCGAGCCGGTCATTCAGAGCAGTCGCGGGACACAATGACCCTCCGCCTGGACCACAGCGGTGGCCCAGTAACAAGCCAGTGGTGACGACTGAATGGCTGGTACGTTACCAGTTGGCGCAATGATAACGTGTAAAAGAGTTTCACACTGGTGGCTGAGCCCCAAGATATGCGTGAGATGGCTCCCGGCTTTAATGCCCATCCTCTGGGGCTATAAACGGCCAATCGCCTGGCCCTCCTATCGAGTTGGTAACGAGGTGATCTAGGTCGCATTTCTTTGTCACTAACAAGCTGCCGGAACAATACAAGTAATCCATTGGCATGGGCAGCGGCACCCAACGGACATGGATGGGGTGGCTGGGCCCTAAATAACGCGCCATTCAGCTGGCAAAGACTATGTGTTATGAAATTCGAGGCAGCGCCCCGGCACCTTATGTAAATCACCATCACCCGCATGCGGATGAGAATGGTGCAGAATGGCCATGGCATGATGGGCTTCTGGGTAACTCACCCGCGCGATGCTCATCCCAATATTGACGAGGTAACGCGATTAACCTGTGTTTCTACTTTAACGCTTATGACGTCGAGCCTGGAAGCTACACACCCAAGATAATGGAGATGCTGGATTTCAATATCTGACCCGTTTACAGCAGATCTTTTCCGGAATTGAAAAACCCTCTTGTGGCACGTAGGATGACAAAGGTGGGATTCCGTGTCGGTACCTTTACGATGACCAACGCACCCCATTCACCTGCACGGCCACCGAGTATTTCGAGTCCCGGCAACTGATGGCGGACCAGTTGCGCGCGCTGCACGTTGGCCGGCAAGTGACTACCGATGTGGCAGTCGGTCAGATGCGCCCAATAGAGTTTATCGCCAGCGATCTGGGTGACTGGGCAAATTTCATTGCCCAGAGCAGCCACACATGAATGACCAATGGGCATAGAGTACCCGACGACTGGTAGGGCTGTTGATCATCGCAACGGTGGTTACTCAGAATCAATAACCTGATCCCGGATTACAATGGTCATGGGCGAGGCGTGCATGGCCGATATATATGCTGAAAATGGAATGCCGCTGCCCGACAATAACCAGTACCGATGATGACCGGCGACGGACCCTTTTGCTCGGTGGAGATGGGGTGGCATGTTACCAATGCTTAAGGGTGCGGGAGACCCAGCCTGCCGGTGATTTATAAGCGGGATCCCTGGCTGGTACCACAGCCGCAAGGCACCACGGCCTTTGAATGGAACGGCCACTGGCTGACCGCAATGCTTCAAATCCCGAAGCAGCGACCGGCAGGCCGCAGTGAAGTACTGGTGCGCAAACTCCGAAGGTCAACGCCGGACATTGAATAATCAATCGGAGAGAAAATATGAAAAAATACTCTACTGACAGCGGCCATGACGCTGGTCGCGCTGAGCAATGCTCTCACTGAACGCATGGGTCATGCTCAGGCCACAATGATGCCAAGCCCGATGATCCACCGGCGCAAACAAGCTGGGGGATTGGCGCAGACGAAGATCAAGTGGACCGTGAGCTGGGTGATAGCCGAAAAAATGGGCCGACAACATGGCGTTTCACGCCGGATCATTTTGAAGTAGCCGAAGGCGAAAACCCTTGCAAGCTGACTATCCACAATGATGGCAACTTATGCACGAGCTGGTATTCGGGTGCGCGAAGAGCTTGGCAGAGCACGCTGAAATGAGATGGCCAAGTTCCCGGAAGATTGGAACACGACGAGCCCTATATGGCATAGTAACCCCGGGGAGTACGCAAACGCTGATTGGACATTTAATCGCGCCGGACGCTTTGACTTCGCTTGCTGCTACCAGACATTTTCAGGCCGGGGACTGGGGTTCGGCGGCATCATGTGAACAACAACTGATTTATTTTGTTTAAACTGATAATCCACGGATATTACGATGAAAAGATAACGATGCTACTCGGCACTGAAGTCTGCTTGCAGCAACGCCGATCATGCAACACCATGACGCTTATGAGCGAAGGCGAACTGCCGTACCAATTGATAACTGCAGGTCAGCGGTGACGTTGCGTCATGGGCCGATCGATAACCTGAAAATGCCTCGAGTGACCATGGTATTCCGGATGGCAGATGCAGCTTGACTTGGACGGATTCACTGCGGGTCGACAAAGTCAGGTTTTCCGCGCAGACAAGAAGGTATAGCTACCATCGTTCACCGATCTGAAAAAGCCGAGTGAAATAACTGTAGGTCGCACAGTGTGTCGGGTACGGCGCTGGCGAAACTTTGAAAAGACCTTTATAATTACCAAGAAACTGGTGCGCCATCGCGGTCAGCGATAGCGGAATAGCGATAGCGGATAGCGATAGCGATAAGAACTTGTGCCGCTTGGTGCCACTCCCGCAACCTGAATTCTGGACAGAGGTAACTGCAAGAGGACCGGGGTCCCTGATCTCGCATTTTTTGAGTTCTTCTCGTACAGCACAATCTGCGATCGATGGTCTGTGAGTTATTCGACGGTGACACTAATCATTTTGTCAGATGGCGCATGACCAAACTCCCGTCTCACCCGCAGTCGACAGTATGGTGGTGGTCCCTGTTTTGTTAAAGCCGAAGACCACCTTCACAATCGTAGAAAAATAAATGATGAATTCAAGCACCAAATTCATGTAACCAGCTGCATTGGCTGTGCAGATGAATTTTGAAGGCGATGACTGGTTAATCACTTGGGCGTTCAGGTCAATCCGCCCGCGCCAATCCAGGTCGAAGCATTTACGCATTGCGATGATATGGGTACTCCGCCGATTCACATCTTGAAAGGTAATAGCGTCTCTTGCTCAGAGCTCACCATTAGCGTCCACTAAGGCAAGGCAGCTTGATTTGGATGACAAATCTTGGTTGCAGAAGATGAGCCGAAAACTGCGTTTACCTGAACAGGGCTTGGGCTGAAAGCCGGGTTTGTTGGTACGACCTAGTGACGAACGGTATTAACGCAGTCAGCAGGCGCTTGATGAGAAATATTGATCTACTGATCTCGATGTGAATGATGCGGCCTGGACGGGCTGGCAGGTGCTGAGCAGGTTGCGTGCCGCGGCATAGAACGCCTGCGCTGTTCCGAGTGCTCGAGTCGGGTGGAAGATAGAGTCCAAAGGTCTGGACCTGGGGCCGAATGATTATCTGATCAAACCTTTCGCGTTCTCCGAGTATGCTGCTCGGGTGAGGTCGCTCTGCGTCGGGAACGGTGCTACCGTTCAGCCCACCTAGCCAATGAGGATTTCAGGTAGATTTGCTCAACGAAGAGTAGCAGCGCGGTGGAAGCGTTTGATCTGACCGCAAAGGAGTTCATGTGCTTTGAGTTTCTGCCTTTTGCCCGCAGGGGAGTGTTATCCAAGTCATCATTGCATCAAATGTATGGGATAGGAATTTTTGACAGTGATACCACCATCAATCGAGGTAGCTATCCGACGGCTACGCGTAAAATCGTGATGATTTCCCGATAAAGCTGATAAAAACAATACGCGGCATGGTTACTTTATCGATGCGGTGGCGTCTGACTAAATTGGCGTGTTGGTTCGCCTGCAAGGTAGTCCTTATCTCGAAAGTGTAAAGTCGCAGCCCCAGACCTACATTCCACTGCACCCTTTGAGCTCGATGATTTGAACGGTGATAGCATCCCCCGCCGGCATATCAAGGTGCGCTCCTCGTCGCACAGTACGACCTGTAGAAAGCGGTCAAGAGAGCTTGTGGAATATGCTCGGCAGAAATTTAGCGGCCCCTTTGGTTTTGCTACTTTCAAGAGCACCATTCATTCAGCTCTCCAGATATCGATATCGATAACAGAACCTTCGTCTGCGTAAACGAACTGCATTGCGACCAAACATTCGAAACTGCCCCCGGCGTAACATTGGCGTCCGTCACCTTTACCAAGGTGGCACTTCAGCGCTCATGGACACAGTTCACAGCCCTCTCGTCGGCAGCGTATTCGTATATTCGAGACGCTCGGCGCGGATAGTTGTTTCAGGTCGTGATTCCTCGAAACCGGGGCTCCATCATCCATTGTCGCTTGGCAAACAGCATGTCGCGAACCATACACCGACATCTACGGAGCTCTTCCAGGGTCGAGAAAAGAATGTCCTTATAGTCTTCGCCAAAGACCGATCCTTTCATCCACGCAACTTCAGCATTGTTCCAGCATACTGTTGGAGCGGGTCCGCAGCTCATGGGCGTATCGGCTGAAAAAGCTTGAAGACGAAGAAAGGAATTCATCCAAGTCGCGCAAGCAGGGCATTAAAATGGCGACCAGTTCGTGCAGTCGCCGGCACGTCGCTTCAAAGAAGATCCGCCGTGTCCCAGCATTGACCGGTGATGGTGAAGATGTTCTAGATAGCCCTGGATATTGGCTTTGAGTCACGACCAATAAAGGCAAAGCCCAGCAAGGCCACTGAAATGGCGCTGATAAATAACGTTATAAATACAACCACTGCCTAAACCATTTCAAAAAGTTGAGTCCCGGTGCGTGCAATCAGAGCCAGGTGAACTCGTGCTTCTCCATCCGCCATTCACCGTCTGTTTGGAGTACCGTGTAAGAAGGTTGGGGCGAATTTTGAATCAGCCACTTTGTTAGCGTTTTACGGTGTTATTTAAAGGCAGGTGCTGCTCGGACAGGTTGTAATGAGAATAAACGACGCGGTTTCCGGCTTTAATCATGGCAGCAAAGCAAATGAAGGTTACTCAACCATCGGTTGAGGTCGGGCACCATGGATGACTCCGAAACGGGTCATTCCGTTTTCAGAAAGACATTCAAGCGCCTGATTTTGTGCCTGGAGAACCTGTTCATCCTGATGCTCAAAATGCAAACGACAAAAAAAATCAAACTAAACCGCCGCCAAAGTCAAGAAAAGGCTGTGACCACCAATAATAAAAAGGAGCGCCATCTGCTGCGCAGGGACCACAGCTGATCATTCCTTTGTTATTTCCCGTTCATGGCCAGAATATCCCACGATACGCTCCTGGCGGCATGGGGCCAGATCCAACGGAGCCATCCTGCGGAGAGAGCAAGAACAGCTCGGCTGCATCAGGTTTCTCGGCGCATTATTTCGGAACTGCGAACCCGGGTCGCCATCCGTGTGCTCTTTGCTGCGCAATCTTTCGTCATCATCTCGCATTTCATGCGTGAAATTCTCTGCGTTTTGCAGAGAGCCTGCCGTGGCTGCCCTAACATCATAGGCCGGTTTTGATGCGCTGATTGAGGCACCATCTTTGCGCTTAGCGCTCGGTGCGCTACTTAGCGCGAAGTCAACTGCCGTCCTCTGCCATAAGCGAATGAAGAGCGAATAGCCAAGGCCAGGGAATAATCATTTAGTTAAGCTTAGCTTTTTCATTTATCACCTCATTGTTGGGAATGTATGCAGATCAACGTAGGAGGCTGACAGGAAGCCTGTTGGACAGCTTCCAATGAAGTAAGGCATAGTCAGCATGGCTTACCCGCACACCAGTCGATAACCAATGGGCCTGGTTTAAAGTTGCTTGATCGAAAGTGATGGTAGACTTCATCCTTGTGAGGTGAAATTCAAACTCGATCTCGTTCCTTCGCTGAGCTCCTCAAGCTGTTCAGCGCTACTGCCTTGAACCCATGGTCATAGCGGGCCATTCAAGTTCTGGTAACGGGCCCGTGGGCGATAGTGACAGTACCTTATCCAGCTTGATTGTTTGCGCACGGTACCTGTCGCCTTTGCGCTCTGCGCAGCGTATCCGTTGCTCCATCTTCATATTGTCATCAGGCATGCTGTCTTCATGTCCATATCTTTTCATCTCTTCAGCAAAGGCTGCTGGAGTCCAAGTGCGAGGGCGAGAACGGTGCCAGTTTGGCCTTTCATAGTGGAATCTCCCAATGGGTGGTTTGTCTTTGCCTTAATGGACGGCGTCTCATCAGGAAGATAACCGCCGGTGATGTACGACCAGGGGACAGACGGGTGCGGTAATCATGCCTACCATTGGGGTGGCAAGCAATACGGCTCATGATTTCACTACCGGTAACCGCTGCCCAAGCAGTGATTGGAAGCAGGCCCAGCTATGAAGACTGCCAACGGCGTCATCGCCTTGGGCCTTTACGCGCTGCAAACGGCCGCTCTCACGAATTGCTTCAAGGAGTGCCGGTACGGTCCGTACGCCCTGCATTCACATACCGCTCGCCCAGGCATTGGTCAGGTTAAGAGCATGATCACTGCCAACTCTGGCCGATATCGCTGCAGCGCCAATGAACTCACCAGCGCACAGTATCTTGCCTACCAACCGACAGGTTGTAAAATCCAAGCAGGTAAGGAACCAGAACCGTCAGTCGAGCGTAAATGGCAGCGTCGCCCATGATCAGTAAGGCTTCGCTGACGGTTGAAAATGAGGGTAAGCAGACAAAAATGATTAGTAGAGTAGGCCCGGCACACCATACTTCAGTTTGGCAATTGCGCGCTCCATAAACTCGAAACTGGCCGGAGTAATAATCGCTCATCGCCTGATTCCAGGGCACGTCCGCTGATCGATTGCTGGTAGGACAGGTCGTTCACCACGCAGCCATGTCCGCGAATCGCGTACCCGTCTATGTAAACCCAGCCCGTAAGAACGGGCATTTTCGCTCTTAAGCATCGCGACCATACCGTCCAACTGACCTGTGCACCGTTCCGAGGGTGATCGATTCCCTCGGGTGTGTAGATCGGCAGGTTGCGCAAGTCGGTCCCAATGAATCACGCCATTTACGCTGGGTAGGCAAACTGATCGGCTAACGGCAGCCTTCTAGCGGTTTGCCATGTTGGCACCGCAGACGGCCCGCCACATCCGACTCGCACTTCCGGAAATTTTGTTCAGCCGAACTGTGCAGCCGCGCTGCGTCAATGGTACGACATCGGAATATAGCGTCCACCCGGTGAGTCCCGCCGGCGACAGCCGAACTTACGCCTGGAAACCGTCTTGGCGATGCGCTCGACCGCTTGCGTGGCCCTTGTCAATCTGTACCAGGTCCGAGCCGTACACTTTGACCCCGAATTATGGACCTCTTGATTGCCGGTGGCCCAGCATATCGCATACGGCTTGCGAATTGGCGGTAATCACAGGTTTGGCACCAGGCATCACTGCACTGCCCCTTTCGAGTCTTTACCAGTTTTTCAAGGCGTCATTCCCGGCAACGCCTGGTCCCGGGGCTGAACTGGGATGGTGGTCCTCGAACATGGTTCAGCGGTGCGGAATCGGTCGCAGTGGTCGGCACGACCACGCCTTTGCCGAAAACGCGTTTTACTTCCAGGCAAGACGACTTTTGATGCATCGCGGTCGGTCTGCTGCAGCAGTTCCGATGCTTTCTGAACAGACAGACCGGTACGCCGTTGGCAAATGTACACAGGCACCACTCATCCAGTGGCGGCAGAAACTCCCCACCAGCCGGGAGATCGGCCCAAGTAGCGTCAGAAAAATAACCAATGCGATCACGATGGGTAGTCATTTCGGCCAACGGAGCACGCTCGAGAGCGGCTGATACTATCAGCATGAGTCGCGATTGATTTGGATTGGATGCTCACGTCGGAATCTTTGCCGTCGGGATCCCAATAAACCATAGTACCGGAAACAGGGTGACCGACAGCCCTGCGGCGGCCGCCATGGCGATAGGTCTTAGGTGAAGGGCAAGCGGGCCGAATAAGCCTGGGCCCTCCATGGGCTTCCAAGGAGTGAAAAAACTGGAATAAACGACAAAAAGTGAATGATAAGCAGCGCTGAAGAAAGGGTCTGGACCGACCTCAAATCCGCCGCATTGGTGATGACTTTCCAATGCATCGGTGCCCTCAAGTTTCTGGGCAGAAGATTTTTTCTTGTGCAGGCTTCTATCGATGGTTTTGTGGGCATTTCTCGAATCATTACGAATTCGCAAGCGTCGCCATGGCGCCGATTGCGATCAGCGATCGCCCCCAAAGACATGATGTTGGGGCAGTGCCACCTTCCCGCTTGCATGATAATAAGGCGAATCACCGGATTCCCACTCGGCAGAGAGACAATAGCTACCTAGACGATGAACGCAAGTGCCAGAGAAACAGCGTCGCACACCAAAGTCCGAACGACAA
>Ga0163217_1081498_pt1 | contig 10675 bp, 9 predicted proteins | sample SynspAceP_FD_185933 | JGI IMG/M metagenome (GOLD analysis project Ga0163217, IMG submission 185933) | Saline lake microbial communities from Ace Lake in Antarctica - Synechococcus sp. Ace-P (PacBio error correction) | ecosystem: Environmental > Aquatic > Non-marine Saline and Alkaline > Saline ...
GCCCAAAAAAGGGAAGAAGGAGATTTTACTTTCCCCTTGAGTAAACATACCCATAACGAAAATGGGGAGGTAAATGGAAAAATTTTTTGGCAAGGCCGACTCCTCCCTTCCCACTTGGCGGAATGTTTCCAATCCCGGATTGCAGAATTTATTTCTGAAATATGCAAAACCTGAAAAAAAAATTCAAAAATTAGCAACTGGCTTTTTTTCCCCACTTGCACAGTTATGTGAGTTTTTCTTTTCAACAAGGGAAAAGACCGCCGATTACACCATTAGCATCGGTTGCATAACTGCTTTGATTTTTTGAAAAAAACGATTAACCACAATGGGTAGATCGGGAAAAATATTCGGGCACTCCTACCCCAATCAAATCCGGAAAAACGGTTTTTAAAAACCAAACCTGAAACTGGCGGGGATCATGCGCCAATTTGGTATTCACGATTCCTCACTGCTCTGCTGCCCTACATTCAGCGGGAACAGAACCTTTCATTTTGCCTTCGACCGGAAAATTGGGCTATTGACATCAATCCTTTAAAATAAATCACCACCTTAAACCAAAAAGAGCTCAAGCGAGACCTGCCTGCAATTTCCCTCAGCTCACGTGATCCAATCAAAATCATCGGCTTTTTAGTCGGGGAGGAACATAGAAATTCAGATCGATTCGATGTACTCTCACTTTGACCAAACAAGGGACTTACAAAAAGTTTGACTTTGATCCCACACTTTATGAAAAATTCGTCAATTCCAGAGAAAAGAATTCATTTTCCACTATTTGAACGTAGATGCTTATGGAATCCTTCCGCAAGCCAAAGTGTGCATGGCACAGTTTGAAAAAACTTTGAGCTCGCCTTTTACACCTTTATCCCATGAGCCTTCCTGACTTACAGGCAGCTTCAACTCCGAATTGGTTTTGGATGAAAGCCCCAGTTCGCCGATCTTTAACAATCGATGGAAGGATCAAATGCCCATGCGATTTCTTAGAGATCTTCGCAAAAAGCTTCCAGATTTTAACATCATCCCAATGGACTTCCCAAATGGTTCGGCTTTGGGAGCGCAATGTTGATTAATGAAGGTATGGCTTTTTGCAAAAGCTTAATCCCAGAATAAGTTATGAATTTTACGGATCGTAAATCCCGAATAAGTATGAATTTCGGATCGTAAATCCCGAATTATTATATTTTTATAAAGAATTATAACCCGAAGCCCAAAAAAATAGACCTCCCTGTTTTTTGAACCTGGAAGGTCTAGATATATCAAAACTTCGGAAATCCCACATAATTACATAATCAAATCCTCCCAAACCTCCCGGTCGATGCGAAAGAGAAGATCATCAGCCGATTTGGATAAATTAGGATGTCGAAACCACCCGCCGTATTTCCACTAGGGGGAATTGATATTGTCAAAATTCACAGGCTCGACCAAGCTCAATCCAGTCTTCATCGATAGTATATAAATCGTTATCCTCCAAATCCCTCGCAGCCCTAATTCCACAGCAAACAACAAGCATGGTCTTCCAACACAAATGCAATTGAATCATTGCTCGTAGAATAAATATAGAAATTTGTAGGCGATTGGTTGTGATCACCATAACAAAATTAAGCTAAGCAGAAGTATTAGCAGCAAGTCCAACCGTAAATATAAATTACTACCACTTGCGCTCGGAACGACATTAGAAACTTTCAGGTTTCCCTGACTGAGATACTCTGCACCCTTTCACGAAGTCTTTACCATAGAAGCTTGGGTACAATTCCGCTTACCAGGCTCATAAAGATTGAAGCTTGGACATTCGTGCATTATGTCTGCCGGAGGATTTTTCCTGGCTCCGGCTAGATGAATAAATGCCCTGATCTTATCTCTACGAAATAACACATTTTATGTTTTCGCATCCATAAAGCTGTAGGCCTTTTTCATTAAATGTTGGTTTCCCTGTTTCCTCTTACCATCCACCAGACTTCAAATTAACAATTCATTATACTCCATCGATAGCGCCTTGAGAATAAAATACCAAGAACTTGAAACCATGGGTAAACATAACTATACTTCCACCTTCGAAATAAAGTATTGACCTTTTGAAAATGAATTAGGAAAATACATAAATACCAAGTTTTCATCAAAATCGTAGGAATGTTGGAATTAATATCATACATAGGAATAATTTTATAAATTGGTGCTTCTTCGGGAAAAGATCCTATCCGATATTTATCTTACGCAACTATTGCAAAACCAAAATGCGAAATATTGTTGTAGAGATTTCAATCGCATTCCAGTTATCATTCTTAAACTGGTATTATTGAAAATTGAAAGACTTTTATTCGAGAAAAGTTTTACCCGATGCATAAATAACCCATCGTATACTCCCATATGATCCACTCTATGAAGGCTCTGAATCATGTAGCTAACGGAATCATTCCATCCCCAATTCATAAAAAAACCAGTATGGACGCATCATAGCATCCTGTGTGTCACAATCAAAAAACTTGATAAATTATTCTATTAAATCCATCAAACCCATATATGCATTCATTAAAATATTGTCATGACCATAAAAAATTGCTGATAACCTTGGTAAGCTCAATCATTAACAAATTAGGATAAAAGTAGAAAACATTTCACAGAAGTTAAACCCATTTGGAACTAAACCAGGAGAAATTTCCAGTAAGTAAAGGGATTCACTTGGTAAAAGCCTACCCAAGTAAATCAGCAGCAATCACACTGCTGAAAAAAGACTTGCTAAACCCATGTTCCGCAACTAACTGCAAACAAACTTCAGTATAAAGTAAGGCATTTGATCCCACAAGAAACTATTATTCGGCCAGATACCAAAGAATTTGCAGCCATAGCCACAAATGTCCGCACCCCGCAATTTTTTACGCAAGAAGTAACAGGCCAGAATCAATCCATTAAAGCTAATTTGATAACCCGATGTGGTCCATCGTATTTCTATTGCTAAAAAGGGTGCCCTAGAATAAAGAACAAAAATAGGGGCTACACAATAAATTGTCCATATTGATACCGACTCAATAACATTTTGAATTTGGATTATTTAGCTACTGTATTACCCCAGATTCTTCCTTTAGGATCGTATTTGCTCAGCATAACTTTTTTCCATCATTGTATACAATGGGTGACTTTAAATCTATCCCTTAAAAAGCTCCTGATCAATCTGTTTCGCATCGTTTCTTGATACCAGACTTTCAGCCATTACTCTTCTAGATTTGCGGTAATGTCCCTCCGAGCATAGCAAGAATCGGCATCACCCGCTGAATCCCGCTATCATCACAAACCCTCCAGCTCGTTTGATAACAAAAGCTCAAAATCAAGCGGGTCTGACAGGGCCGACTCGAGAAACTTCTCGAATTTTAGGGATCTATTGCTTCCTTCCAGCGATATAACTAGAAAGCAGTGTTGAAAAATCCCAGTGCAATTTGCCTTCGCTAGTCGCTGATACTTTTAAACCCTTCGACTTCCGTCAAAGCACCACCGGGGCATCCGAAAAAATCTGGATCAGACTGCAGCCAACAGCAGCAAAATCAGCCCTCCAACAATTTACAAGCTGAGTTGATTGTTGATTGGTTTGATTGGTGATTTGGTTGATGTTTTCATAAAAAATTGTTTAAAAGTTCTGAAAAGCTAAAAACCTTCTTTCTTTAGTAACAGAATTTGAAAGAAACTAAAATTAACACGGTTAATCTGATAGGTTAATATCATACCGAGCTATTGATCAACTTTGATGAAAGAAATAGATGTTAAGTCCTATGTTTCCTATCCGGTGAAAATCTATAAATCTTACTTTAAAATCACTATACTAACTCCGAACAGCAAAGGATAAGAAAAAGTGACTTTCAGTCTATCTAGAGTTCGACACGCCAACAATTAACCAATAAATGTCAATCTGAGATAAAAATCAGTAAGTCCTTTCCTACGGACTACTTAACTTACTTTCCAACAGAGCAATAAGCCAGACCCCATCGCCCTCTTTCCCCTCTACGTGGATCATTACCCCAAGGTGGGCCATGCCCACTTTGCAAGTGCTGAAAACCGCGCCAAGGTCACCCTACCCCTGAATCAAACCTGCGCGGACAACGATGGCAATCTGGCTATGCCCGAGATCTATCGGACAAACCCAAGGCATTTTATCGAAACAAATTTGCTGACTACGACATGTCGTGCTCCTCGGGAAGTTTGTGTTGTGCATTCAAGACAGTCTCCACAGTCGAAGGCTGGAGAAGAGCAAGCAACTCAGATAAATCCGATTCACGGAATTTATCAACCCGACATATTAAAAATCGATCAGATTCCAGGCATTTTCCCCGCACCGAGTGTTACTCATGCCATCCTGTCATGTCACGGGGTTACACTTTCTTCCAGTCGGAATTAAAGAAAAACCCTTCAAGCAAGCTAAAAAAAAACTATTGGAGAATCTGGAAAGGTTAGAAATGGTGGAGTTTACACGAACAGACGAATGCTGTGGATTTGAGGGCTTTCGCAAGTAAAGCGAAGGCTCTTTCTGTACAATGGTAAGGATCGATTGGAAAGATCATATTCGCAATCAAGTCGAGAATTTGACGGAGTAGAATTCCTGCAATCATGGCATTTGCCGGAATAGCCCAGCGCGCAAAAGCATCCATCCAATCAAACATTCCAAAATTCCTAAATGAAGTATTGAAATTGAGCCCATCCGCAAGAAAAGCCGCCGAATTTTTAAGGATTCACCAAATCAAAAGGCAAATGAGATACTCTTTGGTTTATCCTAGACAAACGGATAAAATGAGCCATACCGTCCCCAGAATGGGAAAGTTCGTAATTAGCTCCGCGACAAAAGATAATGCCTTGGAATCTGCGACTAACTTGAAGGAGTGAGCGAAATGCCATAAAAATGGTATCCATGTCACTGGCAAAAGATCTGAGGAGCATAACGGAACGTCCTTCGATCTTGAAAAAAAAGACTGCAAACCCACATCGTAAAGAGTAAAATCTATCCTAACGAGAAGCCATCTGAAATCCATTCTGGAAAAAAATGGCGTCGAGTATGGAACTGACTTGGGAGAAGCGAATTGTTCAGTTCCCGTCATCCACCCAAGTCCAATATCGTTTGCCCAAGCTATCACTGAAAAAAAGGGGGAAAAATCAGAACTTTCATGAAAGGCTAGGAACCGAATAAAGGAAATGAAGATCCGTATACCTCACCAAGCGCAAGACATCAACTTCGGGAAAAATTCCCTAGCACGCCAAAAGCCATCACCAGGAGTGAAATTTTGGAGTAGCGGAAACCGGAATTGTAGTCCCCTGCAACCAAAGAAGGAATGCGGATATGACGTCCTCTGGCCATACGCATATCGCATGCATGGGCCACGAGAAAATCAACCCGAGCGAAAAGCATCTTGGGTCTTCTCCGCTTGCTTGCCTCGATCTGCAACAGGACAAAATATCACGAATTACAACCTCACATTTCAGAATCCCGAAAAGTGAAAAGAAATCATACATCTAGTAATAAACGGCCGGACAGCCAACGGTATAGAAAATTCAGAGACTCATTAAATGTATACCCGCTCGGAGCCTGTATGAATACCTTTGTTCCGATCTTGATCGCAAACGCGGCGGACTTCCAACATACAAAGTACCGTTCCTGGACCATCGGTTCGATCTTTCTCCGATAAGATTACAAAAGCCATAGTCTGCATTGCCTCCACGTTTGCGGAAGCGTACGACGTAGTCCAGTGAAAATCAATATTCAGAACAATATACCTTGGCGCAGGAAATCACCAAACGCAAAGGTGCATCAATCCAAAGGACTACCATGAACCTGAAAGGATTTTCAAAAGTCCCATTAAGCCTATAATACTCACGAAAATCAATGCGAATGGCTTTGAAAATCTTCGAAATCACTGATTTTTACCAATCCTCTGAATCGTTGGGGAAAGCAACGTGATTTACCCCCCGTTCCGATGGAAAGCTCAAAAGAAGGATAAAAAAATCGACCATGACAGGTAGAGATCAGCATCATCGAAAAAAATTTCCGAGTTAAAACTAGATCAAAGCTTTGGCCTGAAATTCCGAACTCCAAAGACGCGGGGATTGGTTCAGCATTTTGCACTTCTGTAGGAATAAAGGAAGAAGTCGACGTACGGAGAATTGATCACAAAATAGAATCAGCATATATCCCGAAAGCATATTCTACTGATGACACGTCGAAAACTTTCGAATCAACTTACCGGTAGATGTGCACAGCTTTGCAAAATTAGATTTGGCGAATTCGAAAGGGCAATTTGCGGTAGAGGGAAAACGGAGCATTTGGCTAGATTATTCTGATCTAAGACTTCGCATTCATTTATCACCGAGCAACTTAGTTAATCGTCGGAGTCGAGACCCTTAGTAAGCCAACGATTAATGCATCCAGCAATATCGGATCAGGATCAAATCATTCCCGGGGCTGGGCTATTTATCGCGGTCCTTCCAAGACAGCGATATGACAATCTAGTTATTCGCGCTCATGGCGCAAAAAAGTCTGATGGTGGTATTTGATAATTCACCTCTGTTAAGAAAAAGCTGTTTATTCCGTCCTCAGTTCTGAAAACCCTATTCCATATCCAACCTATCCTATTTCTGCAAAGTGGAAACCGATCCGGTTCCTTTCTCACGCATAGTCCCAAAAGTGTCTTTACTTAAAGTCCAAAGATTTGACTATTTCTGTTGAAGGATCGGTTACACTCATTTTTTATGTCCAAGTGATTTCTTTTTCAGAAACGATTAATCGAAATTCAATTTCACCTCCCAACTGGAGCTGGAATTTAATTGCATTATCGAGAAGGTTTTTAAAAAATTCGAATTTCCGGGAAGCTTCAAGTCAAGAATATTGATACTTTTCCAATTGTCCGCTCAATATGTTTTTGGAAACACCTGAATCATCATCCCCCTCACCCATTCATCCTAAGCTGATAGACGACTTAACTTTCCATTTCCAGCTCTTGTCTGCAATTCGCCAGCACCTCAGTCAACGTATTATTCAAGCATGCCCTGAGAGATGAGCTTCTGATTCCTGAGATTTTTGAGATAATTCAAACTCCTCCTCTTCAAAAGCCCCTTTAATCACCAATCCAAGTCGGCCAAGCACCAATTGGTTTACAGATCAGAGAAATAGTGCGATCATTGATTCTTTTGTGTTTAAAGCTGCCCAATGTCCTCGAGCGCAAGCTCTTCTCCGCTGAATGACCTTGAGTCCTTTATTTGTAGCAGGTTAATTCTCAGAAAAAATATGGATCCCCAGAAATGAACAAAGTCCGTCCACCAATAGTTACCAAAGTTATCCAAAACAAAATTTTTTCTAGACTTGTATAATTTGAAGGTGGGCTGATCATCCCAAACTCTGCGTAAAAAATAAAGGAGACAAGCATAAATGCAAAAAGTATCGCAGACAAATTGGCACCTTTGATAAACTGGCAAACCCACCACAAAAATAAAAACGGTAATAAAACGTAGTCCTTGTAACCGTCAATTGTAACATAGATAACAGAAAGACCAATACCAACGCCTATAAATACAAAAACTGATAATGATTATGTACGCATATTTCCGCAAATCAAGTACCCAGCTAAATAAGGAAGTGCAAAAAAAGGAATTTCGTTTGATAAAAATGAGGTCAAACCTTACCCATCACGTCAGAAAGCCCCTAAAAAACCATTATATAAATACGACCAGCTAGAAATGCACGAAAATAGAGATCAAATTGTTTCGCCAATAGATTCGAAAGATACTTGTTTCTTCCCTGGTCCCCAACACACACCATCAATATATATATCTATACTGTGCGAATCACACACAACTAAAAAATAGAAAATGCGCGAAACAATATAAAGCACAACGCGAGCAGAAGTCACAGGTACTATTTTTTTTTCCCTGAAGATCCAGATACCTAGTGATAATCTCACATTATACATATTATCAGACTAAATTTCTTGCCAACTACGATTTCAAGACTCACCCAGGGTACGATTGGTCTTGAATGGGAGGAAAAACTGTGCTATCACTACATACGCCCCTCCCGCCACACTTTGCTCAACTCCTCAATGCCGGGTGGCCCGAGCGAAGTCGTATGCTACAATAAAAGTAGCACTCTAGGTGATATATATCGATATCAAGATATATAGAACATTCCTATTATGCACAGCGTAACAGCGAGAACGAGATCAAACTCTAGTCATTACTTGATTGGAGTAAGTTCTTCACACACACGCTAACATAGATATTTTCATCTGATCAATACATACTCGTGCGTGCTTGAATAGCTGCCTACTGTACCACACACTCGCCCCTTCCCCGATATTCGGAAGCAAATACCTCCTGGATTGGACACCGACCTGGATTCTTCGGTTGTTGAGAAAATGGTGACGAAACAGAATATCCATTTGCTCCAAATACTTCAGTCCCCACCGACGCAATACTTCCAGCATATAATTTCTTATGATCACAGAGCCGACATACAAATGCACCAAGCAAGATAAAATAATGGATGTCAATCGATATATTCCCTCAATAGTAAATCTCTTTGAAGAATTATGAACCTCTTGAGGTACATAGCAAGTAGACTTTCCACCCCGCTGATTCGATGGCTATCCATGGCAGTTTTAAAAATTGACCATGCCGTGCCCGATTCTCACACAAATTTACGGATAAGTTCCCATCCTACGTAATGCAAAAAAGAATGCCATACCCATCCAGCGATGTAATAAATCACCAATTTGGAGCAACGGCAGTTTTCGGTAGGAGTCCCCAACGCATTTTCCTCTCGTAAATCCTTCCTTTCAATGGAATTTATTCCAGAAACAATCACTATATGACACAAGCTGGCCCTAGCACACTACAGCCAAAGTGTATTTCACGACTCGGCCCACCATTACACCACTCCAAAGGTAATTGCTTGCATCTCCTTCATCTACGAATCGAAAAGAACCATGTGCCGATCCCAATTCCTAATTGTCCAAGTAATCCAAGTAAATTTTCCGGATTGATCACTAGAATGATTCACGTTATTTTTTGCCTCATCGAGTAACCAGTATCATCCGAAACCTTTGATCCATGACCATTTCATGGCAATTCACTACGGAACTTTGGCTGGATCCTAAATCCCCAACTCGGATCGATTTTTATATTGAAATTCGCCAGACCTAGAATCTGTCTGGCTTAAAAAGAGAAAAAGCAGGTTAATGCCATAGCAATCCACTGTGAGGAGTTTTTGAATAAATTTTCTTATCTTGAAGTCATTTGATGCGGCTTGATTTCAATTAACTTTCTGAATGAATAACCGAAGTTAACCTCTCTTAAAAGGAACTTCCTGAACCATCTTTCGATAAATTTAAGTTTTGGCTAAATAGATACTCCAAAATCATACTACTATGAAATTTTAAAATCTATCGCCATCTAATCCTTAGTTGCCCTTTACTAAGCTCTGCCCAGGAAGAGCCCATGGACACAGATGTATCACTTAGAAATGAGATTGCTAAAATCGATCCGGTTAAATATCTAAAAATGATGTCCAGAGATGGGAATTTAGCTAAGCGAGAAAGGGCGCGGAGGTGTTATGGATATAAACACGAGCGAGAGAGTAGAAGTAAGCGCGCTCTGATGAAAAAATACGCCAACTGACCGCATTTCCAGGCACGTAGGTGCTCGACGTACGATCTGCTTTAGCAAAGACTTGAAAACCGTATTCATCGCCCAACGCAAAAAAAATTTGGTGCGTAAATACTTACATGATTAATGGACACATGAGAGCCACAGAATGAGGCCGATATTCTCTGAAAAAAACAAAAGGAAGCAACAGAGACTTATAATCAATACCGGAAGACGTGAAACCTCAACTAGAAGCGAAGGAATGAATACCGTAGATCCTTGACTAACAACGTAGACGTCTGATCATCCACAACGGGTATGAATTTGTCAAAGACGAGAAAATAGTACCATGAATTACATGCTGAAAACATGCAAAATTTTGCATCAACATGAGGTATTTTGGGTCAAAATGGGGCGCGCGGCGGATCCTCTGAAAAATCATGAAACCCTACCCAAGGAAAATTTCCAATCCTACATCTAAAGACCCGGGCGAAAGGGCTATGGGTCCAAAGGATGGCGCCGGCGACGTGGATAAGCAAATGTTTAGTACTGGGTACTGGTGATAATGATATCGCCGATCATCAAAGAAGCTAAAAAACAAGGAACTGTATACTCACTATCGGAAGAATAGAGTTTCCAGACAGTGGTGCAAGATCCCCACGAGTGGTCGCTTAATATTAATTCGATTTTTGAAGAAGTAAATTATTCTGCCTGAATATATCCTCGAATGATGCACATTAGACCCTTTTCTTGCTTATCTGCAGGCAGAGCCCACCAAGGCGAGGCGGCCGCGTCCGAGGCGCAAGGCAGGCTGTTGACCGCTTCAAGAGTAGCTATCGAAGAAAAGGTACGTAAATGCCAGTTGTTTACCATATACAAGGTAGCTTTTGCCTTTTCCTGGTAAATTCAATTTGGCGGATAAACATGGTCCATTCTTATTTTCAAAAGATAGATCATGTTTATTCGGGGAAAGTGGGATGACTAACCGCACAAAAAAAATAGGTTCTTATAATTCAGGAACATATACTTACTTGCCCTATAAAAGCTAGAACCACTCTCATAAATTTTG
>Ga0163217_1014506_pt1 | contig 10674 bp, 19 predicted proteins | sample SynspAceP_FD_185933 | JGI IMG/M metagenome (GOLD analysis project Ga0163217, IMG submission 185933) | Saline lake microbial communities from Ace Lake in Antarctica - Synechococcus sp. Ace-P (PacBio error correction) | ecosystem: Environmental > Aquatic > Non-marine Saline and Alkaline > Saline ...
AACACAAAGAGAGAAAATTTTTGCCCGCCCCCAACGGGCCCGAATCCAATCCCAATCATGATCCAAAAATGGAAAAAAGTGCCCCCGAAGAATGGGGTGGACCAGCCGTCGTCCCTTCCAACGGCAAAACCTGCGACAACGCGGTTGCGCAAGGGGGAATGGCGACCAAGTATTCCACGGGTGTTTTTTGACCGTCCCCATTGTTTTCCCACCGTCCCCCTTTTGGGGTGCGATCCCCTGCGACAAAGAGCGTTTCCCCTGGCGGATCGGCGTTGACGACAAGATATGCGGGCCTGAAGGTGGGGCTTGAAATAGGGCGAAAAATACCGTTAAAAAAAGTGGTATACTGGAAAGCCGTTTTTGAGGGCCAAACATTCCCGGCACGGACGGGCCCAGCCCGGATGCAATGGTCCGAGCAATCTTGGCTTGAAAATGATCCCCGCGGTCAATGAAAAGGCTAAAGAACGCCGCGGAAAATAAAAAGTTTTCAAACTGATTAAAATAATGTTGCAAAAAACTTTGAAAAAATTACGGTGATTTTGGCGGCTTTTGCTTGGCGGCAGGTGCTATGTTCAATAGGTCCAAGGGCCGAATGACTTGCCGGATCAGGGGTCGCCAAGAGCTAAAATTAGGAGGCGTAGAAATGAACCCCGGAACCGAAACCGAGCTTTCGCGATTAGTGGTCGATCACATGTTTAAACCGGGGCGGTTGCCCCTGATGGGGACCTTTCGCCGGGTCCTTGAGGAAAAAGCTTCCCGCGTTTGTAACGCGACCTATACGGTTCTTTTCGGGGTGGCGGTTGCGTGGAGGTAATCCCAGACCTTCACCGCTAACCGCTCTGTTCACTCGGGAGCCATATGGAAACCGGTCAAGGGCGGCAATGCCGCTACAGCCGCGGCGTGGAACACAGAAATGAAGTGGAAGCGCTGGCCGGCGCTGATGAACCTATATAATGCGCGTTGGTCGAATGCGCCTTCGGCGTGCTCAAGGGGCGGGCTGTGCATCCGATCCTACGCGACTAACGATGAAAACACGAGCTTGAGCTGATTACCCGTCCGTTTCGCCTATGAGCTGATCAAACGCGACAATGAATTCAACCCGGCGCAAAACGTGCCCGCCCCCGATATGGGCACCGGCGAGCGCGAGATGGCCTGGAATCGCGGAAACGCAGTACAAACGCATGAAACACCACCGATATCAAAAACGGGTGGCCTGTGTGACTGGCAAGCCGATCAACGCGGGGCGGTTACCATTGGCCGGACCGAGGCCACCGGTCCGCGGTGTGCAATACGCGCTGCACGCGTTCTTCCGTGAATCCGCAAGGGAATGGCAAAAGCGGGCTGGGCGGCGAGCTGGACGGCAAGCGCGTCGTTGTGGCAGGGCTTTGGGCAACGTAGGCTATCATGCCGCCAGTTCCTGAGCGGAGGAGGGACGGCTGCAAGATCACCGCCAATTATTGAACGCGACGGTGCGTTGTTGACGACCGCGGGCTCGACGTGGAGGAGGTCCATCGCTGATTTTCGATGGCACGGCACCATCAAGGGCTTCCTGAATGCGCCCCGTTTTTGAAGGAAGACGGGGCCCAAAGCTGCTTGGAGGCCGAAATGCGATATCTTGATCCTGCCGCGCTGGGAAGGGGTAATTAAACCTCAGCAACGCGCATAACATCAAGGCACCCTTGATTGTCGAGGCGCAAAACGGTCCGTGACCGCCGGTGCCGACGATATCTCTGCGCGGGAAAAGGCGTGGTTATTAATTCCTGACATGTACGCCAACGCTGGCGGTGTGACGGTATCCTATTTCGAATGGGTCAAGAAACCTGAGCCACATCCGCTTGGCCGATGCAACGCCGCAACGAGGAAAAGCCGCCACCAGTGGCTGGTGGAGAGCTGGAAACGTCTGAGCGCCGACAGCGGTGTCGGCTGGCAGTTTTTGAGCCCGAACTTAGGGACAAGTACCTGCGAAGGAGCAGGGGAGCTTGACGCTGGTCCGCTTCTGGTCTGGATGACACAATGAGCGCTGCCTACCGGTCGATGGCCGAAATCTGGCAGACAGCCGTTGGATGATGTCGAGGACCTGCGCACCGCCGCTTATCTGGTCAGCAATCGGCAAAGTCCGCTTGCCAGCTACCGCGCAAGGGGCTGTAAGCCACAGCGCAGCCAGGTGCTGCCGCCACAAAAAGTTTCCCCGGGGCCGCTGTGGGGTGGGCCTTCGCAAAGACGCGCCAAGACCGTGCGGGGGCGCGCTGCGGAAAACCGCTTCTGTCCACTTGTATTCCCACCGGGGCTGGCTAGGTTTTTACGCAATGGGCACCCCGCCACCCCTCGAGAGCGCTCCTTTTTTGTCGTTTGTACGCAAGGGGACTGCGGTGGTATCGCCGGACAACATTTAGGAGATGTTGAATGATGAAATTTGGTAAACTTATGATCGCCGCGGCGCTGGCCCGCTTCCAGTGCATCCAGTCTTTTGCCGCAACTAGCGCCGATACCGATTGTCAGTATCAAGGCGGATGTCGTCCAGGAGCCGTGCGTGCAGGCGCGTATTCATTCGACCGCGTGAAAGAACGCGAGGTACCGAACCACAATTTGCGTCTCAGAACCCGCAGTGGCCGGAATCGCTACGATGCCGTTGTTGCCGCTGGTTGCGGCCCTTGGGTGTATGAAAATGAAAAAATGCGTGACGGTAAAAAAGAACGATCTGTCTGCTGCTTGGAACGAGATGTGCCTGGGCCAAACGGTGCGACGCGCTATCCGTAGCGCTTGAAAGCATCTGTCGGGGCGGTGAATATGGGGGCCGCCCCCATCGCCCTGACGGACGATCCCCCCCGGAGTTTTTTTGCCAAATGAAGCCGCCCTTTGGGGACTTTGGGTGCCTGGATCTTTGGACGCATCGCGCCCAATATAAAACCGTATGAGCCTGCCCCCTGGATTTTTGGATGAAACTGCGCAGCCGTGCCAGCCTGTCACCAAGGTGGGTAGGGCCGCAAAGTGATGTGGGATTGCGCGCAAGTCGCAAATCAGGGCAAGGGCGATATGTGGGCTCCGTGCCCCGTTTCATCAGGAAAAATCAGCCACTTCCACGTCGATGACCGCAAGGGATTCTACTATTGCTTCGGATGCCATGCCAAAGGGATGCGATCTCTTTGTGCGCGAGACCGAGAACGAAGCTTAATGGAGGCGGTCGAGATTTTGGCGCGTGAAAAGGCAGGGATGCCCATGCCCAAGCAGGACCCCCGCGCCCAGGAAAAAGCCGACAAGCGGACCAGCTGGCCGAGGTAATGGAGCTGGCCCGTGGCAGTATTTCCGGCTGCAGTGCGCACGGGGGCGGCTAGTGCTGCGCGCGATTTATCTGGCCAAGGGGCCGCGGTCTGACACCGCCAAGGCGCTGGAGGCAAGTGGGAAATCGGATTTGCGCCGGATCAGTGGCAGGGACTTTGGGATCAATCTGAAGCCAAGAATGTCGAAGGAACGCGCTGTTCATGGGGGCGGGCCTGGCCCAAGACTTCGGTCCAAAGGCGGGCGGCCTAATGATACGTTTTCCCGTTGGGCCCGGGAATCATCTACCCTATTCGCGATGCGCGGGGGCGGGGCGATTGCTTTTGGCGGGCGGCCATGGACGCCCAATGACAAATGCTAAATACGCTGAACTCCCCGGAGAGGAGCTTTTTGATAAGGGCCGCAAGTCTCTACAATGTCCGTGACGCGCGACTGCTGCGGGGCAGGGGCCAAACGCGTTGATCGTCGACGGAAGGGTATATTGGACGTGATTGCCGCTGGTGCGGCCCGGATTTTGGTGCGGCGTGCCCCCTTGGGAAAGGCAAATCACGGAAGCCCAGTTTTGCAGATGTGTGGCGCATCTTCGCCCGAGCCCATCATCACGCTGGATGGTGACACCGCGGGCCAGCGGGCGGCGATGCGGTTGATCCGATCTTGGGCGCTGCCGTTGTTGGAGGCGGGCCAAATCTTGCGATTTGCGTGAATGCAGAACGGCAAGGATCCCGCACGATCTGCTGCGGGCCCATGGGGCTCCCGCGTTGCAAAAGCTGCCTGGATAACGCGATGCCGATGGTGCGGCTGTTGTGGCAGCGGAGACCGATGGCCGCCGTTTTTGAACAGCCCTGAACGCAAGGCCGGCCTGGCAAGGCGTTGCCCGCGAAAAAAATCAATGAATGATTAAAGACCCTTCGATCCGCATGGCCACTATGGGCCAGGAGATCAAAGGATTTTGCGCTGGCAGCTGTTCCGCCCGCAAAAGGCCAAGAAAAGACCTTTAGCCTGTGGGCGCGTGCGTCCAGTGGGGGCAAGTGGCAACCAACCAACCGCAAGGCCGTCGCCAAGTGGCGAAATCCTCTTTCTGGTGACTGCAGCAGGTCCTGGGCGCGACAGAGCATCTGCGCGGAAAGCGGGTGATTTTGGATGGCTTTTGCTAAAACTGCCGCAATGGTTTTGAAGAATTGAAAAACGGGCTTGGCCACATGCGCTGTCCCAGGACTACGATCGGGCGTATTCGGGACTTGATGCTGCGCCAACGTGCATCGGACCCTGCGGTGTTGGCGCTGAAAAGATTTACGAACGCCCTTGGCCGGAGTACACACTTGAAAATATGCTGGCGCAGCGCCCACCGTGCCATGCACGCCTTGCAATCCGAAGCCCTGGCAACCTTGAGAAGACGCGTAATGACGTCGCTGAGGAACTGGGGAAGCTGGAGGCCGTGCGTGGACTGGATGAAGAGATCGCCGAGCCGGCGAGATAGACCGGCCTGGCCGACCGAGGGTCTGGACATGGCGGTTGGGCGAAGCGGCGCGCAATCCGATCGTGGGCGCAAACGTAGCGGGCAAGGAAGTACCCGCTGAATACGACATCGCTGAAAACGGTGCCCACAATCAGCCGGGACGAACGCAGCGCATTTGATGCTTTGCTGGGGTTCGATCCTGAAGGGTGGCACGAAAGAGAAAAAAATGAACCGGCGTGGCTTTTTCGCCGGGATGTCTAAACAAAAAATACAGGGTTAACGGGTTTAAGAATCACGCCCAGAACCCCGCATGATTCGAATAACCGAATCACGTCCGTGATTCCGCACCCATTCGCTGGAGGAAATTTTCACAATGGCCGCTCAAAGACACGAACGAAGACCGCGAGTCTGACGCCAGGATGCCGGCCATTCGCTTTGATATGAGCCAGCCGCCGTCAAAAAAGATGAATCGGCGAAGCCCCGGAAAAAGGCTATATCACCTACGATCAGCTCAACACTCGTTCTTGCCGCCCGATCAGTAAGTTCGGAGCAGATTCCCGGGACCGTGGAATGTCGATGTTGTCCGAAAATGGGCATCAACGTGATCGAAGACGAAGAAGCCGAAGAAGAAAAGACGCCCAAGGGTGGCACCGAAGTGCCACACGGAAAGCACGCGTGATGTGGCGCTGGTCCGCTGGCACGTCCGGAAAAGCTTGGACCGCAAACGGACCGAACCCCGTACGCATGTACCTGACGGGAAATGGGGTCCGTCGAACTGCTAAGCCGTGAGGCGAGATCGCCATCGCCCAGCGGATCGAGGCAGCCGCAATACAATGATCGCGGGCTTGTGTGGGAAAGCCCGCTGACTTTCCAGGCGATCACGATCTGGCGCGACGAACTTTTTTCCGAAGACATTCTGCTGCGCGAAAACGTGATCGACTTGAGGCGACATTCGGCACCCAGATGGGCGATGAAGAAGAAACGACTCCGGTGTCGTGCCCCGTCGCGGACGCGAAACCAAAGCCCTGCCGAAAGCACCAGCGAAGTCGTGCCGATGGCAATCCGATCTCGAATGATGACGACGACGAAGGATGAAGACGAACAGGAAACATGTCGCTGGCCGCGATGGAAGAACGCCTCAAAGCCACAGGTGCTTTGAGGCCGTTGGACATCATAGCCGACGATTTACGTCAAGCTGAAGCCAGATTCAGGACAGCCGGATTTCGGGCGAAACCCTGAACGAGGAACGGCACCTTTTCGAAGGCCGATGAGGAAGAATACCAGCGCGTCCGGTCCGAGATCGTGCTGCGGTCAACGACCTGCATCTGCAAACAACCGTAATCGAAGCCCTATGACCAGTTTGTACGGCATTAACCGTCGTATCATGCAGATGACAGCGCGAATGGGTGAAGCTCGCTTGACCAAGCGCGGTCCACCGCAAGGAGTTCCGGTCCGACAGCTATTCGTGGCTCAACTGATCCCAATGGATGGAGCGCGGATGGCCCGAAAAATCCGGTTCCGCGGTTGGCAAGTATGTTCATGCGCGACGCTCATCTCTGAAAAAGGTTGACGAGCTGCGCACCGATATGGCGCAGGTTGGTCAATATGTCCCGGTCCTTGATATCTCTGAATTCCGCCGCATTGTGCAGCAGGTTCAGGAAAGGGCGAAAAAAGAGGCCCTCAGGCCAAAGAAAGAAATGGTCGAGGCAAACCTGCGCTCGTTATTTCGATTGCTAAAAAATATACTAACCGCGGCTTGGCAAGTTCCTTGATCTTATTCCAGGAAGGTAACATCGGTCTCATGAAGGCCGTGGACAAGTTCGAATACCGTCGCGGTTATAGTTCAAGCACCTAATGCGACATGGTGGATCCGGCAAGCGTTCAAAACGCCGGTCCATCGCGGATCAAAGGCCGTACCATCCGTATCCCAAGTGCATATGACGAAACGTCAACAAGCTGGTTCGGACCGGTCCGTCAGATGCCTGCACGAAAATCGGCCGCGAAGCCGACGCCGGAAGAGCTGGCAGAACAGCTGCAGATGCCTTTGGAAAAGGTTCCGCAAAGGTGATGAAAATCGCCAAGGAGCCTATCTCCCTTGACGCCAATCGGGCGATGAGGAAGACAGCCGCTTGGCGACTTCATCGAAGATAAAGAATGCCCGTGCTGCGATTGGACAGCGCCCATTCAGGAAAACCTCAAAGAAACACGACAACCGGGTCCTGGCCAATCGCTGACCCCGCGCGAGGAACGTGTTTTTTGCGGATGCGGTTTCGGCATCGTATGAATACCGACCATAACGCTCAGAAGAGGTTTGGTCAGCAGTTCAGGTTGAGCGCGACACTGTATCCGTCCCAGATCGAGGCAAGGCACTGCGCAGCTCAAGCAACGCCAAGCCGTCGCGCAAGCTACGGTCGTTTCCCCTCGATCAGTAAGCTGTTCAATCGCAAACAATAATAAAAGGCGGGTGCTTCGGCAATCGCCTTTTTTCATGCGGTTGGGCCGCACTCTCCAAAACCTGTGAATTTAATCCACAGCCGCGCACCCTATCTGTGTCCTAGCCGCAAAACAGGAACCGCCAATGAACGTCCTCGTCCCTCGTCGCCAAATTGTCCACTATGCCAATGGCCGGGCCGTCGCGCAGCCCTTTAACGGCGGTGAACCGGTTGCAGGTATTTCGCTGTCGGGCACGACCTTTGAGGTGATCGAGGATCGCGGAGAGGGCGCGCAGCGGCCCTTGTGGTGTGCCGCCGGCCGAATATGCCGAAGACCAGCTGGGTGGCAACGGACAGCAGACCAGATCTACCTCAAGTCGGCCGCGTGGTTCCCTCGGCCAGCGGGGCTGCCGCGTCGGTGCCGTCTTTACACTGATGACGCCGAGTTTTATCCGAGGCCCCGCATTCCAAATCTAAATTCAGTGTCGGTCCGCACGCGGGGGCAGAACCCTGCCGTTTGCCACGCAAATCCCAGTTTCTGCCAAGGACTACATCTTGAGCTGAACAGACTTCTAATAAACGGGAGACATGATGAAACTTTCAAAACGGCGCTTTGCTGGCCGCTTTGGCCGCAGGGGCCCTGCCCTTGCGCAGGGCTATGTGCCAAATGAACGGCTGACCTACCGCCGAGGAAAATGGCGTGCGTATCAGCGGTAGCACGGGGCCTTTGGCGCGCCGGGGGCACTGTGTGCCGCAGCGGGTTACGCTGTGGACCAGATGGGCAGCCCGCGGATCGTCCAGACGTTGTATGTCAGCGAACCGCGCGCGCGGTGGCTTTGGCGGCGATGGTGGCGTGACCCTTTACGCTCGAATCCCGACAGGGCTGACACCGTCCGCCTGATGGTGATACTTGGCGGATCTCTGACAAGGCCGGATCCGGCGATGAACCATCACCACGGCACGTTTTTGTGTGGTGGTTTCAATCGCCCGGCAGGTAAGGCTAGCCTGACGCCAAATAGCAATAGCCCAAGCGGAAGGCAAAGAAGGAATGAACACGCGAACCTTACGGTCCATAACACGCGGGCAGGGGCTTGTTGAGGTTACCAGCGATGTAATTGCAGGCGCTTCGTGGTCAAGCGGTCCGCGGGTTTTGCTGACATTTGTTCGTGCGAACATACCTCTGCCTCGCTGCTGTCCAGGGAAAATCAGATCCCGACGTGCAGCGCGACTATTGGCTTATTTTTGCACGGCTGGTGCCGCCTGCGAATGAATCCTTCGATGTCCTATTTGGGCGACCATACATGAAGGGCCAGAAATGACATGCCCGCGCATATCAAAGCGGCAGTGATCTGTCCGCTTAGCATCCGTGGTCGCAGGGCGCTGTGCTTGAACATGGCAGGGCATCTATCTGTTCGAACACCGCGACGCAGCGCCCCATTTGCAGGCGCGTTCGCGGTAACATTTCGCCTGAGCTTAGCCCACTGCATCAGATGGTCGCGGACCGCCGCATGGGCCGGTGCCTGCCAGCGCGTGCAATACGGCAGTTGCGACATGCCTCCGGGCTTTGAAGTTTAATCGGGCCTTGGGCCTCGTCAAAGAAAGGCGTGTCGACCATACCCGGAGACACGACCTGCAGCGCCCGCCCCATTCGGCCATTTTCGTCGGCAAGGTTGCCAGCGAAACCGTGGATGAAGAATTTGTCGCGCCATAATTGACCCCCTTGAAAATGTGGCGTCGTCCCGCGGCTGGATCCGGTTACAACATATTGGCCCTGTCGTATTTGCGCAGGTAGGGCATCGCAGCATGGGCGTATATAAGCGCAACCCATCACGTTCAGGTCGATCATAGCTTTCCATCATCGGGGGTTTGCCTTCTCGGTCCCGCCGGGTTGAGGTGCCGCGTCCCGCATTTTTAGCGAAGCACCGCGTCAATCTGGCCGAACTTCTGCGCAAGGCGGCCTCATGGCCTGTTTTTCCTGATCGTCATAGCTGTGCATCTCCCGGTCCAGGACCGCGCCTGATCCCGATGTCACGTGCCCGAGGTCCTTGAGGCTTGTCCTCGCTGCGGGCAAACAGTCCTACGTTCCATCCTGCCTTGGCTGCGGCGTCGTGCGGTTGCTGCGCGATTCCCGCTAGAGGCCTCCTGTGATAAACAGCGTCTTTGGTCATGTCGCTTCCCTTGCAGATTTATCGTGTTCCAGGCCTAACGCATCGGCGACGCCGAAAAGTTCACCGGCAGTTTTTTTCGCTCAATACAACATATAGACCGGCCATTTCGCCCTACCCAAAACCTCGCGTTGGCCCTATAGTTTTGGGAGTGGGTCGTTTTAACGCGCCTTTGAGCAGGTTTAAGATAAAGGGGACCGGCCATGCGCCTGCCCGTTTTGGCGGAAATATCGACACCCAGTAAAGACAGCCGCCCGGCCGAGGACCACGTATCAATCCGCCGCCGCCGTTTCTGTCCCGCCTGCGGGGGCCGGTTTTTAACAACCCTATGAAACGGGTTTGCAGCTGCGCGATTTGGTGCTTCGTTAAAACTCTGGCAAGCGCGAGGATTTCGACCGCGACAAGCTGGAACGTTTTCCATCGCATTTCCATGCAGAACGCCCCGATTGATCCTGAACGTATCGATCAAGAATGAATCAGCGGCATTGGTGCGCCGTCGAAAGCATGGGCGAAACAGATGTTTCGGGTCGAAACAGATTCGGTGAGATCGTGATGGAGGCCCTGCCCGCATCGAATACCGTCGCCTATGTGCGGTTTGCCAGCCGTCTATAAGAACTTTCAGGCGGCCAGACGACTTCGATAAAGTTTGTCCCAGGAAACTCGCCCAGACACCCCTGCGGAGAATAACCATGTCCTGACGACGTGCGCTTTAATGGCGCTGGCCCCTATCCTTTGGGCCGCGCGGGCAGGGGGCTGTCTGGCCGCCATCCGGCCCGTGGGCTGCGTCATCGTGCAACAGGACGCATCGTCGGACGGGGGTGGCCCAGCCGGGCGGCAGACCCGCACGCCGAACCCGAAGCCTCGGTCAAAGCGGGGTCGGCGCCAAGGGCGCCGAACGGCCTATGTCACGCTCGAACCCTGCGCCATACCGGCAGAACCCGCCTGCGCCGATGCCCTTGTGGCCAGCAAAAGGGTCGCGCGCGTTGTGATTGGCCTGCACAGAACAGCGACCGCGCGCGTCAAGCGGCACAGGCATCGGCCATTTGCATGCGGCGGGCATCGCGGTTGACGTGGGTGTGCTCAGCGCAATGAAGCCCGCACCGAATCACATGGTTTTTTTCCTGCGTAATCGATGCGGCCGTCGATGGTATCGCTTGAAAACTCGCACAGCAAGCTTTGATGGGTCGTATCGCACCGCGACAGTGAAAAGCCAGGTGGATTACAGCCCCGCCCGCACGCATACGGAGACCGTGCGGTACATGCGATGCGCAGCCGGCAGACGCGGTCATGGTGGGCCGGCGGCACGGGCGACAGGATGATCCCAGTCCGCTACGAGAAGCGGATT
>Ga0163217_1024645_pt1 | contig 10673 bp, 7 predicted proteins | sample SynspAceP_FD_185933 | JGI IMG/M metagenome (GOLD analysis project Ga0163217, IMG submission 185933) | Saline lake microbial communities from Ace Lake in Antarctica - Synechococcus sp. Ace-P (PacBio error correction) | ecosystem: Environmental > Aquatic > Non-marine Saline and Alkaline > Saline ...
AGGCCAGCCTGCGATAGTTGAATCTTTTTCCATCAGTTGACTTCTAAAGGATTTTTCTTTATCCTGAGTCGGAGCCGGTTTCAACTGGAAGGCCAGTATTGGGGTTGTAGTAAACTCTGCTAGTTATTTCAACATGCTCGGGGATAAACAATATTGAATCAGATTTTTTAATTGCTTCAGCGGGAATAGAAATTAGAAAGAATTGTTCAAAAATGCGGGTGACATAAAATGGGGCTGATAATATAGCCGGACCATCAAATCGGTCCCAATGAACATGTCACCTCCCATGTCTGGTGCCGCCTGGAGTCCCATTTTCCGGAAATCTAGCTTGATTCGCATGGGATCGCTTAAATGAAAGGATTACAATTAAGTTTGGCCCGTCTCCATAGCGTACCCCTTTGTTGGCATTATTAGCAAGTAAATTGGAATGACCTTGCCGGTATCCCACTGTCTAACCCTTCATAATCTCCTACATGCGGACAGTGGAAATCATTTACTAACAAAGCTAACGTCGGTAGCGGCTAAGGGCATTACGAGTGGGATGATAGGAGCTGGCACTCGCGGCGAAAAGAAGGTTAAAAAGATAGCTGCCTCCCTCAGCCTATCGGGGAGGCAGAGAATCCCTTCACGCGCGAGCCAAGCGCATGTTGCCCTGCCGGCTTTTTAGTGACACCCGTTCAAAAGACAATTTGGGTTTTACCAAATCGTGTACTCTGCCTAGCAAAATAGGCTCGGCGTATCTGTATGGCCCACAGAGGAATCAAAAGACAGCCAATTAAGATTTCGTAACAATGTATGAGCTGGCCCATCGAACAGAAAAAACTGCCAACAACAAGGAGAAAAGGCACTGGCTGACAAATAAAACATATCCCGAAAAAAGTAATATGCAATACCAGTTTGAAGGGCTTTTTTATCCGTTTTACGGATAGAGCTTTGGATGAAAACAAGTCAGGAGAAATACGATCGGAAAATCATATATACAATATTCGCGTCGGTAGGGTGTTGCTTTCTCATACCATGCAACGTCCAGAGAGTATAATGATCATCAAGGCCCAGGAAAAGTACCAAACTTTTCAAAGAAGCCTTACCATCCAACCCACTGTATGGCTTGTAGAATTCCATTTGGAGAAAAGCTAAAATGCTAGCAAAAACCAAAAAGTAAGTCCATTCCGAATAAATAGTTCCTCCTACTACGATCATCCCCAATCCACAGGCCCGTGGATAGCTCGCTGGCCAGAATTGCTGTAGATTAATTTTAATACTTAAAACGTGATCCTCATTCTGAACGATAAGTTGAGGGCTGAAAACGATTGGAATCAATCACGCTGACGAGACATGAATCAGGTGGCCGGAAAGATCTTGGTAAACTGTCCTCTTTTTATTCAGAACTACAGCTGGATCCCCATGCTCTCAAGTACACTGCGACACAACCTTTTACTATTTCAGCCTCTCACTTGAGCGCTTCCGTTTCAAAATAACTTTTGTCCAGTTCTCCATTAGGTCTGTTTATTTTCTTAAGGTAATATATTCCTCTAAAGAGACGCCAATCAGGCGCGAGGTAAATTCGCCGCAGGATAGGACACCCGCATCTGTCGACTCCAAATCAATTCAAATCAGGCTCTTGATTAAACCAGATAAACTAGAATCTACGGTAATGGAATTATTTAGATAGTGAAGCCAAAATAGGATAGATCAAACTCCCGAATAAAGGTACAGGAATAACCGCAACAGTGGCGCCTAAAATACGCGCGGAAGAAACCCGTAAAACTGCAGGTGGAATGGGTCGGAAAAATATGATTGCAGTCAACCCAAACTCCCGCATTGGGCTAGAACCGGATAAAGTCCTCATTTTGGGGCGCTGAAGCAACCCCTCTGAAGAACAATGCTCTTCACCGATTCCTGCAATATACGGCGCAATCACCAGAATCCCCAGAAGGTAGCTCAGGAATCGATGTGGAACATCAGTCAAGAATTTTAGTCAACTCAAGCAATTGCGCGCGGGTCTCCTTTTCATGCCAAAGTTCCAACCCCAGACAAAGACTCTGAAGTACCAAAGCGATCCAGTCACCAATATGCGTTGAAAAGCTTCCTACCAACAGGTAATACGATGACCAAGCCAGCTCGGTCAGGTTTGAATCGAGGAAGCTGCATCTCCCAATGAAATCCGCTTTGTCAAGTAAATGCGCGATCAACATAGGCCAGCCACCAAAATCCAATTGCCAGAACCAATGGTCTTGGATAAAAAACATGCCCATTCGCCCATGTTTGGGAAGAAAACTCACCAGACATTAAGCCCCATGATGTCTTCACATTGATACTCCAAAATAGATATGGCGAGCGGCCAGCTAAATCTTGAGAATCACCAAATTACCTATGCCGCTAAGCACAAATGACTACTAAGGAATAAGAAAAGCCAACTCTTCGCTTGGCAATTTCCAGATTGGGTTTCGTATATCTCCATATTTTGAGGTAAATTTACGCCAAATTTAGAATAACAAGTGGTTAAGAATAGGAAAAGTTGGAGTTTAAGGAGAGTTCCGCATTGTTTGCTTGCACGCAATGGAAGATGTAAGAAAGGCGGGATCCTACCGTTCAAGAGCGTGTGCAGCAGCACGGTGCGGACTTGATGTACAACGGAGTTCATCAGCTCAGAAGGATTGATTCGAGATGCTGCCAAAGTGTGGCTAAGCTCAGATATTTTTCGATTACGGCGTCCAAATACGGCATTCAGAATTTTTGGAACGAAATCCAGAGTCCATGCGCGAGAGCTTGCCTGCGCGAACTCGTCGATAGGACGATGTCTCAGATTCTCTGATATGTGATGCCATGACGACTCAGTAGTTAATTCTAACGAGGGCGGCTATGCGCGAACTTAGTCAAATTGAGACGTTGGTACCTAATGCCTTCTTGTACAGGCGGCTGTTGTGCTATCGAGGGTAATACGCATGTGTTAAAATTACTTTATGGAGAGCGAGTATATATTGGCAGAAGACAGGCAGTATGATCTGGTAAAAGCAGTCACTAAAGCTCATCTCCTGTCACCAGGCCGACTTGAGTGAGACATAGCGTCGAGCTTAGCCGTCTGAGGAGATCTAAATATGACTATCTAGACACCGGATCAGTAGGGGTACTGGCGTGACGACTTCAGGATTGTCGCAGTCCCAAGCGGATCAGCATTCGACGCAACGTACAAGAGGCACAGATGTACAAAGGTGAAGCTGATTGGTCTTATCTAAACCTGAGTCAAAGGCTAAGCCCGTCTTACATCCCTGTTTGTGGGCAATGGGATATCGATTCTCCTGAAAAAGCTTTAGAATATAAAATAAAATACGATGCGATGGAATGATGATCTGGCGAGCCTCGATTGGCTGATCTTTGATTTTGATGAAATCATACGATTTCCTGGCGACTGGAGAAAAGTTAGCTACTCCTGGAATGGAGGAAGCGGAAATCGCGGTAGCAAAGAAACAACTTGGACTTCTCTGGTAGAGTGGAAAGGCGAGAACTGGGAATTCTGGAAATGCGCAGACACTACGACAATTAAATTTTCAGAGGCATGCCGAATTCAAAACAGTTCGATCGAAATGGTCACTGCGGAACTTAACGACAACGTATCGAAGTCCCAATCAAGTGGCAGATGCAATACGCGGATCACGTTTTTTTCACAATCCTTGAAACAAATCCCAAGATTAAATTTCCATAACCCTACTCTTACTCCCCCCGCCGATTCAAAGGCAAAAGCTGAATTTTATAATTCAAATCAAGTCTGATAGTAATCCTAGTCAACTGGGCCTTCCTGATGTGTTAGGCCTTAATTTGGGGAAGCTCATTTAGTCTTTGATCAAACGTGGATCTTGAAATCTTCTTCCAGGTTGAGGTGGGAGCCTACCGCATTGTAGCTGCGGCTAACTGTTCCTACTACCGGGCTTCCTTACCCCGAATCCAAAAACCTCTCCCAGCAAACAAATTCAAAATCTGCTTCCTAGTTGGGTTTAGTGGGTAGCTTTATTCCAGCTTTTCTTTTGCAAAAGCCCAGACCGCCAAATCAGCAGTTCCTTACAGGTGTTCTTAATGCCACTGAACGCCGCTATTTGTCGTGTTGATAGTGCCCTTGTGTCTTTTCGCTCGAAGATCAACACAACTTCGAAATGGAATCGGATTAGGATTGCCTTTGTAGGAGTTACATCTGGTCAACAGTGAAAGAGGGGGCGGATTTTTTGGGACATTTACAGGGATTAATGCTTATGCTTTTTTCGTTATTTTGCCTGTGGTTGCTTGGCTTCAAGTCTCAACCTGATTCAAGATTTCGTTTCGAAAACTTAAGCCGATTGAAATCACAGCGATTCGCTCTTGGTAGTATTTACCCATGGCTTTGTCTATCCGATTCCGGCACCGCTTTCGTATAAAGTCACTAAGGTAGATGGCGCTCTGAGGAGCCTTAGGCCCTACTAACTTTGCTAGGCGTCTTCGGACGCGATCGCTTTGATTCTCTTCAATACTGATGGGAAAAAAAGTACTCCTGTGTTTTTGCAGTTCTGTGACTTTTTTATTCCGATTGTGCGATATTTTTGGGGAGTATTAGATGGTGAAGTATTGCTTTGGGCCATTAGGTGGAATCGCCGCGGTGATTTTGGTGTATGGTTTGGGAAATCGAAAGCGATAAGGCGGAACTAATTTTCTGCGTAGTATTTCTTCAGTTCTTCTACTCATTTCTAATCGAATGATCTCTTTCGGTGCCACCACCTCTATTTCAAGCGTTTTTGAGATCTCGATATTTCGCCAAAGAGTGGCAAACTCACGATCACACTGTAACTTTACATTTATCTACTGCCATCTTTTTCAGTCCGTATAGTCACTAATCGGACATGTAAGACCGGATCGAATACATCTTCTCCAGCAATTCTGCCACACGTCGCCTGGAAAAACCACATCTTCCAACTTTCACTTTCTCCTGAGCACGTGCTTCAACCTACATCAGTTTGGTGATGATCATCCTCATGGTAGATTTCAAATAGTTTGCACTGCTGGCGAAGTCAAGATTTCCTTCCTGCTCAGTGTTGCTTCATTTTTACCTTCAGCGATAATTCCTTTCCTTGGAGCGACGATTGAGGTGGGCTCCTCGAATCGAAATGAAAACCCAACATGGGCTCATCGTTGAGCGAATTTGTCCCAAGTTTATTCTCCAAATTAACCATCTTTGTAATGGCTGTGACTTTTTGGTCGGCGGCAATACTGGAATTAGGGTAGATCAGGGTCTGCTTGCTTTTACCATATACATTGCTTTGCCGGAAGGAATAGGAAGTTTATAACTGTGTTGATTGGCCGGCATAGTCGGTTTCAGCCTGTAAGCTGGCTTCCGTCCCGGGAGGAGCGATCGCTGTGACATTTCCTCCACCAGTGGTAGCTTAAATTTTGCACAGCGTTGAAAAAAATCAGAACAACCGAGTATGGAATTGATTCAGTTATTGGTCGCAAACAATCAAGACGTTTCCCATCATTATCTCGCTCAACTCTACCTTGATCTGGGCTACTTGAAAAAGTGAACGTATTGAATAAAAGAGTTAGTGAAGAAAAATATCGCATCGAATTTTATTTTTAGATTAATTCCCTTAAAAATAGTTCTTCCAATTAAGTAACAACTTCGCGAATAGTTATTTAAATCGAACTTTTTACGAAATGATTTGCCTCAACCACTAAATCATGAGAAATTAGCAATCGAATAAGTAGGATAATTCAGGATGCCCCTGGTCTATAAATCAGAATTTGAACATCTTGAATTTTGGAAATGTTAAAAAACTCCAAAGTTCATTCGCTGACGCCATGCGAAAGCCAACATAAGAAGTTGTTGGTAGTATTAATACCCGCTTGACCCTTGACTTTCAGAAAAAGTACATCGATTTCCGACTCAGCTCAATCGAAAAAGGTTTTGATTGCATCAGAGCTTTTTGAATAGAAATTAAATTCTGCTCTCAGACCAGGTTCCAATTTTTTTGATGCCATTCTCGGTATTCATCAGGAGCGCTCGTAAAAATCCCTAGTTGATCATCAAAAAGTCGGCAAATGACCTGAATGACTTTAATAAGAAGTCATCGCTATTGAACAAATCACCCAGCGATAAAATTCGGCCTCACCCTCATTAGTCACCCCATAGCTATGAGACATTTCGTGTGCTACGGTAAAGGGCTTCTCAATGGATGAAAGTGTAGGACAATGTAGCTTTCGCCAGTGAATGGGAAATAAATCCAAGAATCCCATTTTTGCGCATAAATCCCGGTGGTTGGGAAAGCTTAGTTCTTGGTTTTACCATAAAATTCAATCCTAGCAGGTCGAGGTTCTCTCCCATATTGTAGGCGAACTACTTCTTCAGAGATGGATAATGGGAGGATTTCCTCTATGGCTAAAGGTGTCTGTGGTGATCGAATTTCGAAATTGACGCCGCCAAGCGATGCGTGATTTGAATTTCAGATTAAGCTGTTCCAGATTGAGTGGACTTTGGATTTAAGCCCAGCTGTTCAAAATTGGGTCCGCTGGTAATTAAATCCCCAGAGAAAGAGAAAAAAAGAACAACCCAAAAGCTCCTATGCCATTCAAATAAAAATCTATAAGGGCATAAAAAGTCCTAGATTTCCATCCTTTCCTTTTCAAAAAGCGAAAAAAACTGATTCCAGATGATAAGGCAACAGAGGGCTATAAATAAATAAACGCTGGGGAAAGGTTATTTCCCAGCGACATATCGAGTCACATTTCGGATTCCCGGAAAAAAGATTCGGGAATCAGATTTTCATCGGTTTTCTCGGATTTCGGACCTGCTATGTATCGGAAAACCAAAGCAATTAGTCCAGAAATCGCCCAGACTCAAATCTCGTTTTCCCATTATAGAACTTAAAATTATAACTGCCCTCTGCTTGCACTGTCCTTCACTTCAGGAAAGCATTCTATCAGAAAGATTTTGGATACCAGCCTTTTAAAGTCACCGTACTAGATGGGCAACCAGAACAAGAACCTTGAAGTAAAACCTTTACGATTCCATCCTGAAAGGAATGGAATACAATTGCGGCCACCATCTTGCTCCACGGGGCAGGTCTAATGTAATTCTCCGAGAATACCTTTGATTTTCTTCACATCTCTGAATCATTCTCAATCAAAAAAAGTGATCTCGATCAAAACTGCCTGAACGACGACCTTACCTGCATTCAAGTAATGACGGATGTGGATCCTCTTATAATCGTCTGACACTCTATCCAGATCAACGGCTTCATCTTGGTGACTGTGACAAATTGGAGGCCACGAAAACTCGTGAACTGCTGCAAAATTAAAGAGTTCCTGAAGCAAGTGGCGAATTCGTCGCACTAGCTGCATCTGGATAGTCCAAGCTTACCCATCCTGCTGCTAACATAAAATTAGCAAACGGAATTTTTAAAGAATTAGGATTGGGGTTTGCCTCCATATAGAGGTGAAGCAGGTTTGGCTTGAGCTTTCAACATATAGAATCAATTTTGAGAATACAAAACCCGAATTTCAGCTTATAGGTTCGAACAATTCGGTTTTAATGAAATCATTTTTGAAAGCCTTCCAGTAAGCTGCGTACCAAATCCCTCCATAAAGGTGCTTTAGAAAGACCATTCATCTTCCCAAGCAGAGTCCACATGGCCCCACATGCGGTAGAAAACTCTCCCCTGCCATCAAACTCATGATAACCAAGCCCATTGGTATGATTTGCGCCATTACCTTTTGCTAAACCTTTGTAAGTGCTTTCATCGGCATTGAATCAAAGACCTTCAAATTTGGGATTGATATCCTTGTACCATAGAGGTTCGTCTGTCCACAATCCGTTTTTGAAGGTGCCAGGTGGCTGGGTGATTTTGTCCACTACTTCGAGTCTTAGGTGCTGAGCCTGGATGCGCCAAGAAATACGCCCCCATCATTTGATTATACCAAGGCCACTCGTACTCCGAGTCTGCCGCAGCCAGCACTCCTACAACTCCTTTTCCACTTCTTACAAATTTTCTGAAAGAGAAGTTCTTGTCCGCCTCGTCGAAATAGTCCCTGTGAGTGCTGACCAAAAAATCAACCACGTCGTATTTGGATAGAACTTTTCCTCAAGAAGAATTTTAGGATCATCGGGAGGTATGAACGGCTGAATACCTGCTTCTCTCGCCATCTTCTTCAATGCACCACCGCATTCGAATGGTTGTGACGAATCCAGCTGTTTTGGTGAATACCAAGGCTTTAAAATTGCTGAGCGGGAGCATCAGGATAATAACTGAAACAACCAGCCCCAAAGTGATAAATGTGCATTTTAGATTCATAGGTTTTTTTGCTTTTTGGGGTTTGTTGAAAAATTGAATATTGAATTTGAAAAAATTTAATTTTTTTAGATTGGCTTTCTATACAAGGTAATCGTAAAAATCGTAATATAATTTTTTACTCTTAAAATCTAGGCCTTCGGTCACCCGTCATCATGTTCCTCCCAGCCTTTTTCATTGATGATTTGTCAAACTTTTCTCCTGCTTCTCTTCTGGAAAAAAGCATTAAAAATGCCACCATATCGGAAGCCGATGCCGCTAAGATCCTGAGTATTCATTATAGATCTGAGGAATGTCCGATTAGCTACCTGAGCTTTGGTATAGTCCCAGAGCCAAGCATCTCCATCTGCGAATCAGGAATAAGCCGCGTAGCCAAAGAAATCATATCCAGTTTCCATGTCCAAAGGTTGCCCGGATCTTGTCATAGATGGTAAGGTCCGAACAGCAACTCTGAAATTGTGTAAGCTCCCGACTTTTGGATTCTGCCACGTAAAGTGGTTTTTAGAATTGTCAGGTCTTATCGAGATTGGTCCCAAGAATTTGCCTGGGCACACCTTTAGCGGGCGAGACTCCATCATAAATCAAAGGGTCAAGTTTGGATAGCTAGCTTGTAATTGTTTCTTGGAGCATTTTTAAGTCGGGGATCTGCCACTTCTGGTTGAAGAAAGCTTTCGTCAGATCACATATACATCCTGTCCAAAGAAATTATCGTAGTACTGTATGTTCAATTCCACGCTTAATGCCCGGGAATAAACTCCTTCAAGCTTACCAAACCTGATCTTCAATCGCCGCTCCAAGTTCCGGTATGTCAGCCTCCGCTCATTCAGGAATGGTCCCAAAAACCTCACGTTGCCTGCGTGTGAAAAAGTTCTCTTGATCATTTTTGCTGGCCGCAGAGCAGGCTAGTGGCTAGTGAAAGACAAGATGAGAGCTTGATCTTGTTCCCAAGTTTTTGATATTTCTATTGACAATAGTAGCAAACTTGCCTGAGCTGTGGGGAGAACACCACAATATCAGCCAACACCACATGTGGAGGTCTATTTACCACAAATTCTATGATATCTGCAAATGTCTTGAGCGGACAAGAGGTTCAAAATCCCTGATACAAACTTTTTCAGACTTGCTTTCATCCTTTAATCTTACCCCGATAGAAAACTCAGTCTCTACTAATTGCGGGTGGATGGCGACTACGCGAATCCCAAATGGATTCAAATCCATTCGCATTCCTTTGGTAATCGCATGACAGCCGCTTTCGATCCGCAATAGACAACTTCCATTCGGAGATTACGCTCTTTCCCAGCTATTGAGCAACATGTTGATCACCATTCTGATTTGCGGCGCACAATGCCGGCACGATTGCTTTTGTGACATATAGCAAGCCTTCACATTAATATCCATCAATGGCATCCCAATCGTCCAGATCCCAGATTGGATTGGATCTATGCATGTGCATTTCAGCATTGTTGACTAAAACATCAATCGATTTCCAGCCTTCAGGTAAGGTTGTCCAAAATTTCTAACACTTTTCCCGATCTCCGCCAATCAAAAACCAGTGGCAAATAATAACTCCCTGCCCTAATTTCCCTGCGGCGTTTCCAGCTTTAGACTTCTCTTCTTCCTGTAGAATAATAGAAGTACCCATTTTTTGCGAGTCATTAGCGCGGTTGATTTTCCTGATACCGGAAGTAGCACCGGTGATTCAAAGCAATTTTCTTATTCATAGAGGCAAGATATGGATTTAACAAAAAGCAAAAAGGCCGATGCCAATTGGATGGCCTTTAAGAACTGCTGTTTATCAGCCGCTGAGACTGGTTCCTTTTTATTGAAAAATTTTAAATAGACAGTAATGACCTTCTTTTTGGATCGAAGAGATCGCATCCCGGATAATGGATTTGGTATTTTCCAGCTTGGCTAGAGAAATTAGTCAAGGCCGTGAAGATCGTTATTTCAGGAGCAAACTTGAATACTTGAAAATAATCTCAAAACCCATCCCCAATTTCGCAAGGAAAAGTCCCTCCAGTAGTGACTAATTCTTCGATGTTGGCCTCATCCTGGCTTTTGATCGGAAGTTATAACTTGCTCCACCTACCCCAAATACATTCGTGGTATTATTGAATGCGAATGGACCGATACTTGAAGAGGATTGGCAAATTCAAATTAAGGTAGCCTTCAAGATTTTATAAGTTGCTATAGACCCTGGATTTGCGGATCCGCAGACATTACCTGGCCAGCGCATTTATCTAATGTTAAATTGAAATAGCTTTATATCAGTTGATACTCATAAAAACCCACCTTCGGCGTAAATAGCAGCTGAACTGTCATGGAAGACTCAAAATTCCAGTAAAAACCTTAAGGAAAATCCTGGAG
>Ga0163217_1059228_pt1 | contig 10673 bp, 14 predicted proteins | sample SynspAceP_FD_185933 | JGI IMG/M metagenome (GOLD analysis project Ga0163217, IMG submission 185933) | Saline lake microbial communities from Ace Lake in Antarctica - Synechococcus sp. Ace-P (PacBio error correction) | ecosystem: Environmental > Aquatic > Non-marine Saline and Alkaline > Saline ...
GGGAGAATGGTATAGCTTACATATAGATTTCGGCAATGAGATGTTCTGGCTAAATTGGTAGGTTGAAGGTTATGGATGTGGATTTCTGCAGTAGATGATCGTGAGTGTTTCGCTGTTGGCAGTAGCCGGATGGACAACATTCAGGGGGTTGAAAGGCAGTGTTGGCTTAATATATTGCATTAAAAAAGGAGGAGGAGGAAAAGAGTAGAAGTAGGTATGAGTGGATTTACGCATAGAGGCCTGTTTCGGCGTGTCGTGGAGAATAGGTGGGTGTTGCATGGCGGGCGATAACTTAAGACAACCAGCCTGGGAGAAACTGCCAGAAACAGATCTGAGGAATGTACACTGAATTTCGTTACTGGCAGGCCTAGCGAAGATTTGGAGCAGATATTTCATATGGAGACAAGTCTATAATTGAAAAACCTAATTTGCGGTTCTTGTAAAAAAAGACGCTGGCATCTTGCAGAATCCACGGTCACGATAATGGTCCAAGGAATTGGTGCGTAAGGGCGCCGAAATTCAATAGCCCGTGTCCATTCATGCGGGAAAACCGGAGGACGGACTTCCCCGTAGGAACAGAGCTTGGGATCACGGGGAGGAGGCACTCAAGGGGTTAAGGACTCTGAGCCCAGACTACTTTGATACAGAGAGATAATAGGAATAAATGAGTTTAAATAAGCTAAAATTCTGTGTGCTACCTGACGCGCTAGAGCTCGATTCAGATGGGGCTGAGGGCCTGGAGCAGGCTGAGGATCTGTGGGGCAGTGGCCACCTGTGGCTCGCTTGAACTCTTGAAAGAATAAAAAAACTAGTACTATCAAGAGTGGTGCGGGTCGGATGGTCGGCACTGGTTGGAAAACTTTCTACAGGTTTATTTTGAAGAGTAGTAACTAAATGTATATTTCCAATGGCTGCTCTATTGCAGTGGTCGGTGGTCAGAGAGAGCTAAGGTCGGCGTGTAGGCGTTTTCTGGCAGGCAGATGAGTGACTCGAACGGGCAATCCGTTGCAGAGGGATAATATAAGGTGACGCTTGCGAATGGTGGTTCACTGGTGGGAGAGGGGCTAGGCAGTGAATGTAGTATAAATCTGCCATAACCGTCCATAATATAGGTGTTTCCATAATTGACCGTTTTAGAATCCACGATAGAGCCAAAGAGCCCTGTGCCCATGTCATTTTCATACTAGCAATAGTTTTATGTCGTTAGTGGGGCTTGACATGACTTTCGGCCGTTTGCGCGAGGATCGCCTGCCGCGATGTTGTCGCCACTGGCGCCCGTTGCGCGGCCGTGCGTGCTCTCGGCTCTGCAAGGCTGGACTGCCCCCATCAAGAGCCCCCGTCGCCGGTGCGGTGCGAGCCCTGTGGTCACCGGCCCGACGTTTGCGGGGGGCGGGGTCACTAGTGACACAAGCGCACTAAGCTATGTCGGATGCGATTTGTAAAATTGCTCCAAGCAGATCGTAGGCGACTACCAATGGGATTCACAAGTGATCTTCGTCTCTTCGACGGTGAGTCATGCGAAGCTGCTTTGATTGGCTTGTTCCATCTCGGCACTGATTACTGTTTGTTTGACCATTCCGACGCGTGGTACTCTGCCGCCCTCGTATGGAGGGATCACTTAAGAGATGCCGCTGATAGGGTTTCTTCGTTTATGACGAGGTACGAGTTATCTTTTCGTTACTTCAATGGATTCTCTAAGATGAAGTGGTCGAACCACTTCCAGTCAGCTACTCAGTAATTATTAGTGCTGGAAATTGCCGTGTTACGTCCCGGCGGAAGAGGACAAGGTTTTTTTAGCACACGCCCTCCAGCCGTGGCACCTTGCTGTTCTCGTAGCGCGGCCATGGGTGAGGTGCTGTGTTAACGGATCGCAAGCTATGCAGTTTCGCGGTCATTCTGTTGTTTGATTGGGCTGGGGTTCGCTCTTTCTAGTGAGTTGGTTTCGCACTTGTGCGGAGCGCGGGTGTCGGGCGCGGCTGCTGTTTCTCCTGAGCGCCTGTCGGGAATCCTTCTTGTGCTAGAATTGATTCGTCGATGTGTGGTCCGGCATATAGTGGGCCAGGAGTTGGAGGGTTTGTCTTCACTTCAACTTTCTGGTTGGCGCCCGGGGTGGCTTGGCTTTTTGCCAGTTGGGCGCCGGATTTAGCTTATCCCCTGAGCCGTCGCGATTAACGGACATGACGCCTCGTTGGATTGCAGCCGGGAGAAGTGTGAGGATTGCCAGGGTGTGGTGGTGGGCGGCAGCCCTTCTTCTCCGGCGCGTAGTTTACATGGCGTGCCCGCGGTGTACGCGTGAGTTACACTTTTTCGCTCTTGATCGACGAGAGGAAATGGAGCTATGCGATATGGCTCTCCCGCAGCTGCGCATGCTAATCAATATTGGCTATCCTCGCCTTGGGCCCGTTTGCCTGTCCTGTCGGGCTCGTCGGTCGATCGGACTGAACCCTCTCGGGTCGGTACCGCCTGAGATGGAGTACGATATATCGGCCTCTTGTGTCATGTGGAGTTCGCTTCTTTAGTTATCGCTCAGCGGGGCTAACTTCGGGGTCGCCTCGCCGCCTGTCGGGGGCCCGGGGCTTGCGCGCTTGCTGTGTGATTGAAGGATACACAATCCATGCTTTCGGTATGGTTTTGTTTGTTGCTCGCACTCAGGTGACTGCGGAATGTCTTGGGACTGAATTAGGTTTTTATCGCTCGCCCTTGGGCTGGTTGTGCTTGATTTTCTCGTTTCGGTTCCCTCCCTGTCGCCCGCAGCGCTTGCCGGGGCAGCGTTGGCACTGCATTCTCTAAAGGCGCACTCTGTGCTCGGGCATCACAGAGCGGCGACATATAGGAAGCGGTTAGATGTTTGTGTCGAATTAGCGCGTTCTGAGTAAAACCGCAACATTATTATGGCCATGTAGATGCTGCAATTGCGACAAATGGGCTCCTTCTGACAGTCGGCGCGTGCGTCTACTATTGGTAGACGCAGGCAGCAGGATTTGGGGTAATGCGAGTCTGTTGTTTCTACGGTGCAGTGGTCGGGTGGCGGTTGTGATACCTTGCCAAAGGCGATACTATCCAACAATCCAAAGTCTTGTTGGGACCGCTTGCGATCGCGCTCACTCACAGCCTCAGTTCTTCTGTGGGGTTAGCGCAGGGGTGGGTACGTGGGTGAATCAATTCCCCGCTCCTGTGCGTTCCGCGGCAAACGTTAACGCTTCTGGGCTGGGCGCAATGCCCATATTGGTCGCCCCCGCTTGTGCTACTGATGGCGTCTGTCGAGTTCTCTTCATGAATTGCGGCTGAAGCGTGTGTATGGTTGACATAGTAGGCGATGGATACCTCTGTTGATCTGAGTTAGGAATTGCTGGCTCACCGCCTTTAGCGACTGCTCAGCTGGGTTTTGACATACTTATCAGTCTGAGGGCTTATAGGTCTAGATACACTGCTCCAGCTCCACCACGTCAGTGAGTGTGCTGGAGGCTGGCTCTTTCTCCTCCTGGCAGCACCGTATCGAGCGTTCTCGCTGGGTACTTTTGGCTCGAAGGCTTCGCTGTGAGGCCGAATGCTCTAGGCTGGTTGGTTGCTTGGGATTTATCTTGGCAAACGACGATGTGTATAAACATAAAGATGGAGCGGTAGATCGCGTTTGGGGTTATTTCAAATTTTGTCACAAACAAAGAGGATACAATGGGCGTATTGTCCGTCTCGAAGCAGAAACGAGAGAAAACTAAGCCCAGATTTGGAATTCTAACCACAGCTAACTATTGAATGTTCTTGAATATAGATGAGTAGGGTTTGCTCCATCGGAGTGTAGTGATCAGTAACATGAGAGTTGTCAATAATTTTCCTGACATTGAAGTAGGCCTGCGAAAAGCGAAGTGCGTGCAATGTAATACGTCAGATTTCCACAGACGTGATCTCAGTCAAGTTTCAAAATGGATTTGTTGATCTGGTATCATAGAAGTTAACTATTTTCGCAGAAGAGTCTCTAGAAGGTTTTTTATTCTTAACATATTGGGGTATGTTATATATCATAGGACGGAGGTGTTATTGGGTAGCAGTAGCCATAGAAAGGGGATAGAAGAAGAATCAATCTATGTGCCGGAAAAGTAACATGATTTTTCTTGAATGGGAAGTTGGCGCTCGCATGCAGCTCCTGAAAGAAACGTAGGTGGCAGGGGTGACATAGTTGATGTATGAAAAATACTGTAGACATGAGGAGTTAGCCGGCTGTGGGCTTTTGGATGCGAAAAGGTGCTGGTGGACGGTGGGAAAGCATTGAGCATATTCTGTGTTAGAGGCAAGGAAGCAAGTTTTCAGGTGTCAAGCGTTTTAAGTTGTTAAGTTCTGTGAAACAGACCGACACAAGAGAAAGCTATGTCCCAGGACCAGTTAGATACTCCAGCTGATCCGAATTCGGAAGATTGGTGTACAGGTCTGTTCTTTGATCGTTGAGTGAAGGGCGTCTGTGTCGATAAGGAGAACGCCATGGCTTTATTAATAGGGGGACAGCAATGAAGATATGACAAAGCTGCATGAGTTTCTAATAGATGCCAACTTTTCTTTCTAAGGCAAAGCTCTGAGTAAAAGTATTTTAACTGGGAAACGTGAGTCATGTGGAGCCTTTAAGACTAGAATGCGAGGACCTTGGAGGGTCGAAAGTTCGTTGGATGATGATGTAGGTCCATGGGGGCATGGGCGTTTTGAAGGTTGCGAAAGATTGTACTGTCAGATTTGGTAGACAGCATAAGGTAGCAGAGGCGAATGGGCTGATCACTTAGAGATGGCGGAAAGAATTGCGAGATTCGATAATCGGTGTGAAGGGGAGTTGTAGAATTACTTGCAATATAGATATTACAGCTGAGATTCCTTCGATAAAAAGCTTGAACTTGAGGGGTCAGAACTAAATAACGACGGATGGGAAGTGTATTGGGGTGATGTCATGGTTTTATTTAAATAATTCAAAGTGGTTCGGAGTTTCGACAAACTGAGTGGTGTTTTTTATTATACGCGTTATTTGAGATCCGACATGTTAGTTACAATCAGTGTCGTCCTAAGATTGAAGTTGAAAGCAGGAGTTGAAGGTGCTGTGCGAGGATGCTGGTATTCGAGTGAAGAGGAGGTAAAGTTTTAGATATTGTCTGATGCTTTTGCGAATCTTCATGGTTTTAGTCAGTTTAAAGGCAACTTGCGGTTTGTGGTGTGATATTATAAGTGGAAAGGTCAAATTGTGATGGCAGTTCTTCAGAGTTGTATAATTATTGCTATGAGTGGAAGAATTAAGGTACGACTTCGTTTGTGGAGTGTGTGGGAGTGCCAAAATAAGGATTTGCTGTTTTATAAATTGTTAGGCTGAGCGAGAAGATGTAGAGATTAGGATGCTGAAGCTAGAATGGCATAAGGACGGATGGGAAACGTATTGTGAAATTAATCTGTGCATCGCAGATGAATTGGTTGTCAACAGTAGCAGCGCAAATTTATATCATGAGAACTGCACAAAGTGAGGAGGAAGAGGACCTTCCAGAGTAGGGATGTACCTGAAGATGATTAAACGTTATGTAGGACCATTGTTCGCGATAAGTGCAGAACCCTCGGATGATAAGGATACATGCAGACATTCGAGAGAGGGAAAAGTATTAGATTATAGTGAGGGAGACCAACAATGTAAGGACGCTCTATTTATTCCTACATCTTATTCGGTTGTTCTTGAGCGGCCGATTAATGCAGATTTCAGGACGTGGTTACGGTGTGTGGTTGAGACGAAACTGAAGCATAAAGTTAGCGACTGCTAGGTTTGGGGGGTTTTAATGTTTCAATATCGAAGTGTGTGATGAGTCGGCAGAATGCGTAGAGTATAGAACTCAGTTTATTATAGTAGACGATTAGTGACTGAATTCCGTTGGCTGTGATCAGATTAGGTATGCGGGAACTTGGAAATCGAATTTTCTTGAGTGATAGTAGTATCAGAATATCATCTATACGTAGGAGAGCTATTTCAACTGTGCCATGTTTTTCATGGAAAAGCATAGTATACTGACTTTCGAGTAAGAAAGGCAGGAGAATTTTTGTGCTGATTTTATTTCTAGACAGAAACAAGGGGCGTGATGGAAGGGAGGAGATGAATATAAGATCATAGTTGTGATGTTGCCTTTATATATATAGTGTGGGTAGATGGTGTCGTAATATAGAGGCGGTTGTTTGTTTGGCTATTTCTCGAGACGGTGGCATAGTTGGGAGATTTTCTGTCGATACTAGATAAAACTGACTATTTAGAGTTATTAGGATTGTTGGCAACCAAAGAATTCAGCGAGTTATTGAAGTTGCCTTGCACCAATATTGATTTTGAATTCACACGAAGGGGTTCGCTGCAGAGTTTGTCGGCTGGTTGAGTGCAACTAATTCGAGTGTATAGGAGATTGATGCAGAATTTGGAGCCACTGAGGAGTTTCGATTACTGGTGATACTCCGTGAACCCCCAGCGCTAGGCAGAATCTTGTACTGTGGTTCGTTCGGTTCTAAATAACCTCGAATGAAGGGCTAGGAAAGTTTTTGAGTTCTTTGGTCTCATTGTGAGTTATCTATTAGTCAGTTAGGGGTACAGTAGGATGGTTGGATATTGCACAACAAGAAAGTCTCGGTTTAGAGATTGTGTCGTGTTATACGACCTAAGAGATGACTGTTGGGTCAGCTGGCGTGCTACGCTGCGTGATAGTTGGCTTGTATTGATCATGGTTGTTTGTTGGGGCACTTTGGTCGACATGGGGTACTGGTTGTAGGAGGGTATGGTGACGAGTTCATGGATTAGCATTTCAGATGATGATTGCTTGCCTCTGGTTTTTGACCAAATCATTCGTTTGGGGACATGTTGTCTGTTTGATGTTTGATGCAGTTTTATGTAAGTAAGTGATTCGAAAAAGATATTGCTCATTCAGAACGGAAGCTTTTGTTTTTCCAGACGAAGAAAGCTGGGACTTGTGTGTTAATGAACACACTCGGTTTGTGTGGAATTAACGTTGCCATGAATTGTGGGGTAGCAGATTTTGTAAACCCCTTGGGAGACGTTTCTGCAGCAGGTTGGCAATCCGTCTGGACTGAGGACGATACTGGGTGGGGGATAGTGTGGTATTGAGATATGTTTGGGGGGATGAATGCAATTGATAAAAGGGAAGTTGGATACAATAGATTCCGATCGTGGTGTTGGATGTGGTCTGACTCAGTTCAGTTTTTGATTGGGAGGAATTTTCAGGTATTCATGGGCATAATATTAATCTGCGCTGAGCTGATTTATCGAGACTTCTGATTGTTTTCATTCTTAAGGTGACTAGCTGGCTGTTTTGCTGTGATATTTAGTTTCTGATTGGCATGAAATATTTGGCACTCAAATCGTAATGCCTCGCATTGGAACTTCATGTGCTTGTACAGCGTCAGGGCTCGTATTTGTTAGTGTGTAAAGGTCCAATGATTACGTGTTTGCGGATTTATTTTTAACCGGTTCATGAGCTTTGCCTTAGAAATTGGATGTTGGTGATGTCTATGAAGACTGTCTAGTGATGCTTGGGTCTTTTGCTTGCTGTCGTTTAGATACGATGGGTTCTCTTGATCGTGATTAATAGGAGCTTCCATAGTATGTAAGAGAGATGTGGCACTGGATTTTGTTATTCTTGTTAAGTTTGATTATTAGAGTTTGGTGCTTGGAGTGATTTCGTTGTGTTCGGTGTTTGAGTTGGAAAGATTGAAAGATTGTTGGGTTGAAAATTGGGTTCGTGTTGCCTGCGTGACCGAGAGATATTGCTGATGTTTATCCGGCGTTGTGAGATTGTGGGGCTCAGATAGGCCAAGGCGTAATTGTGGATGTATCGAGGTTTTTGTAGTAGATGCGAGGTAGCACTGCCTGAGGTTCTTCAGATTTATGCCACTTTCCATTAAGGAAGTGTTGTGTATTGTTGGGTGAGTGGCTAGTGCGTTTGCTTGCTAGTTGTATTCAGTGCGTAGGGTTAAGGCTTACGTGTTAGGAGCGTAAAATGTCTAATCTTGCTTGGTAAAGTAGTTGGATTCTGGATATCAGGATAGATAATTTGTCTTGGTTGATATGTGTGTGGATCAATGTTTTGGAATGACGTTATTGAGGTATTTTTGCGCGCACTTGTTTCGGAGGGCTACCTTCGAGATGTCATGGAGTAGATTGATGTGATCTTAAGGCAGTTGTGTGTCAGTAACGATGGAAAGTTCTAGATTGTCAATAATGTAGTGTGGTAGAATGAATGTTGCGGGATTTTGCTGCTTGTAGGGCTTGATTCAATGAGTGGTGCGTTTTCGTGTGACAGAGTTGAGTAGTGAAGGAGTGGGCGTGCTGTGGCTTTGATGGTGGTGTTCTTAGTATGTTTGGCTCAATGAAAGTTCCAAGGTGTACGAAGTAGCTGATTTTCGGATAGAGAATCTTCTGTGTGATGGTTAATGTCAGTGAGAGGTGGTGGATAGGTTTTGTTTTGAGCATTGATGAAATTATCGAGATCCAGGAGGCTTTCATGGATGATTTGGTGCTGCTTATTGTTTGGCATCGCTGCACCAATTGTATCCCGGGGGGTAGCCAGCAGGAGGTTGATTCAAGAGATGAGTGGATTTGTGATCGTCATTGGGATTGGTGATGGCAAACGGTGTTCGTTAGTAGTGTCTGATCTCTAAGGAGTTAATCGTGGCAAGGCCTGGGGTGCAAGGTTGTGGTAATTGCTGCTGGAAGAGTTGCGCGTTGTGAAATCAGTGCCCGTGAGGGTTGAGTGTTTACCCTGGCTTCGAGTTTTGTACGGATGGATGTGAGTTTGGATGGGAGCGCGAGCCGTTCGTAATCACAGAATTTGTGGGTGTCTGGAGTAGGGACGGAGCGGTTTATCGCTGGGTGGGGGACGATAACGTTGACAGCAGTTGCTGCTTTGGGATGGATGCGCTCTGGTCTTGAGTAATGATTTGGGTAGAGTGGAGTTGCATGATGGTCTGTGGGGTTTGAATTGCATGATTGAGACGTAATGCGTGATTGGGTCGTTTGTGATTGCCCTATGGGCAAGATTTCGCGTAGGATGAGGGTGGCTCCAATTTGCCTTTGGGAGGCTTGTTGGCTATGATTAGAGAGGTGATGCAGCAGATTAGGATGCCCTAATTTGGGACAGAGTGCTCGGGTTGCGTAGTTCAGTAGAGTTGATGCGGGTTTGGTTTGATTTAAGTAAGTGCGTGGTAAGGTTGTCCCTGCGAATGCGTGGCTGATGTTGGACTGATTGCGGTACATGAGAAGCGACACTGAATCATGATGGCTCGTAGAGGCCCAGCGTTTCGTATGCTGGGTGGGATGCGCCGGCGTAGTAGGGAAGTTGAAGCGAATTGGCGAGTGTGGTTTGTGGGAAATGGTCATGCGCTTCTGGGGCGTAGAGCCAGGCAATTTTCATTGCCCGTCGTACATATCGGAATGGAAATTGCGTAACCGCTTGGCAGTTGTGTTTCTTTAGATGGAGAGTAATGCGGGCGAACGCCGAAACCCCTTGGATTGCTCGGTCTGGGCTATCAATCGGTTGCTGGCCGTGAAAGCGTCAGTGGTGAAATATTTCGTTGGGCGCCAGCTTTTAAGGGCCAAGGGAGTAAAAGTGCTTGGCGTACGCACTGGCAGTTGCGTAAGCGTGGATGTGGAGATGGAGGCTGGTGAACTGTCTGCAGATGGTATGAACTTGGATGTGCAGTTGTGTCACTAGAAGATGACTCGCTGCTTGGTGGAGCTTGGCACGGCAAAGATTTTTGCTGAGCGGCTAGGGGATGAGTGTGGAAAACGTGTCGTTGCCGAGCGGGAAAAGAGTGGTTTGGAGTGTGCTACAGCCTATAGACGGGTGATCAGCATTTATTGTCCGGATCTGGATTGCGTCATATTTTGACATTGCGGAATGGCTTAACAGATTGTCCGCGGGAGCAAGATATGTCGTGACTTTCTGAGCAAAAGGGGGGGTTGGCGCGCTGGGGCATATGGGAAATATGTACAGAGCGTCCCCGGGCGTGCCGTGTGCCCGTTGTTGGCCGTTTGATGCCACAGTGGTGCGCCGCGCGGTGCTGGTGTTGATTGGACTGGTGTCGATCATGTGGGGTTGATGAGCAGCGCACCGGGGGGAAGGTGCTGATGGGAGATGGGGGGGAATGGGATGCTGCAATTTGAAGATGGTGGAAGTGCTTTAGCGATATGGATAGTGGCGCGCACGTGGACGGCCAGCTGCCGAAAGGGACGGCGTACTTCCTTGCCGACGATCTGGATGCCTAAACATTGAGGATGAAATGTGGCTTTCCGTGGGCATCGAGCATATCAACCTGGAGTTTAATGCGGAGCCAGGTTTGGGCAGTGAGAGGCAGAGGATCGGTTGCATCTGCGTCAGGGTTAGTGCTGAATCGGCAGTGCCGCCTGGCCACTTGTTCAGTAGAGCGGTTGTGTTTGACGCAAGGAATTTGAGCGTGATTGTGGATTTTGGCGAGCGCAGATTCTTTGGATATGCCGTGGGTTGCAGGATGGCAGGGATTGGTAGCTTTCATGGACTTTGGCATGGATGTTGTAATTCGGCTAGCGTTGCAGCGTTGCAGTGTTGCTGAGTGGTGTGGCAGGTCGGAGTTGTTGGACATAAAGCCGTGCCCAATGTCAGGGGTGGAAAGGCGCTGTATGCTCATGT
>Ga0163217_1014973_pt1 | contig 10672 bp, 5 predicted proteins | sample SynspAceP_FD_185933 | JGI IMG/M metagenome (GOLD analysis project Ga0163217, IMG submission 185933) | Saline lake microbial communities from Ace Lake in Antarctica - Synechococcus sp. Ace-P (PacBio error correction) | ecosystem: Environmental > Aquatic > Non-marine Saline and Alkaline > Saline ...
CAAAAAAAAAAAAGGGGAAGGGGGAGGGAAGAAAAAATTGAAAAAAATGTTTTTTTTTTTTTTTGCTTTTTTCGCAAATGCCCCACTGTTTTCAAAAAAAAATGAAATGGGGGAAAAAGGTTTTTTTTGCTAAAAAAACAGGTTTAATCGAAAAAATTAGTCCCACTTATGAGACCCCGGAAATAACCGGCCCCTTAATCTGGTGCTAAAATAAAGCATGCTTTTAATTTTTAGTTTTTTTTCTTTTTATGTACTCGGGCGGAAGTGCATCAATTAGGGCCCTAAAATTTAATGAAATCAAAAAAAATCATAACATACCTCCTTGAGTTGCCTTAGCGTATTGTTTTTACTAGCGTGGTTTTTTTTCCGCCAATATCTATCCGCTAACCAAGATAAAAGTGAACATCAGTCCCTCCTCCGAACTGAGAAAACGATTACCAGTTATAGTCAAGTAAAATTCCCACTTTCGTTCCCGCGCAAAAATTAAGCCAACCAGTGGGGTCAGCGTAATCACAAAAGAAGATATTGATGCTAAGGGGTAATTGCCATATTGCCGACATAATGCGCCATGAAGTCGGTTATTGGCGTTTCCAAACTCAGGGGGGATTGGTAAAAAAATAACAACCTTGCCGTATTCGTGGTGAAGAAATGGTTTAGAACCAAGGTAATATAGTAAGATGGTGTTTGAGTTAAGTGATCCTACTGCCCCCTACAGTCCTCTCCCCATTTTTGATGACATATTGACCACTTCATTGATAGAGTCGAAATACCTGCGAGGCCCCTCAAGGGCTGATGTTTGGTGGCAATGCCGGTGGGTGTTTGTTAGCATCACTAACAAACAAAATGAAACTGGGTTACCAGGCTACATTCATGCACAGAGCGGCAGTTTCTCGACTCAGGATACTTAAGGCCGACTAGGCTACGCATAAAAACGCTTCATTGTTTTATCTAGGGGCCCGCAGAATTTGAAATGCATGGTTTAATGCCGCAAAAACTACGATGTTAGTAATGAGAAAGATGGTTTCAAAATACTAACTTTGCATTTCAATAGCGTGTAAACCTAAATGAGGCGCTGTCAGTGAATCTGGTTGTTTCGTCCGTGTTTCTGCTTAATAATGAATATGAATGGCTGTTATGACAATGTCAATTTTGAGCTTATTCATCAATGCACAACGGAAGTGAAAACCAAAACTGCTAGGCTGTCTTTGCCATATAACCAAGATATGTTCCGCATCACAATTAGCTTAACGCCAAAAACCGATGTAAGAACGACAATTTTTCAGTAATAGAACAATTCCAGTTTTTTGGTAAGTTGAAGGAAAATATTAAGTAAGGTTGAAATACATGCTTTATGGCTCTGAGCAGCAAAAGCTAATTTTGGGGTCTAGACAATGAAAAGTCAGCGAACTTAAGAGGGCAGCGGCGAACAAAAGAGAGCAAACTTGGCTTATATTTCGAATACCAAAAAGCTTGGTTTGACAGCTGTTTAATTACCGGCCGATGCGCCTGAATAATAACGAACATTTGCACCCACAATAGTTATCGCATCAGTGCAGCCTACTTAATTCCTCTGTCTGAGGCAAGAATATTCAAATTGAAGTCGACTTACCGGTACGGGGTTTCGGGCCCCAAGTTATATGAAACAAAGAATTAACAATGACGGAGACTTTTGCCTATGGGTGATGCCGCTGGATTGCAAACTTAACGAAGAGTAGCAGTAGGGCTTGATTTCGGCTTTGACTACATTAATAAAACTCAAATCTATCCTTAGTATTTTTTAAGCAATCATTTCCAATGAAATATATTTGACCAGCTACCTAACAGGCTATTTGCAAAATACCTGTCAAAGTGAATCTAAGGCCTTGAGTTGAAATTCGAAGTCAACAGTTTAATGAAGGATATTAAATTGTGGAGCAACTACACCTTTAATAAAGCCCCAAACTAATACTCAGTGAAGACAGAGTTTCGACGTCCAAAACTCAGCTTACCCTCGGCTTACAATCAAACCACATTTTTAGCGAATAACTTAAGCTTAAATCTCAGCATGAAAATGGGTAAAAGATTTGGCTCGATATTGGCGGCGTCACCCTAGGATGATTATAACGTTGTCAATCTTAACTTCCTGTATCATTTCAATCGACCTTAGGCATCAAAATTTGCGCGTTGAAAACCTATTAAATCGTGGAATATCAAGATGTGGCGGTTTTACACTGCCGCATCGTTTCGTTTTAATGTGGGCATGATATTACCTCTGTAAATTCCCAGCCTTGTTAAGGGGATTATCTAATCCCTTTTAATCCAATAACTATCAACTAATAGCTTGCTTCTGGGGCAAAATTGTCCTATAATTCAGTTACTTCACGCTTCGCTTTGCGTAGTTGCAGCGGAAAGCCCCTGAAATTTGCCCGTGATGTTCAAAATTAATACAGTGCATATATTGATAACACTACGTTCAATTTTAAATACCCTATTGTCCATACATTAAAACACTTATTTGCTACATAACTCTGCGCCCGCCCATGAGGAACTAAATTGAATTTTGATATGAAGTCTTAAATACATCAAAAATAAATGATTATTTTAATGTTAATTTTTCGGTCCGCTGAATGACAAAAATGACGTTCTTTCTTAAAAACTCATAAAAGGGTAAACAACATGCATAAAAAAACTTAGGCTACCTCGTTGAATTACGTGTCGTTATTGTGTAATATTTCTTTAGTTCATGCTGAACTGGTACTTGTTTGTTCATCCTTCTAATGAAATGCGACCCATTGAATATAAAAACAGCGCAAAGAATTTTCTTAGGAAAAGAGAGTAAATTCTCCCCTAACGGTAAGGAGGCATTGCAATTATCAAAGCCCCAGAATCCAGCCACCAGAGCCTCATTTGCACCGATACTTGGGTCGCAAGTTCAACTTCAAGTGCTTGCTTATTGGTCCAAAAACCTGAGTATTCACCGCAAAGGTAAATATAACGCCTAAAAGAATGCAAAAATGATGCTGAAAGTCATACGCCGTTGTTGCAAAGGCCAATCAAAGATGCGGGTCGGTTATGTTGACAGTGCATCAGTTACTGGTGCTGTTTAAAGCCACTTCACTGAACTAATTAGGAAAGATAAAAAATGAAAAAAATTAATCGCGTTAAGTGAATTAACTCTTGCTAGTTTGTCAGCACAAGCAGAAGTTCGCGCATAAATGGTTTTGCTAATTTAATTGGTGTATTACTAGTAGTGAATGAAAGCTTGTATGGCTACGATGGATACTTTTCTTTAAGTCTCAAAGTTTATTTGCAGTTCAAAGTAAGTGGGTATTAAATAGTAAAATGACTGCTACAAAGGCCCCCCAATTTTAGTGGCTCGCGGTTTAAACGACTATGATCCCCGATTTTGAATGGCTTACATGACTTTTAAAGGCGTCTGAATAATCTTAGTATTTCTGCAGGTCGCCTACGTTACCTCTGTTTAATTACTCTGCATCTAAAGAAACGTGGGTTTTCTTACCATTGGATGTCTGCACCAGAAGCGGTTTAACAATGGTGCCTTTTAAACAAACTTGGATGGAGTACGCCTAGACACTCAACGTATTCAGGTGATTGGGAATATAATGCCATCTTTCAGCAGGTAACATTCTCTGATAAGGCTTTTTTGGTGCAAACCTATCAGGTTTGATAACGTATTAATTTTGGCTGGTGAAGCAGCTTATGAATGGTTTCAAAGAATTCGTGGCCGTCGCCGGAACAGGAAAACTACAAATCGACTTGCTTCTGCCGACCACCAATGATGTCATCCAACTCGTAGTGGTTTAGATCTGATGGCTGCTGTAGGTTTTTCTGGACTTAGCCATGACTACAACTTGAAAACGATATGGTGAGTCTAGGATTTAAAGTGCACAGTTGAATAAATTTGATTGGTTTTGGTCAGCGCAAATCGACCAGCATTGATGTAGCACAATCTTTTTCTTGCTAAAAAACTGTTGCTTATTATATAACGGCTGGATCAGAACTGGCGCTTGGACTCCTTCTCTCACTATGAAAAGTCAAAAAAACTGATGATGAAACATTAAGTTTCAAAATGGAAATTGGTCAATCGCAGCTTCACAATTACCCTGATTTCAGCAAAAACAAGGCTTTAATGGCAGTGCGGTTGGTTCGGCAATTGGTTTAGCCAAGGTGAAATAGCGTTTATGTCTGCAACATTGCGTTATGATTATGATACTAATGTGGCATTCAGAATGGAATTTGAGTAAAAACACAACGTTTTCTTCGATGACAGTCCCCTTGATGCAAACCTTGCTTCGGTTTGGTGTAAACTAGTTTTCTAGTTTTAACGCATATTAAACTTTTTTAAAACGCCCCAAATAAAGGGCGTTTTTTATTGTTAACTACTATCTTTCCTCAATAAATCTTTACAAGTACAGTCGGTATTCTTTTGCAAAGCTATGTTAATATTTTTTTCAAGCTTTAGTCCTAAAGAGAAAAATTGAAAATGAAAAAAATCCTATACACTTATTTACTTACACTAAATTTTATCCCACTTCAAAAGCCTGCGGCCCAAGAGACGTGGAAAGAAGGGACCATTACGTCATCGTCGGTGAAACGAAGCACCGCAAACAGAAGATATTGGGTTTTTTTCCTATTGGTGACCACACTGTTTACCAGTTTTGAACCACTGGTTTAAAAGTATGAAAGCAAATTGGCTTGATGATGTCGAATTCACCAAGAACACTTAATTTTATGGGTTTTAACCACACCAAAAAATTCCAAGACGAAGCGACTCGAGCTTTGAATGGTAGCTTCGTGCATTAAAACAAGAAGATGAAGATGAATAAAAAGCCATCTTCATTAATATTCATGTGCAAAGATCAACTGTTGCAAGTTTGAAGGATTTTACAGAATAATTTTCATTGTAAAATTGGCGTTGAATCGGCTGAATTCGGATAAAGCTTAGCGCAGTTTTGGTGTCAAACAGTATGTTGCAAAAAAATAATAAAACCATAGAACAATATCGCAAATTATTTAAGTGGTGTACCGAACTTCATCGTTAATGGTAAGTACCAGGCCTAAGTTTCAACCCGGCATGGCTGAAGAAGATTTTGTAGATCTAGTTTGTATGGTTGACTAAAAGAAAGTAGAGAATTCGAGATTCGAGATTCGTTAAGTATGAGAAAAGACTTGCTCCTTTAGGGGGGCAAGTTTTTTTGTTTAATATAAAGCGCTAAATGACTTTTAAATTCTCGCGGGGATTCATTTAGCGAGATGCATTAATATTAGTTAGATTGTGCCTATTCTACCTTTCAGCACTAGCCATAAATTGACTAATCCTTTGCCCAATTACTTTTTTTTAATCTTTTTTCGATTACAAGGCCTGACGCAATGTTGAAGCAAACTTTTTTTGATGGCAGCTTTATGCCTCATGGTCATTGCTGTTATGGCGCTGGGACTTGCTAATTTTTGCACGTAACAAGGCGATTTATTGACCTTTACAAGCCTATTCTATTATTCCACTTGTTTCCTTATCTATCCTAGTTCGTAAAAGAGAGGACTTAAAATTTGATCGCATTTTTTTTGCTCCTTCGCTGCCTTTATCGCATTTTGCGGCATTACGGGCAATGTTATGGGCTGAAAATTAAAAAATTAAAAAAATCTGGCATGGATATTATTTTATAGAAGGTATATTCAAAATTAGCTACCGGACTAATTTCATTGACTACGGCCATCGTACTTGTGGAGAATTGAACGCCCAATTATTGCTACTGCCGCAGTGCTACAACGCTGCCCAACGCAATGAAGAATTAACTCAAAGCCAAACCAGAAATTAACTTGAAATCACCAACACTGGAAGTTAAAAATAGCTGAACGTACCCAATCAATTGCAAGTTGAAAGCTCATACGAAACTCTCTAACAAAGCATTAAATAAACGTCCGAGCTATCCTTAAAGTATTTAGCGAACTGAAATCGAGCGCTGTAGCCGTTACAAAACGTCCCCTTGTTCAATCATGATGTTAGATCTCGACTATTTTAAACAAATTAACGACACAGCCACGGGCATCAAGTGGGGATGACAATTTTAGACTTGGTGGCTAATTCCCATCGCAGATAACGTGTCGCTTAGTCGACACGTCGCCGTTATGGCGCGAAGAGTTTTTTAGTCGTTTTTACTGAAAACCGCAGAGCCGGAAGCACTAGAACTGGCTTTGAACGAAAATAAGACAAACTAATCGCGGGGCCTCTCAAATTAGATATAGACCTAGTATTAACGTCAGTATTGGGCCGTGGCTAGTTTAAGTTTAGAAGACTGAAGTCGATTCACTACTTTATAAAAACAAGCTGAAATGATGCAGTCTATAAAGCAAAGAACAGGGACGAAATCAAGGTAGTTGACCAGCCAAGGTTAAATGTTTGTAGTGAGTGAAAGAATCCGGTTCTACTTATCCAGAGTTGATTTATACCATCCCTATTTAAAGCGGTCTTTTGTTTTAGTTGATGATCCCAATGTTTACAACGCTCCAGGCCTTTATCAAACCAAATATTAACACGGCATAAAAACAAGGCCACCTAAGTGACCCTTTTTGAAATCAGTTTGCTTAATGTATTAAGCGATATTTTAAGCTACTACGGCCAGCACCAACCTGTACGGCCACCTTTCACGGATTGCGAAGCGTAAACCTTCGTCGCATATTGCGATTGGGGTGAATCAAAGTAACAACAAACTTAAGGTTGTGTTTCACCAGGCATTACCAATTTCTACGCCTTCAGGAAGCCTACAGCGGCCTGTTACGTCAGTTGTACGGAAGTAGAACTGTGGACGGATAGCCTTTGAAAGAATGGAGTAATGAAGGCCACCCTTCATCTTTAAGACAATACATACACTTCAGCTTCGAATGTAGTATGTGGCTTTGATGGAACAGGCTTAGCAATACTTGACCACGCTCTACGTCTTACGCTTAGTACCGAACGTAATAGGGCACCAAACGTTTCTCACCAGCAACGACCTTCCGTCAAGCAATTTACGGAACATTTCAACACCGTACAAGTAGTGGTAGTTGTAATCGCGGATACCAACGATTCACACTGCATCACCTGTTTTTTTAACGATACCCGCGCTCTACACGACCGGTTACAAACAGTACCCACGGACCTGAAATTCGAGAATTACATCTTCGATTGGCAAGTAGATGGACGGTTCGAAAATATCACGTTTTTTGGCTCTGGAATAATAAGTATCAGCGCGTTCGCAAGCTCTAATACTTTTAGCTTCCCAAACTGGGTTCGCCCTTCAAGGGCTTTTCAATGCCTGAACCTTGATTACAAAGGTAATCATCACTGGGAATTCGTATCTGAAAAGTAATTCACGTACTTTCCATTTCGACCAAATTCGAGTAAATCTTTCGCGTCTAACCAATGTCACACTTGTTCATGAAATACGATAAATATAAGGTACGCACAACCTGAACGGCCTAAACAAGATGTGCTCACGGGTTTGTGGCATAGGACCATCTGTCGCAGCAACAACCAAAATTGCGCCAAATCCAATTTGAGCAGCACCAGTGATCATGTTTTTAAACATAATCGGCGTGGTCCCCAGGAACAGTCAACGTGGGCATAGTTGGGCGAGCAGGGTGTGTCATATTCAAAAACGTGTGAGGTAATTGATAGTAATACCGCGCTCACCCTCTCTGGTGCATTAATCGATTGACGGCAAAAGCAGGCAGCGGGCCGCGTAAGTTTTTTGCCAAATACAGTACTGATAGCTGCAGTTAAGGTGGTTAACGCGTGGTCAACGTGGCCCGATAGTACCTACGTTTAACGTGCGGTTTAGTAAACGTTCAAACAAACTTTGATTTTGCCATTTTAACAAATTTTCCTAAGTTAAAAGTTCCGGCCCCTATTTAGAATAGATTAACCGGACCCAGACCTCATTATTAAGAGTGTCTTAGCGTCAATAATCGGCTTTACAACGTTATTAGGCGCTTCTGCGTTATTAAAAAAAATTCCATGAGTATGACGCACGGCCCTGGGTTTGCAGAACGTGAGTGCAAGTAGCATAACCAAACATTTTCTGACAATGGCATCTTTAGCACGAATAATTTTTAAATTCCAGCTAACCCGCTTCCAATCGCAATTTTCCCGCGGCGGCGATTTTTAAATCACCCACCACCATCAACCCCATCCATCCTCTGGCGTGGTGACTTTCTACTTTCATGGTAGGTCAAAGTAATACAGGATTTGCCTTGCGCAGCACGCATTCTTAAAAGCCCATAGAAACCAGCGAATTTTAAACGCATTTTCAGAAGAGTCAACATCATGAATGAAGCCATCAACAGGGTGACCTTGACATCAGTACCGGATAGCCAGCTAACACACCATTTTGCAACTGTTCCTTGAATACCTTTATCAACGGAAAGAAATGGTAATCTTTTGGAACTAAACCTCCTATAAATGCCATTAACAACTTGTATCCAGCCCTTCGTTCTTGGGGTTCTAGTGTCCACCAATACATGTCCATATTGGCCCTTTAACCACGGATTGACGGAATGAATTTTTCGCTTCAGCATCCACTTTAGAGCGGATTGTTTCTCTGTAAGCTACCTGAGGTTTAACCAACATTGCATTCAACCATTAATTTTCACGCTTCATGCGATTCAACAATGAATATCAAGGTGAAGCTCACCCATACCAAGAAATGATAATTTTGTCCGGATTCTTCATCAGTTTTGATTTGAAAGAAAGGGTCTTCGGCCGTTAAGTTTTACCTAAAGGTATCCCCATTTTTTCTTGGTCTGCTGCGACGTGCTTCCACCGCTATAGATATAAACGGGTTTCTGGAAATTCCATACGTTCAAGGAGTGATAATATGGGTTTTTGGAATCAACATAAGGTTATCGCCAAGTTGTAACATCTTTTAAACCAAATAGCGGCTGCAAATATCACCGGCACGAACTTCTTTAAAAGTTTCCGACCCGATCCTTTGCCATGCATTTGGACTATTCGTCAAAGCGTTCGCGTTTGGGCTTTAACTGGGTTAAATACCGCATCACCGGCGTTTACCAACACCGGAAGTAGCAACGAAAAGACAAGTCAGTGTCCCAACAAAAGGGGTCACTGGCAATTTTTAAAATCGCCTAGTGCCGGCCAAAAGGTGCTTCATCGTCAGCAAGGTTCTTTCTGCATTCAGTTTCCGTCTTTGTCGTTGAGTATACACCTTTAATGAGGCGGCACAAATCGATGGGCGATGGTAATATTCAATAACAGAGTCCAAGAACCGCCTTGAACACCTTTTATTTTTGAAGGCAGAACCGCAGTGGCCAAACAGATTTTCATTGTTTAAAGTGCGCTTACGCAAACCGAATTTAATTTCTTCTTTCAGTTAGCTCTTCGCCTTCCAAATAACTTAGTCATTATTCGTCAATTTGCCTTTCCGGCTTTGCTGCTTCAACTAATTAGTGCGCATCGCTTTTTGCCTTTGCTCAAACTAAATCTGCTGCACAGGCCTTCATAACTGAAAGACATAACCTTGATAGGCATCAACTCCAATTAAATCGCTTTAAACTTGAATTAAATCCTATCACGCCTCTGGACGTTTCTTCTGCGCCTATATTTTAAATGAATAGGAACACAAATTAGCGCCCAAAACGAGTGCGAATTGGTTTTGATCACACGATTTAAAATCAGCGGCAGCGCGGTCCAAATCTTATTAACAAATACAATACGCGGAACGTGATATTTGTTTAAAGCTTGACGCCACACTGTCTCTGATTGAGGTTCTACACCTGAGGAACCGCAAAAAACTACTAAACGGCAACCATCAAGCACACGCAAGGACGCGTTCACTTCAATAGTGAAATCAACGTGGCCCTGGCGTGTCTATTATATTAATACGATGTTGCTCCGTATTGCTTGTCCATGCCTGCCCAAAAACAGGTGATAACGCCGCTGACGTATGGTAAATGCCCGCGCCTTGTTCTTGTTCGCATCCAATCCATGTGGCAGCACCATCATGCAACCTCACCTATTTTAATGGGAGACGCCGGTGGTAGAACAAAAACGCGCTCAGTTGTTGTGGTTTTAACCCGCATCAACGTGAGCAACAATTCCAATATTTCGATAACGAACAATGGGGTAATACGAAGCCAAACTTTTTCCTTAACTACCAGCGATAGTGGAAGCCGAAAAGGCTTGTTAGCTTCAGCCAATACGGTGAACGTCTTCACGTTTTTAACCGTCAGAGCCTTTTTTCAGCAGCGTCGAGCATTTCAGCTGCAAAGGCGTTGAAAGCCCATTTGATTTTTTTCGCGCACGTTTACCGAGCCGCGTCAACTAATCAACGCATACCTAGTGAAATTACGAACGAACAGTGACGAACTTCTACTGGTACTTGATAAGTAGAACCACCAAACCACGAAAAAGAGATTAACCTCCATACCGTGGGGCGAATGTTGTCTAGTGCATCTTCAAATATGTCCTAAGTGTGGTTTGGGCAGCTTTCCCCGCAAGCAACATTTCTAAGTGCACCGTAAACGATTTTTCAGCAAGTCGATTTTTGCCGTCTAACATCAACGACTTCATAAAATTTAGCGAGTATAACTGGGTGATCCGAACTTAGGATCAGGTAAGGGTTTTTCGTTGACCTACAACTCTTCTTCTTGGATTTCATTCTCCGTAGAATTTTTTCGG
>Ga0163217_1016182_pt1 | contig 10672 bp, 9 predicted proteins | sample SynspAceP_FD_185933 | JGI IMG/M metagenome (GOLD analysis project Ga0163217, IMG submission 185933) | Saline lake microbial communities from Ace Lake in Antarctica - Synechococcus sp. Ace-P (PacBio error correction) | ecosystem: Environmental > Aquatic > Non-marine Saline and Alkaline > Saline ...
AGAAGAGAGGATATTGGATATTCTTTAAGAGACATTTGTTCTGTTTGGAAACTATTATATATTCAAAACACAAATTTTTACTCAAAAGCAGAAAATGTGTTAATTATATATTTATTTAAACCCGGTTCAGGCTTATAAATTATTATTTGCCGCGCGCGAAAAGTTCAACCACTTAATAGGGACCACAACCACAACAAATGGCCAAAATCAAATAATCGCCACTTTTTCCCCCTTTCGAAACCTTCGAACATTAATTAAAAGCCTAAAATTTTTTTCCCGGCGTTTCTTAATACGTGGCCCCTTCCTTGGGGAATCATGAAATTAGGCCGTAACAGTTCCACTATTGCCGATAACTTTTTTCCCTTTTCGTTTTTCCCCCAGTTTTTCATATTCCAGAAGCCACAATAACAAGTCGTGTTTCCGGGCAACAGGAAGAAAACCCCAAGGTCAACACCGGGGTAATCCACCTTCTTTTTAATTTGAGCGAAATTGTGTGGGTAAATCCCACACCCAATCCCCTAAATCAAGCTATCTGCTTACATAGCCACTAGTTTTTTCCCGAATAACTCAATCGCCATCAATAATATTTATAAAGACTTTATTTCGATGGGGTTAAGTTTAGCACCGCAACAATGAAGAATGCATTTTCAAACTTTATTTCCTTTGCTCCGCGAATTATTACTATAGCGTTTCTTTTATACGATATTTTTTTAGTTTCTTGTTTGTCCTTTGCTGTGTCATTTTAATTTAGATTTTTTAATGGTAAGTTTTTTATGGATTACGCTAGTTAACACTCAGTTTTTAGAGATGTCTGGTTTAGAAAAATGAAGCCAATTACTTCTTTCATTTTTTAGCCGAATTTTTTTGTGGTCAAATACAATAACAAAACGCTTGTTCCTTCAACATTGCCTCTAATCAGTCTCCTAAATGTTTTTAGCTCTTTCTTAAATGTTGTTGAAATCGGTAAGGTTTGTGCCAGTCCAATTTTCAATGACTAATCGCCCGCCAAAGTACACGTGGGTTTTATTTTAAATAAATGTTCTGGATTGCTACTCTAGCTGGATGCCCAAATACTTTTGCAAAATAGGCAATTTTTATATTTGTTTCAACCGTAAATATCTTCAGTTTTACTAAGCCCATATTGTATGTATATTTGGTTCAATGTGGGCAATATTACGAATAAATTAGAACCTAATTTTTTTACTTATTATTATAGAATTTTATTTTAAAAAAGGGTATTTTTAAGCTATAAGGTTTAATTACAACTATAAGTTGTAATTTTTTTTTGACTTGGTTTGTTTTTTGCACTTCTTTTCTAGTATGTCAATTGGGCCAATTCAAGTGCCAAAAATTTTCTCTTGCTTGTTTTTTTCGTATTTTTCAATAAAAGAAGTCGGTTTTAGATAGAGTGCTAATGCTAAACATAAAAGCTTTACCAACACTTTTCGTTTGTGTTCACTTCCTGTTCGATAACATAAATCTGGATAAACTTTGATACTCCCTTGCGTTATTCTTAGCGTATCGCGTTGGGTATTCGATATTTGCCCATTTTCCCAAAAATTGGAAAGGAATCAAACCATCTTAAAAGTATAATTGGTATCCATGAATCCTCAAGAAAAATTTATGTTTTTTGGTAAGCTTCAATGCACCTCCTGCACTCTTTCAATATATGGAAAGGAAGTTTTCCAAATATTCTTTTTTGAAAGAGTAACGAACTTTTCAATTCGTTTCACTTTTAGTGGCGGTAAAATGATGTCATCGGTAATAAACCCGCAAAGATGAGACTATCTAAATTCAAAATTTGTGTTTTTACCTCATCTGCCCTTCCAGCTATATATTTTCTAAATGCTCTAAATTATGATTAATACGTAATTTGAGGAATATTCTTTCATCATTTCTTTCCAGCAATTCCAAATTATACATTTCCCATCTTCGCGAATAGCGGCTGAATAAGCTTGTGATGAATTTTTCTTTTTAGCAATTTTTTGAGGAATTTTAAGTTAAAAATTTCAGAAACCTACATAAACATAGCAACTCTTCACCAAACAATTCTCTTTTTGGTGTTATAAACTATGCTTTTTTTTGATGTCGCGCTTTTTGGTTGTTCGATTGATTTTTGTCAAGGTATTTCGTGAAATAAAACGTAGTAAGGACAGGCGGCCATTTTTCGCAATCGGTTTTTATTTTTGAAGGCGTAAATCTGTACTAAACGGTTATCTAATGAAATACGACAAAAGTTTAATACCGTGTTGAAATAGACATTATTTTCCTACTTAACTGAATCACTCCAAATACCTCTCACTTCATTTTCTGCAAATAGCCCAAGTGCTTATCATTTCGGATAAAAGATTTTTTATAGCTTTATAAGTTCGGGAGAAACTTTCTTTTTCGGTACATGGACATTGTAAACACATCGTATTTGTAAGTTAATGGGATAGTAAAAACTAACGTAGAGCCCTGTTTTTTTGGTAATAGGGCGTCGCGAGCGCGGCCGTTGTTGTTGCTCATTTTGCAGTTTTAAATTTTCAATGTACCCTAGTTCTTCTGTATTTGCCTGGTTTTTTTGGTTTCTTGTTTATCCACCACGCGGTTTAGAATCTTTGCATTATGACGCGTCGACATGCTATCTGTAAGGGGGTTAAGCCCTTGGAAATAGTACAGAATTCCTAAGGCTCCTAATGTGCCCTTTTTTCTGAATGGCAGTCATATGGTTCTTGCTAAGGTTTGTTTTTGTAGCAAGTAGCGATAGCTTAAGCCAATGTCCTCTGCAGCAAGCTGGGGTTCATTTCTTTTTTAGGTTCTTGTTTCTGAATGATCTTCAACCATTCTGGTGCATCAATATCGTGGGTAAACATAATAATCGGCAATAGTTCTATGTCTTCTCTTCAGGATAGGGAGGTAAGGCATAAAGGCCAAAACGCCTAACTGCACCGGGCATTTTCGATTTTTCTATAGCTGGTTTTTTAGTCCAGCAATAAATCATTATATGAATGCATTCCTTTAGTAGTAGTCTCGTTGATATAATGCTCATTTTACAGCAATCATAGGAGGGGCAATTCGGTTTTTCAGTAGTACTCGGTTATGGCAACTATAACAATTTGTTTCCATGAGTTCTTTAACCGCGATGTTGTTCGTTGTTTTCGGCATTAACTTGTTGCAGCAATAACAACTGAATTTTTTTATACCAGTCTCTTTACAAGCCACTAGGGTCATAAAAATCATAAAAAGAATCAAATTTTTTCATGGGTATATTTTAGTTGCTTTCGTACTTACAAGACATCAATGAACTGTTGCAGGTTTTATTTTATCCAAAGTGACTTCAAGACCCTTTGTGTTGTTTAGCGAACATTTTACCCAGTAGCATCAGCTTAACAAAACGACTTGGGCTTTTGATGTCAAAGTGAATTTTTCTCGTCAAATTGCAGGATAGCTATTCGTTTTTAAAAGTTTTTTTCCTTTGACCTTTTAAGCTAACTTCTGGACCATCAGAAGTAAATGATAAGTAGGCTGTATCAATGTCCATGGTAATCCCCGTTATACGGGTTGGGTAATAACCGTTATTTTTGAGCTTATTGTTTTGCACAGCCACCGACATGTTTAAAATTCTGAAGCGATGATTTGAATTTGGTGCATATATCATAGAACCTTTATAAATAAAAATAGGCTTTAATATTTATAATTCATTTTTTTAAACTTTACAAAGACCCAAATTTAGTTTCCAAAGCCGAATAACCGACCTTTTAGATTCATCACCTTCTTAAAGCCCATTTTAACTAATTTTTTAGCAGCACTCATACTGCGAGCTCCAGAACGACAATAGACATAAAACAGGAGTTTCTTTTTGATTACTTTTTCAATTTTTTTTCCAAAGGGCACACGTTAAAAACATCAATATTTAACCAGGCATTTTTTATATGTCCCGGCACTAAATCGGAGACGTTCTCACATCTACCAATTGTGCTTTTATACCGTGTATGGCCATTTAAAATTTCGGGGCCAACATTTAAATTTTTTATAGCTTTTTGTAGATGTTTACTTTTTGTTCCAAATAAATTGACTTAAAAATACGACATATTTTTTTCTATTTAAGATTTGAAGTAAATTAAAATGGAAGTAGTAAACCACGCACTAGCTCCATTAAAACAACCAACCAAATAAAATTATCTAAAGTTTAAACTGTTACAAATTGCTAGAGCGATATGAAGTGTTTTTACAGTAACCTAGGTTACATAGGAAGATTATGTTTATAAATCAAAAATTTTTATAAAATATACGGATATAGGTTTTTATCTTACCCCTTCTTCTAATTTTTTAGAAGAGCCTCGACAATAACTAGCCCTTGAACTGAGTGCAGATCCGTGACATTTCTGATGGGTATTACATGAATACGTAATCTTCTTTTGGTTTAATACGTGATTTTTCTTTTAAAAATTTAAGCAAAACGTTCATCATAAATTCGAAAGGCAATCGTAGATCAAACGCGTCAGTAAAAGTTCATTTACCCTTTTGTGGTAGCCTTTCAAATACAAAATTACGACCACGATTTATACTTTGTCTTGCGCATTCTTCCATTTCTGCACCGGAATCATGATTAAAACCCGTATGTCACGAAGCTCAGCAATTGCCCTAATTCACTTAGAATTGGGCCATACAAACAGGTTAAAGTCAATAGAACAAGTTTCAGCGGCTTTTCTAAATAATATAAAACGCCGACTAGTTCAATCTCCATCAGTAATCTCTCGAAGTAGTTTTAAATAGCTCCCTGAAATCATAAAGCACAATACTTTTTTTTTATATATTCTTTCCATTTCTATTAGTTTATGCTTTCTGGAAACTTCTTTAAAAAGTACAATGGCCAACAATTTCGTCTAGTAATAGTCCCTTTTTTTTCAAAAATTGGTCCCGTAATTTCATACAGTTGTTTTGTAACATAACTTCAAGTATTGGCTATCAAAAATAAGCTATTCATAGATTGTTGCGCATAAAGTAAATTAGAACCATGGGCTCCTTTTTACTCTTTTAATTTTACGCTTAAGCTTCCTTATGAATTGAAAAGGATTAAAAATGTGTTCACAAAATTAGTGGTTGAATTTAATTTTTTATTTGGGGAGCAGTTATTCGTTTTTTGAATGTGGTTTCTACTACAGAATTAAAATCTAATATTATACCACAAATACGCCTACAAGCCGTAATTTTGTTTTCGAAAAAATACAGGATGATGAAATGATACTATTGGACCGTTTTTTTATACGATTAACTCTAGTAAAAATTGGAATAAACCAAGATGTAGTTGCCTTATTTAAATTCGGCGATTATATTAACTTTGGCGCTCCTTATTGGGCTTGGATTCTGATTGGATTATTTGGAAAGTATTGCGTTCTTTTAGTGTAACGTTTTGGGTAAGAAACTACCAATCTAATTTTGATAATTTTTAGTTTTCCAATAGAGTTTTCCACGAGCAACGGCTCATATTATTCCCTATTTATATTATTTGAATTTTTCTCCATATAAATATTTTTTTGATTTTAATTATGTTGGCCGGTTAGGCACTAAATTGGCTTTAATTTTGTAACGTCATATTAGTTTTATCTAATTTACAAAAGAAATTTTTTATCCGCTATAAAAGACTATTTGAGAAACAACTTCCAGCACTTGAAAAGAATAAACCATTATGACAGCTTATATTCAAGTACTGCATGATTTTTTGCGCCTGGTTAGGGGTATTTTAACCAATTTTTGCGATAGCTATCAGGAAAGTTCTGTTTGGCAGTTTTTACTGCACTAGTGGGCAGCTGTCAAGCCTGTTAGTTCCCCCCTGTTGATTTTAAAGATTCTATTTTTGGGGGTTTTTGTTGGCCAGTACATACAGGTGAGTCATTAAGATATGGTTCCGTATAGGTTGATTGATTAGCTTTGAAAAGAAGTATGGTGCAGAGGCGATGTTATCGAAATTAATTTAGCTACGGTGAAAGTTCAAAATTTGATAAAACAATATACCACGATACCCGACTTATCATGATTTCTGATTCCTTTAAAACTGGCGTGGGTAAATGACAAGATTCAGGGGGGAAAGACGTAAATAAAACGCTCCCTTTATTATCCGCCAAAAAAGTATCCGTTTTTTAAAACGGCGAAAAAGACTCCGTTGAATTAAAGAAAATCAATCTCTGATTGGCAGCGTATTTAAATACCCGAAGTGAGCAATATAAATAAGTACAGTAATGAAGGCAGCATGAAATTAAAAGAGGTGACTATAAACGGTCGAAATCTTAACAATATAGGCGTTTTTAGAAGTATATAGATACCTACTAGAAAAATCCTCTGCTATTAAATAAAAAAGACCTTGATTGACACGACAATTGAGTCCCAACACCACGGGACTTCCTTTTAGGAATTTTACGCGTTTAGTGCTGATAAACGTTGGGAAAAAATTAATGGTATGTGATGCAGATATTTTCGATCATCTCTTAGCTTCTCTTGACTATTTTGATTTAGGAAGTGTTTGAGATTACCGGTATCTAATCTGAAGCATTAAACCCTTAGTAACATCCCTTATCAAGCAAGAACACGCAACCAAAATGGAACTAAAAAAGGCAGTTTTTACCTTAAGAGCTTAGCAAGTACATGTGTCATTGTTTCTTTAATGAATGCCATTGGTAAAATATTTAAGTGCATTTGCCAGCGTATGAATTTGGGTTGTTTTTTAGATCTTAGGAAACCTTAACTTTTTTCAACATCATTTAGTCTACCATAAGAATTCCAATTTTAGTAATAAAAGAAAATTATTACTTTCTAGGGCATTCTTTGGTGTTTATTTGTAAATGACCCGTAATTCTTCTATGTCATTGAAAGATATTTTGACTATGGGAACAGCGGTGTCCATTACCTATATAGCCCCTATTTTTGCCGCAATTTTTAGCTTATTTTTATGCTTAGAGAAAAAGGAAACTAAATATCAGTGTGGTTATTTTCGCCATAGCTTTGGAGGCGTTTTTGGTAAGTTGATAAGGATTTGGATAAGGAAATGAGATACGTTTGGGCCTAAGTTAATCACGGAGCTGCATTTTTAGTGGCCTTAGTTTTGTGACGATTACTAAAATAGGGAAACAAGAAACCATCCTGTTGTCGTGGTCAATTAATTTTATGTTTAATTGGCGAGCGGGTGGTGGGGGGTGGTTTTTTAATGCCTTTTATTTTGTACTCCCCAAGGGTATCGAGGAATTGGCTTTTCATTGCTGTTATTAAGAGTAAATTTGGCTATTTTGGACAATGTACATGACCAAGAGCTGTTCATCAGCAAGTAAACCAACCAGTAAGCTCCTTTTAAATACATTGAAGTGGTTTTTTTACGGTGACGCATTGTGTTTTTTTTGGTTTTCAAAGAAACCTATAGCCTTTGGAGTTTGTTAGGTATTTTGATGATGTATTGGTGGTCTGGACTTAGTGGCCCGGTACAAAAAGAGGCTTCGCTTTAAATTTTAACTAAACAATAGAATCGATTTTAAAAGGTTCGAATCTTTGTCTAGGTCGCAAACTATAGTTTTGAATACAAGTGCTCGTCTGCATTATTAGGCAATGATATGCAACCCCAATTAAGTTAATTAGTGCTCTATTTTCCACAGGAGTCAAAAGCGTTATGCGTCTTTCAAAATTGGCCGTTAAATTAAACTGTTTTCGCTTTAAAAGTAAAATTTTTTGCTTTCCGAACCAATCATGAAATGGCAATTTTTTTGTTTTCGACTGAGCGTTTCTAATGGCTTGTAAGGTCACTAAATGCCCAAATGTACCCCCTTTTGTCTCGAAACAGAAATAGTCTATACTTTCTGTGATATACGATATTCTAGTTGGTTTACCAAACGGACGCCATTTTTAAATAACCAATGTTTTTTGTCACTCCCACAACTTCCGAAAAACGAGTAATCGTATAAAAGTCATCAAAGCCATCTTGTTTTGTATTGTATACCTTATCAGCCAATTTGTTAGTACGGTCATTCTTAAGAAAGGTGGCAAAAATAAGGCCTTCCGAGTTTGTTTAGAAAGAAATTGAAAGAGGATGTAAATTATTAACAATAAATTTTTTAAAAATAAATATGTTAATTATTTTTATGTAGCTCCATTAATGCGTTCTAAAAATAACATGACAAAATCTGCCCCTATCTAAGTATAACAATTCCATAAGTAAAGAATATAAGCTCAAAACAGGAGCGGCAACGGGACATATACTCAGTTTTAAAAAAAGAAAACTGTACAAGAACCTTCACAACTGGCGTTGTATTCGAGAAGCAACTGGTAGCCTTTAGAAATTCTTGTGTTCAAAAGGTTTAATGTTTAAAGCTTCTTCTTATATCCGTATTAAAAAACAAATAAGTTGCCTTGACATTAAAAATGTAAAGGCAATTGAATATGTGCGTAAAATTAAAGTGAAATTATTGGCGATGGTGGCCCTGAGCAAATGCCAAGCCATCTTCCTAGTGTTCCTGCATTAATCCTGTCAAGAAATCTCCTGACTCCTGCATCCTTGTACTCTCATCGACCTTTAGATAATTTTTCTCTATGAACTGAATGAGGTGTCCAGATCTGCAGTAAGGCTTTGATATAATCGTGACTGTATTGTCGCGCTTCGTATTTTTTTGTTAGATGTGTTAAATCTAAAACATGTCTTTAGTAGTCCGGGAGCATAGTGGTCCTAGTGTTTACGAAATATTCCCGGTTCTGCCAACTGTCCGTAAATAATTTATAGCATTGTAAGCTCTTTGCAAAAATAACGTGGTTTCCGTATGATAATCGTGACCCTCTAAATTTCCAATGAGCTTTTTAATGTTTTTTGTTATAAAAACCAAATCGTCAGCTAGATAATGTTTCAGTATCGCTTGTAACTCTTTTTTCTGATTGTCTTCGTGATATTCAATATTCGTCTTCATAAATCTTTTTTCTGTTTTTGGAATCAAATTAACTAGATTTACTGCGAGTAATGGCTTATCGCAATCGATACAAAATTATTGAATACAAATGCTGTCTACTTAAATAACAAATAGATGAAATATAATTCCCTGTATACAAGTAAATTTTTTATTTCCACTACCCACTACCCACTACCCACTATTCCCTGATTATTGCCAACCTCCGCCTAGGGCTTGGTTAGAATCGATCACTCGATGTAAACTGGCTATTTTTGCAATTGACTAGGTCTAAGCTTGCATTGAGTGCATGTTTCTTCCTGAACGTAACACCTTCAAGATAATTACGCTAATCCATTGTTTAATGAATTCCCTGTTGAATAGCTTCGTTGCTCAGGGCATACGCCTCGTATTCTTCTCATTTAATTTCAATTTTTTTCGTCGCAGTCTGATTAAGGAAACATGGCCATCAGAAACCTCTTTACTGGCTACCAAAAGCGGACTGTTTAAAAAATTAAATCGCTAGCTTTGCTCTTGCTGTGCTTTGAGACTTCATTATCGTGTTTCGGATTTTACGAGTGCACTAAAAAATGGAGCTGTGCCAAGCCGATATGAAGATTGGCAAAAATAGAATTGCTACTAAATAAGTTGTCCTAGTTCTTAACTTTGCAAGCCCCCGGATGGCTGATAGGTAAGTGACGGATAAAAATTTGCTCTTGCCAGAAAAAAAATAAAAAAAAAAAAAAAAAGAACATTGGTCAAAACTTCAACCATTTAGCGCATTGCATTTCTGCGCGGATTACATGCGGGTCTATTCACGCAATAATGTGCGTAGGAACGCCTATGGCTAGAATTTGAAGTAAAGTTTTGTTTCTTCGATGCGTGTGATCGTTTCTATATCCGAAGGAGTTTACCCAAAAGTAACGGCCATGGTAAATTCTCCTAAAAAGATAGAAGGCCGTTTGTTGCTTTAAATCACATTAAGAAGCTTGGCCGTATAGTACTTTAGGCGCTTACTGTTTGTTTTAACACTCACTTCGGTGAACATTAACCCACGCTTTTTTAAAGCTTGGAGGTTTCCAGACTTGTTCTCTCTGGTTTTCATATCGGTACTTCAAGTAATTCTTTATTTTGCTGTCATCAGCAAGGTAGTTGATAATAAGGCCGAGGCTATATTTGCAATTAAGCGGGTTTGTCACTGCTGTTGGGGTGCGCGGGCAACAGTCTGTAAATAGCTTGCTGAAAGTGCGTCTGATTATGCTTCTATTTTCCACCACAATATCTTGCCTTCCCCAAGAGAGGCTCCTGTAATTTCATAACTGATCTAAGTGCACCATCAAAAAAAGGATTCCAAAATTGACTGTTTTCGTGCTAATTCTTATGTGTAAATAGGTAGCATTGGCAAGTAAAGTAGGATAATAACCGCCTTTCCCTTGCCTTAAAATAAGCCTCAGGAGGCTTATAATTTTGTTGCATGGCCACGCGAATATCGATGTTGTTTTTTCTAATCCTTTCTCAATGTACTGGGCCAATTATTGGATCGGTAAACAGCTCTGCCAAGAACAGCTGCCATGGAGACACTATCTTTTGCCTATTTGATGCCGTTCTAAAGTTAGCTTCTTCGGGCCTACTTGGGTTGGTTGTATTTCGCTTGGCTTACAAAAACACGATTGTAAACTAAGCAATAGCAACAACAATTAAACTTAATTTATACGACTAGATTTTATCATTTTTTTAATCTTTTGAAAGCGCAACTATGCTTCTTCAATTGGCGG
>Ga0163217_1074602_pt1 | contig 10672 bp, 6 predicted proteins | sample SynspAceP_FD_185933 | JGI IMG/M metagenome (GOLD analysis project Ga0163217, IMG submission 185933) | Saline lake microbial communities from Ace Lake in Antarctica - Synechococcus sp. Ace-P (PacBio error correction) | ecosystem: Environmental > Aquatic > Non-marine Saline and Alkaline > Saline ...
CCAAATTCAATTTCGACAGATTGTTCTGCTTGGTTATTGGTAAAGATCAATCCTTACGGCGAAGTAAGACAGAGCAAACGGTGAAAAATGTACAGCTGTCAGATATCAAATCTTTACTACGAGACCTTCTTCCAAACCAAATGTGCTTACCCTAAGCAATCGTAAGGTGAATGGACAAAGCAGAAGCAGAGAAAAGTGGTGACCAACATATTTTGCGAAGTGGCAAAAAGCGAAGTACCGAAGTTCACTTACAAAGTCCCCATCCCGCATTGAAGAAATGGAGTGGTGTTGTAATCGTAGTTCTTCTGTTCAAACTGTAATTGACATCGCACAGCCGATTGATTTGACCTTGGAGAGATGATATATTCGAGCCCGTGTGTTAAAGTCAGATTTTGTGGAGGGTCTTCTCCCGACTTTTCATGATCTCCGAGAAGACAAAGATATAGCTTATGGCATATTCTTCATTGGGAGCGGATAAGCTTGTAGGCAATCTTCCGCAAATGCTTCAAGTAACGGAAATGAAGGACGATTCTGCAGTATATGAAATTTTTATTTACGAGAATCAATAAGCTAGTAGATGAAGGAGTGACACAAGAAGAGTTAGATATGGCGATAAAGCGAATTTGGGCTGTTCATTTGGCAGGTTCTTTGAGCCCTTCAACATGTTGCAAATTTGCTTGAAATACTGAGCGTTACAATCTCCAAAAGAACTTATGCGACTGTATCTTCAAAAGATTAAGCGCTTACGGTGGAAGATGTGAATAAACTGCTAAAAATCTATTGATCCCAATAAGCTTTATATCACTGCTGTAGGAAATGCCAGCGAAATCAAAGATAAGCTGGCTCAGTTTGGTGAAGTGACCAAATGTATACAAACATGGGCTTTCCCTGCCAAAGAAATGGCCGCTGTAGCTGCGATGTGACTGTGGAGGCGGTGATGAAAACTATCTAACGGCAATCGGTGGGAACAGGATAAAGCGAAAAGCTTGTGAAAACTGCCAAGTAACTCTAGAAGCAGAAATCATGGGTAATTCTTATAGATGCGGCAGTGTAACGAATGCCTGAGACTGGCGGCTACGACAAAAAACATCTGTGATGGAAATGTGATGCAGGCTACTCTCAATCAAGGCGGCAAGGCTTCTTCAGTGCTCCAAGGAACAGAACATGGAACTTGCGGCGCGCAACTTGAAAAGAAGCTCAAAATTAATGCTTACTTATTCCCAGGCATGGTATGCGGAGAAAGGTTAACGCAGCTATCTTGACGGTTTGAAAGAGTGGATGGAACTCCAGCATATAAAGTATAATCGCCTCTGGCGAGTGGAGGCAAAATTGATAAACTATTAGAACAGCAATACCGGTTTAAAAAATAAAGAATGAAAATGCTGCCTCAGGTGATATTTCTATCGATTATCAAGTGAAGGATGGAGTATATGTTTCCCAATGCTTGGACATCAAATCACCAATGATCCCGGTTCCTTTCTGAAGCGAAAGTGACTAATTTTGGAAAATCAATCCTTGCACTTACCGACGCAAGATTATTAATTTGAAATTTGAATTGAAAATAAAAAAAGGGAGCTCAAAAGGCTCCTTTTTTAGCTCATCCTTTTCTCTAAGCCCTATTTTTAGGGTTATATTTTAAGGAATAAGTTGGGAAGCTAAAAACTTCATCTCCAAGAGGAAAAATAAGGAGAATCTCATTCCCATTTGGCTGTATTCCTTGAAGTAGCAAATACTTTTTTCAACCAAATATAATTGAGCTCATCCCCAATCCATGTAGCCTGTGTAACGCAGGGGATTTGGGGTGGGATTTTAAAGAATTTAAATTTTAAAGTCACTACTCCATTTTGATTCTAAGGGATTGGATTCTAGGGTCTTGGACTATTCTAATCCGAAATAGGACAAGGAGTTGCTCGGAGTTTGACGAAAACAGATCAGGATTTGCCGTCACATGAAATTTGTGTAAAACGAATACTATTCGCTTTCATCTCTCTATAAGATCTTAAATAAGGTTTCCAAAAACGAAGTCAGCGTCTGTAAATTCCTTGTTAGGTTTGCCAAATTTTTCCAGCCTCTCGCCATGATTTTGGTTAAGTGAGCTTTTGTCGATTTAAATAGAAATAGATCCAAACAAAGGTGCGATTACGGTCCATGGCATAGATATTCACTTTGGCTTCGGAATCCCATTTCATACACGCTACCCAAAGTCAAAAACTTGATTCCAATATTGGAAGTAATTCTGCAACTAGTATTTGGCGATGCACGAATTTATAGATTGCTCAAGTGTTTTAACATTAGACTCCAACTCAACCCCCGATTTAACAAATAAAGATCACCCATATAGGTCAGTAAACCACTTCAAGCATCAGTCCAGCTCGAGTATAAGTTCTTGAGAAAATCGTATGCAGGAGCTCAGTAGGCCTTATTCTGCAGACATTACCAAGCATGATACAGCTTCATGGAGAACTTACCCCCCAAGAGGTCGTCCATACCTGGCCTTGGCCTCGGCAAGGCCTCTCGCAGGGCCAAAAAGTGATGACAGTTCCTCGCTTTGTGCTCCAACGCCGTGATAATGTGGGAAAGAAGTAAAAGGAAACATAAAATGATATTCCACTTCAGGAAACTCTCCGAAATCTCGATTTGCCTTGACATGAAATTTTAATAAAGTCCCTTCAGGAATTTTTGCTTGATTAAAATGAATTTCCCCTTAAAACCAGCAATCGGAATAATTCTACTGAGCAACCTCATACTTCCAGTGTGTAAGCTGATTAAGCGGGCAAGAAAAGTGGAGTCTGAGCAAGCTGCTGAAAGGAATTTTGCAATAAACTTGACCGTTTGGAATCCTGAAGGAAGCGTGCTCCATTGATTTGATTCTTCCGGATTTCCACTTTTGTTTCATAACCCAATTGAGCGAATCGAGTACCTCTAGGCAACAGTTCACGAAATTCAGATAAATCTGTGTTTTCATCTACCCACAGGATCCCGGCATCCATTTTTTTTGCGGCGTAATAGTCATACCGTACTAAATGTTTTCGGATTTGAACTGATATTCCCACTCGATTTTTTGAAGACTTTTTTTCAAATGGAATCAGTGAATTGTTTGCATCGGTGATAGCAAAGAACCTAATATTTTAGGTAATCTGCATTTGGTACCGTCCGGGCCTCCAGGCGGGTATGCCTCAGAAGCTAGTTTTTTGAGGCTTTCTATTATTGATAGAAAGCCTCAATCTGAATAAATTGGAAGTTCGGTTGGCACTTTTAATATGGTAGTTAGCTCTCATGATAATTCTTCAAACAATTTTAAATTTTTCAGACTTGTATTTAAGGAAATGTACTATCTTGCAGTCCTTTTGAGTAATCCAGCAGGAGACTTAAATCAGCGCAGCAATTAGATAAAGATTCAATCATGAAAAAGCATTCCAACCTTACCCGTAGAAAAAGAAAAAATAAGCACGGATCCAGAGAAAGAATGTCTTCTGCAAAACGAGAAAGTCGCTAAAGGCAAAGAAGAGCCAAAGAAGAGACATTAAGCTTTCTGTTCTCTGAAAAGACATGTGAAGAAGTATTCTAAAAGTAATTGACTTTCGTATGTTCACATACGAATTTAAGCTCGCGATGAATTATCGTACTGCCCAAAAGTGAGCCGGCAAAATATGTCAACAACTTATCAAGGAACTTTTTAACGAAGGTTCCTCTTTTTTTGTACCCTTCAAAGCTTTTATGTTAAAGGGAAGTTGAAATAAGGAACTGTTTTCAGGTGTTTTTTCCGTTTTCAAAAAGAAAATCAAGAAAGCTGTTGGTAAGAAATTTAGTTCGAAGGAGGAATAAAAGAAAGTCATCGATTGAATAAATCGCTTCCTAGGATTAGATGAAAACAAATTCCCATTGGTTTGATCTATTAGTTTCCGATCTTAATGGAATTCGCAGACTTCAAACCCAAAATGATTGCCATCTTGAAAAAGCTTTCCCCGCTACTTAGCCAAAATGATCCAAAAAATGATTAAAACTAGGTTAGAAACCAGTACTATTTTCGCTATAGGAGTTCTCATTTAGTGGGAGTTTCGCATTTACTGCAAAGAATGACAAAACTGCTTCGCTATTGCTAAGAATATTGACATTTTTGCCATCTTTGGTTAGGACAATAGATTCTTATTATGTAATGAGATACGATCCGGATAAGTGGTGAACCATTGGAATTCAATGCAATGCTGAAGAGTTTGGAATCCCTATACAGAAATATTCCAGAAAGGAATTCAGATGATTTTTAAGGATGCTCACTACAGGCGGATATCTGGATTGTGGCATTTATAGGAAATCGAGAGAGAGGGGAATATGATTATTCAGCCTTATACAGGTTTCCCCGCTCAAGAAATGCCTGGGTTGAGGATCGACAGATTATCTCCTTCAGGTGGATACAACCAACGTAACTGACTGGGGACAATCCGATGTATCTACTTTTGTAAAAGGTCCTGCGAATACAGAGGTTTTGCTATGGTAAAAAACGGAATCAAGACAGCCCTTGAATTTAAAGTTGTTCGAAAGAAGATTTCTATTAAAAATGTCCCTTACTAGGAAAACTGATTCAAACGTTACAATCAAATGGAGTGATTCACTACTATGCTGCTAATGAATGTAAAGGAATGCAGTGGTAAATCTAAAAGCTCAAGGAGTAGATCGCTTGGTAACTGGATCTTCAGATTAGATAATCCAGAGGCCAGTGAGTGAAGCTGTGGAGAATTGTGAATTTTGTTATTCCGAAGGAAGAGAAAGTGTAAAAGACAAGTTGGCAAATTAGAGGAAATGTTAACTATAACCTATAAAAAACAAAAACTCTTTGGAATAAGGATAATCCCAATGGTTGTTTGATCATGAGCGCAGCGCCAGTGCACCTGAGATGTAGCGGGAGCTTTACCAGATTACGACGGGCTGTTTTTTTAGTTGGCGAGAAAATCTTTTGGAAAAGGATTGGTGCAAACACAGTCCTTTGACCTATTATTCACAAATGAAAGTGACTACTGCGAAGTATTACATCCGAGTGGGTCGTTGCATTCAATGCTATGATTACTTGAAAACAAGGGAAAATGGTGCGCTGACTACTGTTCCCGGATTCCTTGCGAAAAAGAATTTAAAGACCAAATGGTAGAATCTTTAGATTGAGCAGGAATTGAACTGACCAATTTGACAGAACCGATAAGCTATTCTCCTATTCTTAGCAGCCTGTGCTAGAAGTCATATTTTTGATTTTTGCTAAAACCTGAATACTTTTAATAAGCATTCGAAAATTGAAGAGCCAAGTTCCTACTCAAATTCGGATCAGGATACAAGGACTTTCTGAGCCTGGTTGAAAGGTAAAGAATAGATTAACCCCAACTATCTTAAAATCTGTAGGAGGAATGCAAAGAAGCAGCAGAAGGTAGAATATTTATCCTGAATCAAGGCTCAAATGAGGTACTTGAAAATAGGGTAAAACACAGTAAGGAGCAAGATTTTGGGATCACTATCAAAAAGAGATTAAAAAAATTCTTTCGAAGAAATCGTATCACGATATTTATTTTCAAGAAAGGACATGATTGCAGCAGGATTGAAAGTAAATGTTTGATGTGATAAATGCCAGAGAATTCTAAATTAGTCCTGACAAGTGAGACTGACGCTATCTGCCAGTGGTAGTAATGGTTCTATGGCATACATTCTTTCCATAGAAACTTCCAGCAGATTTGTTCATCGCAACTTCACCAGAAATGCAAATTTTTGATCACTCAGAGGTTAATAACGAGAAAGAGCACACTCACAGTTGTTAATGCGCAATGATTTCGGTCTCTTAAATCGATGTAATTTAAGTGCGAGAGAAATTAGGTGCGATTGCCGTGCGGAAAAGGACCAGGATCCTATACAGGATTGGCGAATAGGGGTTTCTAACTGCCAAAGGATTAGCATTTGCATGGGATTGCCTGTTTGATAAGTAATTCCTACTTTGAAAGCCTCTTAGCTTATGCAGCTGTCCAAATGAACATGGAGACATTGCCCTTGTTATTCCGGTGATTAGATGCAAGAAGGAGGAGTTTATCGGAGGTTTTTGATCAAAAGTTAAAGGACGCTTTCAGGGCTAGACTTCTAGCTATAAGATAAAAACTCATTTAATGGCTTGGTTAGATCTTAATAGAGTTTGTTTGTGGAGATGGAGCTGAGAAGTTTGAAAGAAGTTTTTAGACTGACCCAAAGCGATATTTTCTTGACATTGAAATTTCCCGCAAAAATTTACATGGGGAGTTAGTTTTTGATAAATATCCAAATTTTCAAATTTTGAGGACTTGGCTTATTTGTCCCTAATCATTTAAAGGAGTTTAAAGCACTTCATCTCTAAGAAAACCCATTGATCAATGAATGAGATTATAAATAGAGTGGCTCAAAGCCCTATACATAGATTAATCTAGAGGAGAAATTTATCCTAAAGAAAAAGTAATACCTGTTTGATCTGTGCACCATTTTTGTTCAAGGGCTTAATGCCCTTCGGGAAAGAGAGAATTCCGCCTTGGCTTTTTGAAAGAGGTAGACTGGATAAACTATAAAAATAAATGGATTTGCAATCACATGTTAGGTGCTGATCGCTATTGTACCAATTGGGCTTTTATGCTTGGTAGCTACATATTTGACGGAGATCTCGAAAGGATATGCCATTGAAGTTTGAGGTGAATTAAGAGATCATGATTGCGTCAGCTAGTGGGTCAATTAGAACCCAAGAGGACTACAACGGAAATCCAGTGGTAGTTAAAGGGTGTAGTGATTATCCAGTCCCTTTATTTGCGCGTATGGTAGATCATATCCCAAATTCACGGGCAAAGCTAAAAGCATAAATGTTGGGGAGCCATGTTAGTAACTGTGCCTCTTTCAAAAACAAATGAGCTGATTTTGTAATACAGGTACGAATAAATTTTTTTTTGCCATTTTGAGAGATTTTTTGACTCCATAGCGGTGTTTTTGCTTAAGTCAGCTAAGTTTTGCACTCCCAATCAGAACAAAGGTCTAGCGGGAAAGTAGAGAATTAAAGAAATTATGTGCTAGAGAAAGGATTTTATTTTATTTAATGCATGTGGGTTTGATAACCAAAAAAAATCCCGATATTTGCCTCGCATTTGGGGAAAACGATCCTCACAAACCCTTGAAAAGTAAGGAAAAAGTTCTTTGAAACGTGATGTAAGCGAAAAAATAATGAACCTGAATAAAGAAAGAGAAGAGAATTTGGGCTCTTCGGGTGGCCAAGTCAAATAGTTGTATATAGGTTAAGCTTACAATCGGAGAGTTTGATCGCTGGCTCAGGATGAAGCTTAGGCGGCAGGCCTAAGTACATTTGCAAGTCGAACGGCAAAGAGTTTTAGCATAGGCTTCCTAGAGTGGCAACGGGTGCGTAACGCGTATGCAACTACCCTATACAGGGGGATGCCCGGAAAAATTCTGGATTTAATACCCATGGTACTAAGATGATGGCAATTTTGTTTTAGTTAAAGATTCATCGGTATAGGAATGGGCATGCGTCTGAATTAGCTAGTTGCGTGTGTACGGACGCACCAAGGCGACGATCAGTAGGGGTTCTGAGAGGAGAGGTCCCCCACACTGGCACTGAGATACGCCAGACTCCTACTGGGGAGGCAGCAAGTAGGAATATTGGGCAAATGGAACGGAGAGGTCCTGACCAGCCAGCCGCGTGCAGGAAGCGGGCGTTCTGCGTTGAAAAGCAGGCTGCTTTTATTCTGGGAGAAAAGTCCATGCGTGGGAAAATTGCGGTAGCCAGAATGAATAAGCACCGGCTAAACTCCGTGCCAAGCAGCCCGCGGGTAAGTACGGAGGGTGGCAAAGCGTTGTCCTGGATTTATTGGGTTTAAGAGGGTGCGTACCAGGCGGCTATTTAAGTCAGCGATGAAAGTTTGGGCTCAACCATGAAATTGCCATTGATCTGGATAGCTTGGTATTGGAGGGGTAATAACATGGAATTGGATGGTGTAGCGGTGGAAATGCAATAGATACGCATCAGGAAACACCGATAGCGGGAAAGGCATTGTACTGGCCATAACTGACGCTGATGCACGAAAGCATGGGTAGCGGAACAGGGATTTAGATACCCTGGTAGTCCATGCCGTAAACGATCGAATACTCGCTTGTTATGCCTCTTGTGGTGTAAGCGGCCAAGCGAAAGGTTAAGTAATCCACCTGGGGAGTACGCTCCGCAGAGTGAACACTCAAAGGAATTGACGGGGGGTCCCCGCACAAGCGTGGAGCATCGTGGTTTAATTCGATGATACGCGAGAACTTACCTGGGCTAGAATGGAGAGGGAATGATTTAGAGATAGATTGCAGTCAGCAATGACCCGAAAACAAGGTGGCTGCATGGCTGTTCGTCAGCTCGGTGCTGAGGTGTTGGGTTAAGTCCCGCAACGAGCGCAACCCCTATGTTTTAGTTGCCAGCACGTATGGTTGGGGAATCTAGACGACTCGCCTGCGCAAGCAGAGAAGGAGGAGGGACGACGTCAAGTCATCCATGGCCTTACGCCCAGGGGCGACACACGTGCACACATGCGCATACAGCGGTCGCTACCTTAGCAATAGGATGCTAACCTCTTAAATAGTGCGTCTCGATTTCCGGATCGGGGTCTGGCCAACTCGACCCCGGTGAAGCTGGAATCGCTAAGTAATCGCGCATTGCAGCCATGGCGCGGTGAATATACGTTTCCGCGGAACTTGTAACACACCGCCCGTCAGCCATGGAAGTTGGGTAGACCTGAAGCAGTAACCGAAAGGAGCTGTTTAGGGTAGAACCGGTAAACTGGGGCTAAAGTCGTATACAAGGTAGCCGTACCGGAAGGTGCGGCTGGAAGCATCTCCCTTTCTGGAAAAACTCGAGTACGTTTAACGCAGGTGAGCTTACAACATTCAAGATATTAATTGGGGCCTGTAGCTCAGGTGGTTAGGAGCGCCTACACTGATAAATGGTGAGGTCCGTGGTTCGAGTCACGCAGGCCCACACTAAATCTAGGGGGATTAGCTCAGCTGGCTAAGCACGCTGCCTTGCACGCAGGGGGTCAACGGTTTCGAATCCGTTATCCTCCACATTAGTTTAAAAATAAGGCGATTATAACGCCTCTTTTCTTCGATAGCGAAGATAAAGTTCATTGACATGATTGGCAGAATGTTAACTCAGAGTGGATCAGTAATGATTCAACAAGTAGAATGTAAGTGGAATAAGGGCGCACGGGGGATGCCTAGGCTCTCCAGAGGCGACAGCAAGGCTGATAAGCTGCGAAAAAAAGCTACGGGGATTGGCCAATGCGGTTGATTCCGTAGATATCCTGAATGGGCAACCCAGTCCTTTAAAGACTATTCCCGCAAGGAAAGCGAACGTGGGGAATGAACATCTAAGTACCGCATGAGGAGGAGACCCATCATAATCGAATTCGTTAGTAGGGCGAAGCGAAAGCGGACAAGCCCAAACCGCACATGCTACCCCATGACGGCATTGTTCGGGGTTGTACCGGACCTGTATATTTTTGATCAAGAGTCAATCTTCGCACCCGCAGAATTAGCGTCCCGGGACACAGCGTACACCGACAGGGTGAGGAGTCCCGTATTCGGAAGGAATCCTCCGGTAATGAGATCGGGTATCCCGCGTGCGATCGCGCCCCCCGACCGAGACAATCACCGACTTGACCACTGCCCGCCCACCGCCATCCGGTAGCTAAATATCACCCCCTGAAGACCGATAACGTCGCACTAGTACCGCGTGAGGGAAAGGTGCAAAGGACTCCGACCTACCCCCGCGCAGGGTGAAAGTAGAACCGTGAAACCCCCGCTCCGCGCTTCAGCACACGTCGGAGCACTGCACGAATGCATAGTTGAGGGCAGTGCCCTTTTTGATAATGGCCGCCCACCCTCGAGTTACTCCTCATCCGGAGGGGTAAGGTATTACAGCCCCCCTACTGTAACCCGGAGCGAAAGCGAGTCGAAGGGCGATTTTGAGTACGGTGGGGGTAGAACGCGAACTAGTGATCTACCATGGCCAGGTTGATGTTGTGGTACAACACTGGGACCCACAGTAACCGATAAGCGTTTTGAAGCTTCCGGATCGAGCTGTGGGTCAGGGGTTTAAAGGCCTATCACTGGGAAATAGCTCGTCTCTCCGAATGTTTTTAGGAACCAGTCGTCGGATTGTACTGATGGACCGCGTTGAGCTACCGATGCCCCACACTACCAGGGGGAAGTCAAAATCCTACCAAATCTGCGTAATCTCCGCCGATATACTAGAACCGGCAAGTGAGGGCTTGGGCCCATATAAGCCAGTCCGACGAGGGAAAGAACCCAGACCTTCCCTAGGTCCCACAATCTACCAGCATCTCAGTTTCGCACCACCGGTTGTCCGACTCGCACCAGACAGCCAGAAGTTAGCTTAACGCAGCTCATCCTCTTAAAGAGTCGCGCTAACAGCTCACTGGTCGAGCGACAGGGCGTCATAATAATCGGGCATCAACTAGTATCCGTACAGCGCAACCGCATTCCCGACTACCAATTATGGAGCGATGTGGTAGGGGAGATCCAACGTGCAGTGAAGGTATGCGTCAGCTTGTGCTGGAGCTTTGGAAAAGCATGTAGCATAAGTAACGAATAATGCGGGGCGAAGAAACCCGCACAG
>Ga0163217_1085941_pt1 | contig 10671 bp, 13 predicted proteins | sample SynspAceP_FD_185933 | JGI IMG/M metagenome (GOLD analysis project Ga0163217, IMG submission 185933) | Saline lake microbial communities from Ace Lake in Antarctica - Synechococcus sp. Ace-P (PacBio error correction) | ecosystem: Environmental > Aquatic > Non-marine Saline and Alkaline > Saline ...
AAGAAGAGAAGAATTAGGACGCCCTCATGTTCAGAGCCTTTCCCCCGAAAAATTTGGGCCGCAGGAAAAAATTTTCGGTCAAACAATTGGCCGTCCCTGCCCCTCGGAAAAGATTGGTTGCGGGGCAAAGTCCGAGACCGAAAAAAAACGGGGTTCCCTTCACCAGCGAAATTGTATCCCATGATCGGGAAAAGCTCGCCATTCCCCCCGAAGCCCTTCCGCGCCCCAATTTGTTGGTAAGGCTTCAAAATCGTCGTTTGGATTAAAAAGTCCGAGCGCGGGAAAGAGAAAAGGAATCCTCAAAAAGCTTTCGGGCCATCGTTTTTTCCGTTTTTTTCCCGCGCCAACAGCGGGCGATCGTTGCAACGATCGGCGGAACCCCCAAAAGCCCGTTCGACTCCCCCCGCGAGACACGTTCTCAACCACCCCGCCCCTCGGCCGCGCGGACGGAGATCGGTTTTTTCAACCACACCTCGGCCGACAACAATGCTGGAATGAGCGGCAATTCGGCTTCCTCCCCTGCTCCGGTCTGAACGATATTTTCGAAAAATCGTCCTCCTGCAATCGCCGTGAGAGGATCATTTTGTCGCAGCGGAAGGGCGCGAAAGAAGGGCTTCCTTTTTAATTCCCTGCGACAAGAATCAGCAACGCCGCGCAATGATTCCCGCCTGCGGACCGCCGAGCAAATTTTGGTCGGCCGCTCACGCAAAGACGAGATCGATCGCCGCGCCTTTGAAGCACTTCGGTCCGCGGTCGGGCCTCGTGGCGGAATCCGGCCCGCGAGCGCAATCCGTCATGAACCATGGCGCCGCTTTTCCCGAGATCTTCGAGACCGGGATGCCCATGCGCGCTTTTGCCCCAAGTTCATACCATTCTCGGTCGTCGGCTCAATGGACAAAGCCATCCACCAGAAAAATTGGAGCGGTGAACTTGAGCGAAAGCATTCCTGGTCTTTGGCGCTGATCGCCTTTCGTAGTCTTCGGAGCGAGGGTTGTTTATTCGTCGCCCCCGACGTGTCGACGGAGTCGCGTTCCGCTCGCTTCATGAATTTCGGGGGACGCGAAAACCGCCGCCGATTTCCGAACAATTCTCCACGTGAAATGATGGCCTCGTTTTTCTTCCCGTTCGCGAGGTGTTTGGAGCATTAAAATGAGGGCCCGCGCGCAGTTTTGTTCGTCACGTTCGCGGGACTCGAGCCCCGAATGAGAGTTTGGCAAAGACCAGGTTTTTCGAGAAACCCGCCGCGCGTTGCCGCGTCTCCCCCGAGTCCCGAGATGAGTTCGATATTGTTGTAAAACTGACCAACCCCGGGCGGCGATAGCCTCGACCGAGCGCTCTCCCCGAGCGGGGAACGCCCGAGGGTTCGTGTGAATGCAAACCCGTGAGCCAATTGGGATTGACAGGATGAATTCGCGAACGAATAAGCGCACGTTCGGCAAGGCGAACGCCTGGTCCCCCGACAAAACCGTCAAATCCAGGGAGCTGCGGTCCCGGTCCGCCTTCCACCTCATCGCGCGAGCGACTCGACAGACTTTCGCACCTCTTCCGGTTATTCAAGAGGAAGCGGCAAGCGGCGCAAGATCGGGACGCGACTGAGCGCAGTGGAAGCACCCTATCACCGCCGGAATGCGGGCAAAATGGATTCGGGGTGTCGCAGCTCATGGTCCGATGGTGGATATCGACTATCGCCCAGAGCGGCAGGCGAAACATCGAACGACGCCGGAACGTGACACTGGCGTCCCGCCAGTGCTTACCGAAACCGCACCGGCGGGACGCCGGTCTCATCGGTTTACAACGACCGTAACGAGTTCTTTCCCCGCTTCGCCTGCCGGGGTGATGTGCCCCACGATCCGCTTTTGAAAGCGTCTCTACGGAGTCAGGGAATCTCCATCACTCTCGTAAGATTCGCCTCGGGGACACCGCAGAGAATCCGCCGCTTGTTTCGCGCAATCTGCCGCGAGCAAGGAAAATTTCATCGCCTGAAGAAACCTGCGGACCAAACTCGGTGGTCCGCTCCGCCGTTTTTCAGAACTTCTGCTTCGGTGGCCGACCGGGAACGCACTCCTGCTTCCTCGATCAGACGAAATATATCTCCGGTCCAATCGCCAGGATGTCATGCGAGTGGAATCACCGCCCGCGTCGCCACCTGGAACGACAGCGCCGAAATGAGGTGCCCGAGCAAGCCCGAAACCGGTCACTCGGTCGCGCATTATACCCGAGACTTCTTCCTCCGACCATCTTGCTGGCCCCGGGGTGTTGAGGGACTCATCAGCGAAACGGCCTCGATCACAATCGCATCCCTCGGGCTAAGACCGCGTTTGATACCCGTCGTCAAAATGCCGGTCCCGAGTGGTTTTCGTGAGGACGAGAACGTCGCCCGCTTCCCCGGCGCGGCATTCGTGATCATCGCGATGTGGATTCACCAAACCGGTCACGGAAGCCCAGTAGATCGGCTCCGGAATTTTTTTGATAGAATGGCCCCACCTGTCGAGGGCGCAGTTCGGCCTCTTTGACCCTTCATCGGCTTCTCCTACGCAAAAATTTCGTGAATGACGTACGAGCGACTCAGAATATCGGCCGGCATCCCGACATGTTCATTACGCCGTGACGGGGCCCGCCCGCCCATCGCAGTAACATCCGAGAGGAATTCGTCCGCCGGCGATTTTCCCCCCGTAAGATAGGGATCATTCGACGATCGGAGTGAAAAAATCGACTGTCTGACCATCCGGCCAAATCGAATCGGTGAGTTTTCGATACTACGGCCGCGTCGTCCTGAGGTGCTTGGCCCTCGACAAGTAATTGGAAATGCTTCGAACTGAACTGAGCCCGCGCAAGACCCTGTCGCGGAGTGCCTCCTGGCTAATTGGAGGGCTCACCCCCGGCGCAGGACGAAAAGCAGAAGTTGGTTTGATGGCGTCTTTGGGAACTATGGAGTATAAGTTTCGATACGGATCTCGAGCGCGTAGCTCCCATGAACGCTTTCATTTTAATCCATGAGAGGAAAAATGATCACGGATTCACCCCCGAAGTGAAAATTTTACTCCAGCAGCCCCGTCCAGCAACGGTGTACGGAGAAACGGTAATCGGCAGAACCGCTTCGGAATGGGTCACTGATGCTGCATGGAAGCCGGCCACGAGGTGAACTCGCAATCTCTTCACTACGAAGGGCGAGTCCGGCAGATCTTCTCATCGCGCTTCAACGCCCGAAAAGCCCGTGAGGCCGCCCTCGATTCCGCGAGGCAATCCCCCGCCGGGTCGGATCATTCTAGCGCTCACGGGGACCGACATTTATCCGGCGGCGACGGCAGACGTGGATCGACAGCAATGAGGAAGGCCGATTCTTCTTCATCACCCTGCAGCGCAAGGCGATTGCTGCCTGTGCCGGAGGAATTGTCGGCAACAAAAGTCCACACGATCATCCAGTCCGCGAGGCAACTGGGCCGGCGCCAGCGGAAAACGGGACGATAGTTTTTGATCGTCTGGCGTCGTCGGCCACCTGCGGGAAGTGAATGAGCACCGCTCCCTCACCGCGAAGGGCGTCGCGGCTGCTCCTCCCTCCTTCGAGAAATCCGGGTCTCCATGCCGGGGGCATTCTCGAGTGAGTCCTACCCGCCGGTCGCGGTAGGAGCGAAAAAACGGGAACCTCCCGCACACCTGGCTCGGCGAAACTCAGTGAATCCGAAATCTGGCGAAATCCTCATCGCCTCGTCGAAGCGTGCTTCTACTGACCTCACTCAGCCGAAAGGCGTGCCCGCGTCGTCGCGAGGCGATTTGTTCCCACCACACCCCCGTCGTTTCGACTCGCAAATCGGATGGCGCGCCTGGACTCCTCGGCGACGATTACCGCCGGTTTCTTTCCCGGTGGCCGACGGCGGACGCTTTACTCCGCTGATCTTCCTCACTCCGCTGCGAAGACGACCCGAATTTTAAACGAAAAGCTGGAGAGGCGACACGCGCTCGCTCATGACGGGGAGCACAATTTTTCCTCCAGCGCGCGAATCTCCGCACTCCTCGGTTGTCATGAAAATTAAACCGACAACTACCCTCCGCCGACCAAGGTCATGAGTTCGCAGATTCTTCTCCAATCGATTGAGCCACACCCCAATCGCCAAATGATGGCTTTGATCCGAATGACTCTCGGAAAGCAAAATCCGGGTTTCCCCTAATTGAAAAGGGATTAAACCCGCCCCGGTCCTGGGAACTGTCGGGCAACTCTGCTTTTTTTCTACGAAATAACTTTCCCTTGCTGCGGACCGCTCCTACGGAAGTTCGATCCCATCAATGCCGGGGAATACGACACCGGTCTGGACTCATTCGACTCCCTCATCGCGAGCGAATGGACTCCGCGAGTCGTTCCGGAAAAGGCGGAGGTGCTCCTTACTATGCCGTGGTCGTGACGGAAACGGTTGACGGCTGTCGCCCGGCCCGGCAAACCCTGACCGACGAAGAACTTTACCCGGGCAGTCTGTCAATCGCCCATCAGCAGAATGCATCTTGAAGTCCGCTGATCTGGTCACGACAGACCTTTTGGCTTTCCAGGCTCCCGCCTTTTCTACGGAAAGGCCGGTCACTTCAGGAGTGACGCTAGCGGAGATGCCACCGTGCCCGCCAGGAACTTACTTCCACTTGGCGTGCGACTCGGGAGCCGGATGCGGAAGGCATGTGAATTTCAGCTTCGACCAATGAGCGGCCCGTGTTTTTGAAATGGATCATCCGAAGAGTTTTCCGGATCGCAAGGAGACCCTCGTCTCGCTCGGCGACTAACCGGCGCCGTTTGTCGAATGCGGAAGGCTACACGACGCCCGAAATGGTGAGCTTTGTGTGGCAATTACTGAGCGAGCGAGTCAGGACGCGAGGCCTCCGGTTTATTGGCAAAAAAAGGGGCCCGAAAGTGTGGAGCGTGGCGACGCTTTGATCAGGTCGTCCCCCTCGACCCGGAGCACCGATGCTGCATTCTTCAGTTTCTGGGAAGCACAGGCTTATGCCAAATGGGGCCGACGCCGCTCCCCCGACGAGTTTTGGAATGGGAAATCGCGGCACGAAGCCCGGCCCTGAATTCCGTGGGGCAACGAAGGCCACCCTCCCTCCCCCGCCGGCCCTTCGAATGTTGCAATCCGGCAAACCGCTTCCCGTGAGCGCCTACGCGGAAGGGCCAGCGTTTCGGCTGCCTCCAAATGAATCGGCACCGCTGGGAGTGGACACGAGCCAGTTAATCTCCCTACCCCCGGTTTCTGCGTCGACATGGTAATGCTACATGTCGACCCTGCAATTCGGAAAAACCACCAAAGACCACCAAAGGCGGGAGCTTCGCCAGCTCAATCGGCCTCCCCCGCAACAACTACCGCCAAGGCCATTTTCCGGACCGGACCGACCTCTCAACGCGGCTTCCGGACTTGTGCTCTTTAGCGATCATGAACGAGAGCACACGCCTTCGAATTCCAATTGCTTCGCGGGTGAGGAAATCGCTCCCCTCACGACCGATTGGGCTTCCTTACGCCAAATTGCTGTCCTTCCGCGAATTTTCCTATCTCTACGAGGGAACCCTCGCCTACTGACGCCCCTACCCTGAGGCCGCTACACCGCCGAGCGAGCGCAAGCCTCATCGTGACGATGCCGGCATAGGGCGAAACTCGTCGCCGCACAAGCTGCCTTCCCCTCGTCCCCGATGAGATGGGAGGAGTTCCCGACCGCCTTTTGAAAAAGCCGAGCCTCCCCCTCCGAAGACTACTTCTAATTTTCGGGTGAATCGTCAATTCCTCGGGCGCCCTTTCGTGGACAGGGAACGGGCGGGAAAATTTTTGAATCACGCGAAAGAACACGTGCGTTTCCATTCGGGGACTATCAATACACCACTTTCTGCGCCGTCGAGCCGTCCTGACAATCATCCCTCCTCACGCCCGGAAGATTACCAGCCCCTCGATTCCTTCTGGAAACGACACGAACTATTCCCGGCAGGAGAAATTTGCAACTGCAACATCAGCTGGCAGGACAACCAAAAAGCCTAGGCGAAACTCCGCATTTCAAAACTTCACCTTCTGGACCAAAGCTCATCGAGAAGTAGGATGGGTTGCCGACCCGGCTCTGGAAGCACCACCGGCTTCTGCCCCAAAAAGACTGACGTTTCAGTTTGCCTACGCAAGACCTCCAAAAAACGCAAAGTGGACGGCGTCAGCTTCCGGCGATGGCTGCACTCCTCCGCCGACCGCTTCCTGACATCCGTGGATCATACTCGCTATGCACGTGCGTCACGAACTCAAACAGATCGTGACGGCGGTCATTCATTCGGCATGACTGAACCGCTCGCCCTCGAACGGTAAACAGAATCAGACATGTTCAGATTCCGTGACGAGTAAAAGTCCCTCAATGTTAGGGTCTGCTTCCGCCTGTGATTCCATCCCTCGCACTCGAAATCCGCGGGTGTAGAACCGCCGCGCGCCCGTAAGTGAAATGTCCATCGCCGCACTCGGGGAGGTTCCCCACGATCCCGCCGTCGCCCATAAATGCCTGGTTTTTCAATCGCCGCGCGCCTGCGCAGGTCCGTGAACCCAGTAAACCCTGATCGGTTGTCCGTGCAATAGGGCACGAACAAAATCTCACACCTGATCCACAAGATAACGCGCCCAGCTTTTCCGGGGGAAATTCCGACATCTGTAACAGATAGAATGCCGATCCCGCGCTTTCGGGTCTTGCACGACGATACAAGGGAATCCCCGCCCGAAGATTCCCCACCACGTTTTTTTCACCTCGCGTGATCGGTGCAATTTCGGGCTGGCTGACATGCGAGCCGTCAGGGGGGAAAGAATCATCGAGACAGTTGTGCAGCGACCCATCCTCCTGCGCGAACCGATATGCGATCCTTGGCGATCAAGTAGAGCCCCTGCTCTCGTGCAGCGAACTCATCAAGGCAAACAAACTGAGAGTTCCGTGTATTCTGACACGTTCCGGATGCCCCTCCCGCGATTTAGCCATCGCCTCCATCGCCGAGAGCAAGCATCGACCGAGGAAACTCATGAGAGACGACAAACTCCGCCCCGTAGGTCCCTCTCCTGCCTGGTTACCGCTAAGGAGCGAGCCTGAGCGGGCGAACTCATCAAAGTACGCCGCTTAATCCGTCCGCTCTGATTACTGGACACCGCAGCGACCCTGACATTTCCTCTCTTCATGCCGGAATCAAACTTGGTATCCAGATTGAGCCATTCGAATCAACGAGGCATGATTACAGCTCTTCGGATCGCGAATGTAATTTTGCGAGAATGACCCCGGACACAAAAGCCTCCGCGCAGTTGAAACCCGAAGGAACCGGATCTGTGGGATGCGCTCACCCGTCACGATGCACCTGAAAAGCATACTCCTCGGCGTCAGCGATCGACATATTCAAGGTAGCGCCAGAGACCGCCCCCCGCCCAAGAAGTGCGACGAAGATTGAGCCCGTCGGCAAATATACGGCCGCACCTCATACAAACCCCCGCCCGAGACCTTGCCTTGAAACTCCGGGTCACACTAGTAGACGTCCAGCCCCGTAGCAGGGTATCTGCCACTGCGGGTCATGGATTGTAAAAATAGCCGTCATGCCCGTCACTCCATAGTAAGTATGATGCCGCAACGGAGTTTTTGCCGCCATGTCCACAAGTCAGAGGCTCGAAGCGAGCCGCAACAAACTGGCCCTCCCTTCGAACCACGATTTGCCCCTTCGGGGAAAGCACATTGAAGATGGCTTCAGGATTTGAATGCCCTCCCGCCACGCCTCGTCGACTCCATCATGCTCGGGAAAAACACCGGCGATGAAGCCCGATCATCTTGCGAATGTTCCCGACTCCGTGACGGGTCGGTCACACCTCAATGCCGGAGTGTTTCGATAGAAGTGGGGTTGATCAATAAAAAAACCTTACTTTCTCCACCCTCATGGCAAAAACGCAATCCCGGCCCGCCTCATCCCCGTAGGATCTTCATCAGCTTCCGCCAACGCCGTGGAGGTCGAATAAGCCAGGGCTCCCGCGAGCTTTTTTTGCCGGCCGGAACACTGAGTGTAAAGTAAGGCTGAACTGCCCGTCCTTCACCTGCTTCAAAACCATGCCTTTTCTCCCGCCTCGAAAAGTGAGCGGCCAATTACGCATGGGGCAGCCGCCTTCGTGATCGTGTGCGCTTTTGGCGAGATCAGACCCCCCCCTCTCGGAGAGCGCTTCCGCCAGAGCCTCCGCCGGTGGTGTGAATCGAATAAAAAGCGGCCCCCAAAGAAAGCTTCGCCGGGTCATCGCGCGCGGGGCGATGGAGGAGTGAAGGTGAGATTCACCGTTGAATTCGCGGGCTGGTCCTTCGGGCGGGCTTCGAAAACCCAACATGAGTGAAGCCACGCTCCTCGTATCCCTCGCGGAAAAACGGAGACGGGTCCCCGATCCGCGCCCCCGTCGATGACGTCTCGGAAAAGATCGCCCGGGTCGCGAGGTTCATCGGTCCTGCCATCCCAGCGGGCTGGCGCCGAAAAAGGGACCATTGTCACGAAGGAATCAGAATTGAGTAAAATCGCTTAGTGAAAAGGCAGGTTAACTGTCCATCGGAAAATTCTGGTCCTATTCGCTGGCTGCGGCAAGAAGGGGATTCAACTGACTTTTCGCCAAATTGTGAATATTCGGCTATCAGTGTTCAACTTACCTAGCCGAAATTCTGCTGGCGAATTCAATGTGAACTCTCGATCAAGCAGAAATTGGCGAACCGGGAAACACCTTTCCTGAACTTTATGACCGCTGAACACACTGCCAATCCCGCACTTCCTGTTCGCTTCCTATCCATCGCTTCGATTTCTGCCGAAACCCAAAGGTTTGGACTGGCAGTCGCGAAGCAACCGCTGCGCCAAAATCCTCTCGAGGTTGAAAAGAATGGACGGCCCGTCGCGGAACGATGCCGAATCGTAAGGTTGCTTTTTTGAAAAGGGAAAGGATACAGGCCGGGCGTCCCCTGACTGCCAGCGTCAGGGAAATCGGTCGCTACATCGGCTACGACATCAGCCTCGACCTTTCTCGCAGGCCGTCGAAAATCCGGAGAGCGTTCTCTACACCGAAGACTCTCGTCGGGAAAGTCCTCGAACGCGGCGGCGTTTTACGGGGCAGTTGTGTTCGTCGCTACACCAGCTACGCGCTGTCTTTGCGGCATGCCGGAGGTAGCCGCCTCAAGTGGTCCTGACTTCCGCGAGGGAGTCGTCCCTTCTTCAACTCAATCCGGTCGCGCTACGCAGGTCGGTGACGTAATTGTAATTTTACACCCGCCGCCGGGAAAACGGCGGGCTCGCATATCGAAATCGTCCACCGCCGTGGACTCAACAATGAGAAGGGCGAGTTCATCTCCGTCCTCGTCGAAGAGGAGCCAAACCACCGTCGACGACGATCTCTGACCGACCGAACCCGTCGTGAGTTCGACGCGCATCTTCGGCGGCGCCAGAACAAAGAATCTCCCGATCAACCGGACCTGAAACCAGTGGCGGGGATCCCGAACCGTGCCGGAGGCGCTCCATTTTCCCAACTACGACTGACGCGCACCGCCGGAGATCAATCGTTCAAACTCCCTCCTCGATCCTCGGGACTGGGTTGTTTATGAAAAAGGTCAGAACCCCGTGAAATTTAACCTCATGGACCGAGACAAAACGCGGCGTGAAAGCGCTCGTGATCCGGCGGTGGTGAGACGATCATCGAAGAGATCGTCACGGATCGCCCGGGGGTTTATCGAGCGCCACCTTTGCCGACTGCGGCGACTACACCGGCCGGGTCATCCATGCGACGGAGTCACTTCAGTTCGGAGTGCGTATTCGTTCGCCGTTTTGGCGATCTCAGCCAGGAAGTCCCGCGAAAGCATCTCGATCAGCGAAGTGTGGACAGTATCTCTTTGAGTCAGAAAACATGACATCATCGCGATCACCTTCAGACGCCTCTCCGACAGCTACGGACGTCATCCCCTTTTCCCTAACCGAAGCAGATGCCCGCGCTGGAAATTCACCGTCCTGCTGATCTCTTTGAAAAATAAACCCCCCGGTACGCCTCCATGTCGCCTCAGATCGGTGAGCATCCCGCCTGGGACGACTCTAGGTTGGTGAAGAACAATCACGATATCGAGTGGAGATGACACTAACTCTCAACTCACCTGCTTTCGCGGCAATGAATCGTCAGCAAGACCGCGCGACAAATGAAACCGCGCGCCTCCGTCCAGAGGCAGCCCCGCGAGACCCGCTTGCAAAGATAGACGACGCCGGCAAGAGAAAGCGTGCCGACGAGTCTTCCACAGGCATTTCGCCATGTTAGTTAGAAGCCACATTCAACAAGAAAATCTTGTCCGAATCGGAGTAAGGCGAGGATGAGATAAGATGCACCGCCGAGTTACGGCAAAGACGACTCCCGAAAAGAAGCGCGCCCTCCTAACACAGACACCACGGGGTGAAAATCATACTGCGAGCCGCGCCGCGATGCCCCCGCCGTGACGAGAGCCATCCCATCCCCGCAGCGAGAGCCGACCGGGCACCCCGCGCCGCAATCACCCGGCCCACGATCTACGATTACGAGTCACCGGAGCAGCAGCCTGCAAATGCCGTTGACGATGACCCAGCCCGCCATGAAAGCAGCCTGGTCATCAAAACTCCAGCCGAGCGACAATCGGTGAGGGAGATCGGAAGGGCAACGGACAAACAAC
>Ga0163217_1089273_pt1 | contig 10671 bp, 8 predicted proteins | sample SynspAceP_FD_185933 | JGI IMG/M metagenome (GOLD analysis project Ga0163217, IMG submission 185933) | Saline lake microbial communities from Ace Lake in Antarctica - Synechococcus sp. Ace-P (PacBio error correction) | ecosystem: Environmental > Aquatic > Non-marine Saline and Alkaline > Saline ...
AGAAAGAGAGATAGTGTACACAGAACGATGCGCGCGCCCGGCCGTGCTTTCACGGCCCGCCCACCCGCTCGGGGCATGAGAACTCTCCCCGCCCAACTTGAAAGCGCCCCCGGTAAAGCGCGGGGGCCTGAAACTGTTCCGTTTCAGGGAATGGGCAAGCCAGCCTTTTTGGCAGGGGGCCAATAATCGCCAGAAAGGAGAGGCCCCAGCCCGATCCAGCAACAACCACGCCAGATCCAACACATGCCTTTCGGCTCTCTGGTCCGCATCCGGTGCCGCTTCGGTTTTCGGCCCTGGATTCCGCCCCGCATTCGATCGCCGGCCCAATGCAAGTTCCATCCCATTTGGCCGGCGAATTCCCGCCTCAGCTTCAAGGCGATGGCAGGCGGTTGCTTCAGGATGGTGGCGAGTTGATCGAAGAAGCCTCTGCCGTCCGCGGGCCCGCCGCCAAGGCGTCCCAGGCAGGCCCATCGAGAGCCTGGAAGTAAGGCTTCCCAAGGCCCTTGCCCTGGCACGCCTGTTTGCTGCTGGCAGCCCACTTCTTGTTTTCATTCAGCACCTCCAGGCCAACCCGAACATCAGCGCGCACGCGGTGCTCCAACAGGTTTGGGCACCCCGCACTTGCGCAAGCTGGCCGCCCTCCCTGCGTCTTTTGAAGGCGATGGGTCTCGGAGCGGCACGTTGCTTGGCTCGCCCTCAGTTCCGGGGCGACGAACGTCCACCAGCAGAAATCACGACCGGCGATCAGGGATAGGAGCCAGGTCGTCGAGCACGGCAACCAGCAAGCTCCCGATCCACGATTGCAGTTGGTCCAGCTGCAATTGCGTCGAAAATCGCAACGAGAGATCGGATCGAACGGCAGGCAAAGCGAGAAGAAAGATGTTGGCACCAAGTCAAGCAAAACGCTCTTCGGCCGACATCGTAAATAAGGAATAAAACTTCATTTTCTTCAAGCTGTAACTTCACATGCCCTCACTCACCAAACCCTTGCCATAGCAACGCAGCAAGTCATATCCGCCTGGTACCGACAGCCCAGTCCACTTTTTAGTAATTGGAATAAACTTGTGAACGGCCCAGAATTTTTTCGGTTAGAGCGCTGATCGCCAGCGGGGTGGCGACAAGAAGCCGTTCCAGCGTAGGCATCGGACCACTGGCGCAGCAGAGTGGCAGTGGATAGGTGGTTCTAGGGATTGGACATCGGCCAAAAAACTCGCTGGCCGGGATGATGGGAAGGGACACAGACATCCAGCTCCTTTACAGCCTACAATTCTAATGTAGCATATGGATGAATTGTCCCAGAACCAAACCAATCACCAGAGAGTTTTGTCTCGGCCCGAAATCGTTGGATCTCCTCCCAGCCTCCCGTTGATTAGGTGCAGACACGCTAGATAGAGAGTGTCGCGGCGTGGTGGGCCGAGTTTTTTCCCCCACCGTGATCCGCTCATCTCCGCCAGAGCCCGTGCTCCAACAGGCGGGCTCGAGCAATCCACGGCAACGTGGTCTTCCAGCGTGGGTATAATCCAGGATCGAAGTATCGCCCAGCCTCCTGCTGGCCAGATGGTCCGCGTGGCCGAACGAACCAAGTCCGTTCCTGCTCATTCCAAACAGGGCGAACCATCGCCTGAGATCGCGCTGACCCTGGCAGCGAACGTGGCGGATGTGTCGCCAGCCTTTCGGCAAGTCAGCCAAACTTCAGCCTCAAGGCAAGCCTGTACTCCTTGCACAGATCCATGTAAGCGGTTGCCTGCCGGTCCAAGCTTTTCAGGCCAGCCTGCTGCCGCTCCGTGAACCGGATGCCCACCGGATGCGAGATCAAGCTGCATCCGATGCCGCTTGGACGTGAGTCCAGTGAGAACTGGAGCCACGGGCCGTCAATCCATCCTGCCATCTGCAGAAAACCAGCAACGGTGGCACTCAAAGAGGATGGTGTCGTTAGCACAAAAACGCCTGATGGGTAAGAAAGGCATAGCCGAGCGCCCTCCAGTCCGCGTCGCCCAAGCACGTAGGCGATCCCATCGGCGTACTGGCTGACGGATCGGTGCCTGATAGCTGATGGCCATCCAGATTCTGGTTCCGGCACGTACCTAAATGATCTTCCATTCCAGAACTGGCGATGAATTGGAAAGCCGGTGACAGGATGCCCCGCATAGGCCACGTCGTTTTCTGAGCAATCGGGAGGTGGGATCGAAAGAGGCCAGCTGAGTCCAGCCGTATGTCGTCTCGAATTTGTAGATCAGCCGTGGGTGGCCGCCACCATGGCCAGCAAGGTGTAGGCCGAGAAGGCACTTGCTGCAGAGGCCTTCGTAATCGTCGCGGCAGCTCAGACCCGAGAAGCGAAATCCCCATAGCTGAAACGCGAAAACCACCTTCCCCGTCCCTCTGGATTTCCCACCGGATGAGATGGAGCAGTTTCGCCTGTCCAAGCTCTTGAAGGAATCGAGGCTTCGCTGGCTGCTCCACTCTCCGCAGGCAGCTGAATATGCAGAATGCAGACCTGATCCTTCAATCTTGCCGCAGCCGCTCGCAAGCGTCACCGCTGAGCAGTGCAAACAAGGTGGCCTGCCCAGCGACAGGAAGCCCCGTTTCTGCGCATGCAGCGACCAGATAGCACAGATCCGCCTGAACAGCCACTGAATCAATGGCCTTCCGGATCGTCGCATTCAGCCCAGATCCTCTCGAAAAGATCCACCAGCTCAAGCCAGCCTAGACGCTGCGCGCTTAACCCTGGCGCCAACTCCGAAGGCATGCTGAGGCCCTCATTGGCATCAAGCGTGAGACGCTCGAGCTGTTGCGTGTATCGAGCGCCCTGATGGAGTTACTTCGAGCACCTGAATGGGCCAACATCTTAGGCGACAGGGTCGAAGGAATCCCTGGCATCCAGTTAAGGGGACCGGCGCCGGTATCCGTGCGACCCTGAGCGCCAGGGGCAACTCCCTCACACCACGGCACCTCCCGAACCCTGCCCAGCACTCTCTTCTCCTTCTGTGGGAATCCGCCGAATCCCGCGTCGGCATTCGCACCTTGGCGGCTGAGCGCTGGAGCCGAGCCGATCTCATTTTGACGGCGAATCGAAGCCGTCTGTCGCTTGCCGCGGATCCCTGGACCGTGCTCGAACGGGCCTGGCAAGCGGCTGAGTCGTTTGCACGCCCAGGTCGCCTGGGCTGGTATTACCGCACCTGGCTCTGGCCTCTGCGCTGGGCCGTCGCTGGACTGGAGCCCAGCTCCGATCCGCAGGCCCTGGGCGATCGTGCCGCCTCTTTCCCCCGGAAGCTGCGGCCGCCCCCGCGTGCCGCTGCAGCGAAAGGCAGCCTCTCGTTGGCCCCCGATCGGCAACAAGAGTTGCTGACCTGTCCTTGCCGCCAGCGAAAAAGCCCGGCCCCATCTCCCTAGCGCTGCGAAAAATTTCTACGCGCAGGCTCCGGCCCCAGCCTGCGCCGGCGCCTTGGCACAACTGGGAGTCGGCCAGAAGCCAGCCAGCCCGGAGGCCCCTTGGGGCTCGTTGCAACCTGCGGGATGCCCAGGCGATGCAGCAACCAATTCAGCCTGAATCCGGCCTCGGTGATGGTGAGGGGCTGTTCCTTTGCGGTTTCGAGCGGTCAGATCTCGGTGGCGCCATCGCCAACCGGCACACACATCGATCCGCAGCTCCATGCCCTGGGCACCGCCTCGACCCAACCAGCTACGAGCAGCTTCCTTGAACCTTCCGTCAGGCCATCCGCCGGCAGGCGACCTCAATCGCCAATCGGATCTTGGAGCAATGCCACCACGGGCTGAATTCATGCAACCGTGGCCGCTGGCGCTGCAGCGCCACTTTCCAGGCGCCTGCCCGGAAGAACCTGCGGCCGCCGGCCTGCTCAACGGCGGCTGCACCTGCACAACTTTTCCTTCCTGCAACATCAATGCCTACCGCCATAGGGACCGTTCCTGGCGGGGCGGCAGGATCGCTCCTTCGTCTGCCGCCCTCCCTGGCACACCTGGCGGCGAAGCAGCCTTCTTGATCCAGGGGAATTGAACCGCCGTGCCGATGCTAATGGCAGCGATGCCCATTACCCGGTGTCTATGGGCAGGTGCTCGCCTGGATCGAAGCCTCCATCCGCCCCGGGAATGCTGGTGCTCGTAGCGCCGGCATCCTGGGAAGATCTACTGCCACGCATCCGCGAGCAGGGCGGCATCGCCTCGATGTGGGGCTCCGTGCTCGATCTCTGTGGCCGGCCATGGCCACAACCCGCGGCGCTACCGCCTCAACCCTGGCTCAAGGCGCGGGCGGAACAGGCCTTCACCCCACTCTTCACCCCCAGTGCTCGCGTCTTGAGCCTTCCGCCAGGCTGCGTGAATCAATCCTGAGCGCATGCCCGAACTCCCTGAGGTGGAACCGTGCGCCGCGGGCTGGAGCGCCAGCTCCAACAAGCCTTCGAGATCGACAGGGTCGAGGTGCTGCGGGCCGCGCCATCGCCGCGCCCGCAGTGTCGATCAGTTCCGTGCCGGGCTCGATCGGTTGCCTGGTGGCAACTGGAGCCGCCGCGGCAATACCTGAATGGGCCGAGCTGAGCCGCGGCGGCCAGGCGCAGGCCACTGGGGCGTGCCAATTTTGCGCATGACCGGCAATTTTCTCTGGCTGGATGCAACCCCGCGACCCCTGCCGCCACACCCGGGTGCTGCTGCTGGAAAACCGCGCAGGGGCAGGAAATTGCGCTCATCGACGTGCGCAGCTTCGAGCAGATGTGGTTCAATCCCCTCCGGCCAGGCTTGCTCCAGCGTGATGACGGGCTGCAGAAGCTGGGCCCGAACCCTTCAGCTCAGGCTTCAAACGGCCCTACCTTGCAGCAGAAACTCAAAGGCTCCGTCCCGCCCCAATAAGCGCCCTTGCTCGACCAGGCGCTGGTGGCCTGGCGTCGGCAACTGCTACGCCCGATGAATCCCTCTTCAAACCGCAGGCGTGGCCCCCCAGCGCGCAGCGGCAGCCCAGCCCGCAGAGCTCGCGCGGCTATGCCAAATCACTGATCGGAGGTGCTCGAGATCGCATCGGCTCAGGTGGCACACCGTTCACGACTTCCGCGATCTCAAGCGGCACCAAATTGGCAAACTACGGCGGCGTTCCCGCCTGGTCTATCGCCGCAGCGGCCAACCCTGGGCCCCGCCGCGCCGCCAACGCGATCGCAGCGCCCTGCCGCCTGGCAGGACCGCCAGCAGCCACTGGTGCCCAACTGCCAGCAATTGAAAACCGGTGCAGGAGAAATGTGATCGTGCCCGTGAATGGGTCCGTGCCCACAACCGCTTTCCTGACACCCAGGCCAGGGCCTTGAGCGCAGTCATCGCGGCGATTCATGCCAAGGGGCTGGTGCGACGGCACGGCGGAAAATTTCAGCTGCGTCAGCCGGACGCGAGCCGCTGGAGCTGCTGGATGGCCCCAGCCGGTTGTCGAACAAGGATCCATTGAGCCCCGAAGACCTGATCTGGTGAATGGCGAGGCCAGGTGATCCCGCGGCCATGGGGCAGCCAGCGCCGAAACCCTGCTGGCACCTGGAGAATCGTCAGGCGCACGGGGGGCCGAGGCCGTACTGCCACGCCACTTCCCAGGCCGCCACCCTGCTCTCCCGTCTGGGGGCCCTGCGCAACGGGTCGCTGCGGATGCGGTTTCTCTGCAAATAGAGGGCCTGGATGCTCAAGGGCCTGGCGGGCCCAGTTCAGCCACAACAGCTCGATTGGCTTGATTCCCGTGCTTGGCCAACGACAGGATCTGCCGTCGCCTCAGCCTGGGCGGCCCTCACCACACCTGGGCGAAGCCCCCCACGGCCTGTATCGCCGGCCACGGGCCTCTATGCCTGGGACAGGATATCTCTTCTGCGCCCGCCGCCACTCTGGAAATTTCCTCGAATTCCTGCTCGAGCCAAGCTTGGCGTGAGTTTGCTGCTGGCCAACCCTTTACCAAGGGGGGAAGCCATGAACACAAGCCACGAACGCAGCCGACCAACGCACGACATGACCACGCATCACCATGTCCTGCTCGACATCGAAGGCACCACCTGCCGCGGTGAGCTTCGTGGCCGCCACGCTCTTCCCCTACGCCCGGAGCTCGCCTTCAGCCCATTCCTGCAAGCACACGGGCAGGAAGCCGATCTGCATACCGTTGCTCAGCGATCTCAAACGCCGGCCTGGCACAGCGCCCATCACGAAGCCAAAAAACCACAGAATTGAGCCTCCCAGCCTTGATAACTCTGCCCGTTTTCTTCAGCAGCTGAATGCGATGCCGACCGCAAGCTTCACCGCCCGCTCAAAAAGATCTGCAGGGATTGAATCTGGAACGAGGGCTATGCCGATGGCGAACTGTGCACTCCCTGTTTAACGATGTGCCACAACAACCTGAAGCGCTGGCATGCCGATGGCCTGCAACTGGCGGTGTATTCATTCAGGAATCCGTAGCGGCCCAGCAACTGCTCTAACGCGCAAAGCAACGCCGGTGATCTTGGCCGCAACTGTTCAGCGCCTGGTTTGACACCGCGCAGTCGGCCCAAACAGGGTCCAGCAGCTATCTACAAATCGCCAACTCTCTCGCCGTATCTGCCGCCAAATCCTGTTCGTGAGCGACTCCCTTGCCGAGCTCGATGCCTTGCCCAGGCCAGCGGCCTGGCCACGCTTCGCGCGCAGCAAGCTGGCAATCCAGAACAGCACCACCGGCAGCCACAACCTGATGGCAACAGCCGGACGACAATCAACTCACAGGCTGAAGTTGAAGTGACTTGAGTTTGAAAAGACTGATTCAAACCACAAAAAAAGCAACCTTGCGGTGGCCTTTTTCCGTCTGGTCTAGCCGCTAGAATCTAGCCGCGCTTCAACCAAAAAATGGATGGACAAGAGTTTTATCCTGGCATCGAGCTATTTTTGCAGGAAGCTTCCCTCCAACTATCGTCGCCGCTAACTGCGTTTCAGCAACCGAGTTCGAGATGGATCGGGAGTGGGTCCACAGTGCCATGAAACACCATGGAAATAATCTCTTGCCCCAAGGGAATCCCTGAGAACTGCCTAAGGTAAGTAGAAATCCCATCAACAACACCTTTCCAGGCGTTGCAGAATCCTTCTGAATATCAACAGCTCATGCTATCGTGCAGCAAGAGCGAAGTGTTGGTCAAGCCCTCGTTCTATTAGTACTCCTCCGCTTCACGCATTGCTGCGCTTCACACTAGACCTATCAAGCGGGTTTTCCTTCCCGTGACCTTATACTGGTTATAAGCCATGAGAAACTCATCTTGAGGTGGCTTCCGCTTAGATGCTTTTTCAGCGTGTTATCCTCATCCGCACATTGGCTACCCAGCGTTTACCGTTTGGCACGATAACTGGTACACCAGAGGTGCGTTCCTCCGGTCCTCTCGGTACTAGGGAAACTCCTCTTCAATGGTTCCCTTACGCATGCACCGGAATATGACCGAACTGTCTCACGAACGTTTCTGAACCCAGCTCGCGTACCGCTTTAATGGGCGAACAGCCCGCACCCTTGGACCGACTTCAGCCCCAGGTTTGCGATGAGCCGACATCCGAGGTGGCCAAATCCTCCCGCGTCGATGTGAACTCTTGGGGGAGATCAGTCCTGTTATCCCTAGAGTAATTTTATCGCGTTGAAGCGACGGCCCTTCACTCAAGAACCGTCCGATCACTAAAGCCGACTTTTCGTCCCTGTTTCGACTTGTTGGTCTCACAGTCAAGCTTGCTTCTGCTTTTTACACTCGTCGCTGAATTTTCAACCAGCCTGAGCAAACTTTGCGCGCCTCCGTGTCCTTTTATGAGGCGACCGCCACCAGTCAAGACTGCCCACCCTGATACTGTCAGCCCCGGTATAACGGGTGGCTGTTAGAAACCCTAAGCTCTGAAAGAGTGGTATCTCAACGGTTAGGCTCACCATGACCCGCAAGCCATGGATCAAAGCCTCCGCCCTATCCTGCCGCATTCAGAGCCCGGGCACAATACCAAGCTACAAAGTAAAGCTTCATAGGGGTCTCCTTTCTGTCCGGGTGCACGTAGTCCTGCATCTTCACAGACAATTTCTAATTTCGCCGAGCCTCTCTCCGAGACAGCGGCCGCAGATGTCGTTACGCCTTTCGTGCGGTCGGAACTACCGACAAGGAATTTCGCTACCTTAGGACGGCGTTATAGTTTACGGCCGCCGTCACCGGGGCTTTCAAGTCGCTAAGCTTCGCTTTCGCTGACCAGCTTCCTTAACCTTCCGGGCACTGGCAGGGCGTCAGGCCCCATACATCGTCCTTTGCGACTTAGGGAAGACCTGTGTTTTTGGTAAACAGTCGCTGGGCCTCTTCACTGCGACACCTTGCGGTGGCACCCCTCCTCCCGAAGTTACGGGCCATTTTTGCCGAGTTCCTTAAGAGAGAGTTATCTCGCGCCCCTGCGGTATTCTCCTACCACTCCCCTGTGTCGGTTTCGGGTACAGGGCATCATGCCTTAACGGGTATTTAGGCTTTTCCTGGAAGCTTGACATCCACCCCTTCGCTGCCCGAGCAGCTCGTACTCACGCCCTAGCTCAGAGCGTTTTCTCCGCTCCTCAACGCCTCGAACGCTTCGAACCAGTAACCAACATCTGGGCTGGGCTAGCCTTCTCCGTCCCCCTTCCCAAACAATGACAGGTACAGGAAATGTTGACCTGTGTCCATCGACTTACGCCTTTCGGCCTCGCCTTAGTCCTGACTTAACCCTCCCCGGACGAGACCCTGCCGGAGGAACCTTAGGGTTTCGGGGCATGGGATTCTCACCCAGGTTTTCGCTACTTCCAGCGACATTCTCACTTCCATGCAGTCCACGCCCGCTTACGCTACGCTTCACCCCACATGGAACGCTTCCCCTACCTTTGAAATGTTTCTAGAACAATAAAATCCGCAGCTTCGTACATTTGCTTAGCGCCCCGTATTTGCGCAGGATCGCTCGACCAGTGGAGGCTATTACGCACCCTTTGAGGAATGGCTGCTTCTGGCCAAACCTCCTGGTTGTCTGGGCAATCCCCACCTCCTTTATCACTCAGCATTGATTTAGGGGACGCTTAGCTGGCGGTCTGGGCTGTTTCGCCTTTCGACGCAGGAGACTTATCCCCCACAGTCTTGACTGCCTAGTTTTCACACAGGGTAATTCAGAGTTCGTATCGTTTGGTACCGCTCTCGCAAGCCCGCACGCGAAACGGTGCTTTAACCCCCCTGCTATATGCACTAAACGCTACGCCTCAACGTATTTCGGAGAACCAGCTAGCTCCGGTTCGAATTGGGCATTTTCACCCCTAACCACAGCTCATCTGCCGCTGGTTTTTCACACCAGTCCGGTTTCGGACCTCCACTTGGTTATCACCCAAGCTTCATCCTGCCATGGTTAAAGATCACCCGGGTTCGGGTCTATAAACACTGACGATCGCCCATTTCAGACCTCGCTTTCCGCTAGGCCCACATTTCCTGTCGGTTTAACCTGCCAGTGGCCTATAAGTCGCCCGGCTCATTCTTCAACAGGCACACGGTCATCCTATGAGTAGGGAACTCCCCATTGCTTGTAAAGCTCACGGTTTTTCAATGTTCTATTTCACTCCCTCCCGGGGTTCCTTCACCTTTCCCTCGCGTACTGTTGCGCTATATCGGTCACACAGAGTACTTAGCCTTACGAGGTGTCCCTCGCGGATTCACACGGAATTTCACGTGCTCCGTGCTACTCGCGGATACAGCCTAGGCCAGTTTCGTTTTCGAGTACGGGGCTTTTCACCCTCTTCTGGGGCGCGCATTCAAACGCTTCTCTTAACGTCCCCTGGTCCACATTGCTGTCCCACAACCCCGATGGTCGAAAAACATCGGTTTTAGGCTCGTCCCGTTCGCTCGCCGCTACTCAGGGAGTCGTTTTTACTTTCCTTTCCCTCCCAGCTACTAAGATGTTTCAGTTCGCTGGGTTTGGGCTCGAGCCAGCCTATGGATTCAGCTGGCGTTCTAGGGGGTTGCCGCCATTCGGAAATCCCGATCAAAAGCGTGTTTCCAGCTCCGCCGAGACTTATCGCGGTAAACTACGTCCTTCATCGCCTCTGTGTGCCAAGATCCACCGTGAGCCCTTGTAGCTTGACCAATGTTTCTCCACACAGCATTGCTGGCGGTTTGTACGCAGATTCTCCTGGTTTTACCATCATCAGCTCTGCAAACCTTTCAACCACAAGGATAAAAAGATTAAAGACTTCAGAGGTAAAAACAAGATCAAACCAGTTGTTTCGGCAACAAACCAGGAACCATGCAGAGTCTCGGGCTCTTACTTTAGAATCTCTCATTCTCCTCAGCAACAACGCCATCCGCTTCGCCGCTCACCAAAGGCAAGGATCAAGCAATGGAGCTATCACTGATCTGGAATTGAAGCATCTATGAGATGCTTAAATATTTCAGAACTACTAATGCAGTTTGTCAAGGGTTCTGGCTGACCACCACTCCATCAGCCTTAACAGCCACAGAGCAAGAGTCCAGGCGTCTTTTCAATGGATTAAAAATGTTAAAATAACTCTAGTAGAATCTATTCAAAAAAAATAAATCCAATAGAATGACTCCCTAATCTAATCAAATGAAAGGAATGGCTGAAATCCATTCATCAGCAAAAAATCTAGTCCTCACCATCAAAGTTTTCTCCTGTTGCTTTCGCTAAGAAGGTTTGGCTCGATGA
>Ga0163217_1018306_pt1 | contig 10670 bp, 15 predicted proteins | sample SynspAceP_FD_185933 | JGI IMG/M metagenome (GOLD analysis project Ga0163217, IMG submission 185933) | Saline lake microbial communities from Ace Lake in Antarctica - Synechococcus sp. Ace-P (PacBio error correction) | ecosystem: Environmental > Aquatic > Non-marine Saline and Alkaline > Saline ...
AGAGATAGAAATTTCCAAAAAGAAAACGCCCCGAGGGTCACAAAAATCAAGGCTGGGGCGAAAACCAACAGTAAAATGCCAGGGCCCGCCCCTGGCGGCTGGCGAGCTGGTTTGAAGCCCAGCCGATCGGTGGCCGGGGAAACCCGCTCCGGTTTGGGGTTGTGGGTGGCACTCCAGACACCGGGGCGGGCTAAAATTCGGCCGCCGCCAGGGTGACGCTGGGCCCGCCCTGTTCGCGTTCCATGCAGCCAGGTCCGCGGGCCCATCGACATAGGCCTGGATACGCTTTCCGGGGTGGGGCCCTCGGCCCCATCATCTGCGCAAAAACCAAGGCCTATCGACCCCCTGGCCCGGTAGGCTTCCCCCTGCTCGGCCATAGTCGTTGCGGCCAGTGCTTGCTCCGCGGACCTTCGGGCAATCAAAGTTCAGCCGACCAGCCGTTCAAGCATGCTCAAGGGGCCGGGGCAGTGGCGAAGCTTGGCGGGTGCGGGCAATCTCCGCAAGGTCGTATGTGGCCGCAATGCGCTGGGCGGCGTTGTGCGGGGTCCTCCAAGCTGGTTGAACACCCCCAATGTGCCATGGGGGATCTTCCGCTGTATGGGCAAGCCAGGCCTCTGCCTTGTTTTGTTTCAGCGCCAGACGGGCAGGGTGCCGCTCTGGAGCGGGGTGTCGTCAGCATCCAGAAAGGCTGTTTCGCTGAGCAGATCCATCGGTGGGCCTACCGGCAAAGCGGCGCAGGGGGCCACTGTGACTCCACAGATATAGGTAACCGGGGCGCAAGCGACGCAGAGCCATGGGGTGACTCTGGCCGCTGCGCTGGCAGGGCTGAAGCAAGTCGTGCCGGCGCTCCGTTTTCAGCCAGGGCGTAGCGGGCTGGCCACGATGAAGAGCTCCTGCTGGCGGGCGCCGGGAAAGGCCGGGCAACAGGGCTACTCAGGTCTTCATGAGGGAAAGTCCTCCTGAGCGGCCTTGTCCGGCCATGGGCGAAATGCCGGTAGAATGCAGATCCTGTTGGTCCGTGCTCCATGCCTGTGGCTTCCTTGTCTGCCGGGTAATTGGCTTTTGCAGCAGGTTGGAAACAAGGCTGTCCAGCCGCTGCAGGGTGGACCGGTTGCAATCAGTGCATCCCGATAGGTTTTGGTGCCCAGCTTCCTTGCGGAAAATCCAATGCCAACAAGGCCACCAGGACTGCCCAGCGGCAATCACCTCACTGGCCGTGCTGTAAGCCCATGACTAATGGCTCTTTGGCGGCAGCTTTTTGCGCCCATTGGTAAACGGGCGCCGGCGTCCAGCGTCCGAACCTGGGGAAAGTGCGCCTGCACTATGGGCAAGCAAGCGGTTTGATCCAAGACGCGGTCTCTGCCATGGGTTATAGCTGGGAAGTTGCGCCAAGGATAAAAACAACCAAGGCTTTGTCATCGTAGCGGGGCGAAGGGTTGGTATGGACCGTCCGCTCAATTGGCCCGTTCATGCCCGCTGTTTCGTCCCAGCAGACGAATGCTGTGATGGGGACCCAGCAACGGTATCGCGCAGCCACTGGATATCCAGTGCTGGTCAGCCAGGGGTGCAGAAATGCGCGGGTGCGTAATAGCGGAAAAGAAGGCTGACGTCACCTTCCGTGCGCAGATGGATCAGGCTCGCAGGTGATCGACAAGAAATCCGGTCCTCGGCGCTGAATTCCCAGCCATATTCCCGCAGCGGCCCTTTTTGCCACCACTCACTGAAGTGGGCGGCTAGCGGTGTATGGGGTTCTACTCGTACCAATACCGGGCCCCGCACCTCAGCAGCGCGGCATAAAGCGCTTGTGCTGGTAGAGCAGATACAACGAATGGCTCGGGCTTCCAGGGTTATATAATCTGTGGCCGACAAGCTTGATCAATCTGTGCGCCTCCCCAAAAGTAAATAACTGAGGGGGGTCTGGGCTGTGCTCATGGGCGCGCCCTATCTGGCTGGCAAGAGTTCGCACACCGGGAGTAGCATCAAAGCGGCCGCAACGCCTGCAAGGCCTGCTTCTGGGCCTGGAACAAGCAAACCACCTTGCTCGCTTGAGGCTGCGGGCAATACATCCCCGGCAGCAACAGGCGCGGCAACCCTGAGCCACTACCCGGCGAACCACCGGCATTCGCTTGATGGATGCGCCACTGACCGGTTATGCCGCTGGGGTCCAATCTTGATAAAGCTGCCACTGCTTTTGGAGGGTGCAGCCTCGCTGCCTGCTTCCATGACCAATTTCTGCCAGCCTTTGAGGTGGAAGTTTCGCGTGCCAGCATCGATCACCGACTGGTACCCAACTTGATATGCTGGCTGGTACCCCGTCAGGTGTCATTTGGCCTTGATCTCGCGTTTTGCGGTCCGCCAGGGTGGTGTGTTGTTCTTCGGCCCATGAATTCCGAGTAGCTTGTTGGGCCTCGACGCGGTCAATGGCGTTCGTTGCGACGCGGATCTTCTGGTCGTTCTCGATGTTTCTCGTCCAGTCGCGCTGGGCGCATGCAGGTAGATTCTGTTCTTCGCCCTGTTTGTCTCGATGCGCAGTTCGTTGTATCCGCCACCGCCACCACCCGGTTGCACTGCTCAGGGTTTTGATACGCCTTGCGGGTTTTTTTGTTCCGCAGGTAGTTTCAATAGGGTGTGGGATGGGTTCCTTGTGATACAAGGCAGCCGGTGACCAGGGGTTGATCTGGATCGCCTCAAGGACCGGTAATGAGCCTTCCATACCGATTCTGGGGATGGGCGATACCGCCGGTAGCGGTTGCCAGCCAACTGGATGAACTCTGAGCCAGCAACTGGTCTGGGGTCATCGGCTTGGGCCTTCACGGTCGCCAGTGGAAAACTGGACCTTGATGGCCGGGCCATATTCGTCGCAGTGATCTCTTCACCTTCAAGGACGGTTGACGACTGCAGTCCCTGGCTGCCCGAGTACCTTGGGTTTCCGGGTGGTTTAGTTGCGGTCTGAACGGTACATCCGCAGGGCGTGGCGTGAACTGGTTTGCGGTAGCCCTGCGTGAAAGCCATCTGAATCTTTGGTGTCGCTGGTGACGGGATTCTCCAGTAACTTGCGGCTGTTGTGCCTTCCGTGCTGGATGCCGGTGATCAGCCCAGAGGTCGTTTCCAAGTCTGCCCGTGGATGCTCAGACAGGGTGAGGAAATGGCCACTGATCAGTGCTGGGCACATCACTCTTGCTTTTCCGGCCAGCGGTAGTCGCCTCTGCGGTGACGTTCCAGGCTTGGCGTTTGGCCAGGTGTTTGCCGCGGGCGCGTTCGGTAAAGAGTCCGGGGTAGTCGTAGTCTTCCAGGTCTGGCAGCGGCACTGGTGGCTCGTCACCCTCTAACGGGCTGTTCGGCCTTGTGTGGCGGCCCCATCAGCAGGTGGGGTTTTTCAAAAGTCGTAAAGTCGCGGGCGGGTCACGCGGCTGGGACGGGTTTCTTAACCCGCAAGGGCCAAAACGTTGATCACCGGCTCGCTGGCGGACGCATGCCGTGTCCTGGGATATAGGCAGTGGGGCGAGCCAGGCTTTTTGGGAAACCGTTTGAATCGCGCCGAATACCGTAGAATGGTTATCGGTTGATGTTCAAAGTGGTAGTGAATGCCCCCTCCTTTCTTCACACAGACGCTGGATAAAGTGCAGGTCCGGGTGCTAGTCGTACTTGGGTGCAGTAGTCGCGCTGGGGGTATTCGCTGTTGAGCTGGAAGCGATAGGCGTCGCACTGGATGCCGGTGGTCGTTGAGGACGTCGGACAATTGATCTCGGGCACGGTCAGGTGGCTGGAAAATTCTCTGGTTGGTGCGGTGGGGGCCCAAGTAAAACAGGTGCGGTACGACGCTGATGTGGTAGCGCGTCAGGCGCTTGCCGGCATCGCCCTGGGCGACGCGGGTGGATCAGGCCGTGGATGCCTTTGCCTTGGTCGCGGCGGAACTGAGGATCGCTGGGTTTGCTGCAGCAAGGGTGTCGTATCCAGGTCAGGGCGTTTCGCTTGACCAAGAACAGCCTCTGAAAGCGATAGGGCTGGCTGATTGCCGCTCTTACGCCTTCGAAGGACAGAACCTTGAAGTCGTTGGCTGATGCCTGGGATATCGAGAGTGAAGCCGGCTAGGTTGGCTGGGGGTGAACATCCTATGTTCCTCATCGTCCAATAAAACCGAGGTAATTATCGGCAGACTTAGGTCCATTTTAGTGTGTGTCCAGTAGGGCAAAAAACAGCGAAGTGCTGAACCACTCGTCTTTAATGAAAAGGGCTTGGGTTCAAGCGGATAAAGTGCGCCGAAAAAATGACGAAAGAAGCGGGGGCCCAGGCTTGCAGAGTGGCTCAGCCTGCAATAAGCGGATGAGTTTCATCCATCGATTGTTACAGGGTTGGAATCCGGCTGCTGCTCGTACTCATTGCACTATTCTCTTAAGCGGCATGGCGGCTAATCCTGCCTCGGGAATCCTCGTCGAGAAAAGCCAAACCTGCCCCTTCTTCCGGCCAATGGTGCGCTGCACAATCATCGCCAGTTACGGAGCGGGAATTGGCATGTCCCTGGGACCTGACCCTTGACGCTGGTGCCCGCTGCCCAGAGCAGCCAGATTTCGGGGTTTTCGACAAACACGCCGCCATCACGAATAGATCGCGGGTAAAACCGAAATACGTCGCCATATCCGGATGACTGATACGTATCCGCAGCGCATCGGCGTGCGTGGGTGCTTGTCGCTGATTGGCCATGCTAATCCCCCGTTTGCTGGTTTTTCCCTCGTATCACTTTGAATACATTTTTCTTCGCCTGCAGGGCGCTTTTCCTGAAGCGTTTCATGCCCACATATATTGACTAAGGGCCAGCGCCGCACGTACTGCTCGATGGTGCTGCTCATGCTGGGCGACAGCTTCTCGGCATCACTACTGTAAGCGCCTCGGGCGCCGTTCCACTAATCCACCTTGAAGCACCTGTTGATCCGGTTAGAAACGGAATACAGTGCAGAAACACCGCCCGGGCATCATTACCCTTGAGCAGATTTGGGCACAAACTGCTGGTCAGTGCTGGCACGCCAAAAAAAAGGCACGAACCACGCGCTTTTCAGTGCTGGCTCCGGGTCGGCCGAATCCCACCGCACCACCCTTGCGCACTTCACCAGCACATGACACTGAGATGAAATGCCTTCGCGGGTGGAGGGTGCCACCCGGTTTTGCCGAGCTGAAGCCGCTGAAGCTGCAGCTAACTCGTCCACGGGCTTGAGCTTCGGCGGACGATAGAGATTACCGGCGAGCACTGTGAGCAATACCCAGTGGTTGAGCACCTCCCAGTTTGGCCCAGGTGGCTGGGTTTATAACACCACCAGGCCCTTGGCCTTCGGCCAGGGCCCGCCCTGCAGGACCTCGAGCCCTCGACCTCCTTGAACCAAGGCACGGTTTTTGCGGAGACCACATCCAGGCGCAGGCGCTCTCGGCGAAACATTGCGTCCGGTATCCATCATGGTCCGCCCCACCAGACCTTTCACAGCTCGGCCTCGGACAGCTTTTCTGGCAATGCAATGGCCGCAGATTGATCCTGAACCACCTCAAGTGAACGGTTCGGCAAGCTTCCCAAGCCAATCAGCCAAAGCAAAAGCGCCCAGGCCGTTGCCGCCCAGGCAAAAAGGCAGGCTGGAAAAACAGCTTGAGAAAAGCCGACAACGGATGGCATACCTTTGACTCTATCCACGCAACTACTCCAGGCCGATCCACGCTGCACAGTGTAAATACCCCACGCGCAAAAGCGGCGAGGGGCGGGGGCGGTTTCAGGCCCGACAGGGGCGCATAGCGAAAACAGTCGGTGGGTGGTCGCATGGGGGAAAAAAAACCCCCCATGGGCCCCCAAAAAAGGTTTTTTTTTTTTTTAGGCCCTGCATAAAGGCGTAGCAGATTGGTCGGGCCAACAAAGGTGAAGCCCGCTTTTTTTCAAACGTGCCTTGCTCATGGTTTGCGCTTCTGCGGTCATGACCGGAAACCTGGCTGATACTGGTGAAATGATTTGACCAGCGGGGCGCCGCCGACAAACTGCCAGAGCCATTCGCCAGGATCCCCTTGCTCGGCCACACGCAACCAAGGCCTGGGGCGGGTTCTGGCCGCGCACGCCTTGACCTTGAGACGAATTTGCGGATAATACCGGCGTCATCAAAGCAGATGAGCAGGTCCTCATCGGTCTGAATTTGGCCATGAAGCGGATCCGACAGGCCGCGATACACCTCGCGGTAAGCGATCGCGTTTCTTCAGGAGGTGATCCACGACAAACCCGCCTGGAAGCATCAGCAACAGCTTTCCTCGAACAGCCGCTGGGCATCGTACTCCGGCAGACACCCCATTCGTAATCGTGATAAGCCTGGGTAGAGCAGTTTGTCGGTGGAACACACTGGCAGCGGGCAAGTGATACTCAGTGTTGGACACAAAAACCTCCGGAGACAAATTTTGCCTGCACGCTAGTGGTTTCAGACCTTTTCAATTCTGTCTGGGGCTGAATGCTCAGACGACCGGAGCTTCATTAAGCCGCCAATGGCTTTCTTGAAATTACCCTTGCTCACGGCCAAACTCGGGGCGATAAAGCTGGTGGGCTTTTTTGTCGCTGATCATCAAGCACGCCCCCTGTTTTCCAGGCGCTGCATGAATCAGTTGCTGCAGTGGCATCTCCGGCTTTGCTGCCGACCGGCTGCAGCTCAGGCTGATCTTGCCGTCCAGGGCGGATTTCCTTGATGTAGCCGACGTTTCCTGCATGCCACTTCGCAGAAATTTTGAAGTTCCTCATTCTTGTGCATCCAGTCCCCCAGTGCTGCAATTGATGATGGCCTTGAAACCCAGAATCGTTAGCACCTGCGATCAGCAGACTGACCTGTTCACCGACGCTTGTAAGCCACCGGCAGCTTGGTCCAGATGCCGATCCAGGTGGGCCGGTCCGCGGTGATTCGACGCGTGTGTTTTGTCCAGATACAGATAGACCACGCAATAATCCGCCGACTTCCAACGGGCGCTTTTTTCCTCGGAATGCCGGCAACAGCAACACTCCTTGGGCAGACCCAGTCAGGAACAGACCGACCCGATTGATCTCCGCGAACTTTGAGGCTTTGGCAAGTCACCCACCTGCGCCACTTGGGGGCGTTTCGGTAGTGGCGATCAGTTTTTGTCTTCGCTGTCGAGGTAGATAACACAATTCAACCAGTCCGTCGAACCTCGGTGGGTGTGTCCCTCTGGGGATATACACGGTTTGGCAACAGGATCCTCGCCATCCGGACCGCCGTCGAGGTAAAGACGCGAAGCCCGGTATGCTTTGAACGATCTGCCAAGGGTTATTGAGCGCCCGAATGGCGGCCATAGGTTCAGTTTTTTCCCAGAATAAGGGGTTTCTGCATTTGTACGCAGGCCGTCCCTGACGGCAGAACTAGGGAACTAGAACGCTTTTTTTCAGAGTTCTATCTGAACTTGGTACACTCGACAGCCGCCGTTTCAGTCTCGAAGACTGAGGTTACAAGCGCGTTTTAACGAGGAAGCCACCAAATGCCGTTACGCCTCCGCCCTGTTCTATACCTCCCAAACCTTGGTTTTTATGGCTCCTGTGTGGCGCGGCGTAACTGCTGGGTGGCTGTCAATATGGCGATCAGCCTGCCCCTGCCGCTTGCGCGTATTGCCATTTGTCGAATCGCTGAAACCGGCTGAAGCCCCGAGCCCCAGGCGCTGCATTTTGCCGGGGTAGTGGAAAGTGTCACGAGCACGCAGCTGGGCCTTTCAGGTGGCTGGGGCGTATCGAGCGAATACTGGTTGATGAGGGCGCCAAAAGTAACCCGCGGCCTAACCCCTGGCGGAGCTGGACTCAACCGACTATGGAATTGCAAACTGCGCGACGTGCCAGCGCACAGCAACGGCAACTGGCCGAAGACCTGGCGCGCAAGCCGCAACTGCTGGCCGAAGGGATTTCTTTCGCCTGCCGCCACGAGCCCTTGGAGCCGCGCCTGACCTCTGCCGAAGTGGCGGCGGCGATTCCGCCCAGCGCAATATTGGCTACAGCAACGCCTTACCGGCGCCCTTCGACGCGTGATCGCCCAGCGCATGGCGGAGCCGGATACGGTGGTCAACCAGCGGCTACGCCGATCTTGCTGGTGCATGGAGACAATCGCATATCGAAGTGGGCATTGATCTCCTCTACCGTCGGCTGCACTTAGCGGTGCCATTGGGGGCCAGAGCTTGAGGCCCGAGGGGCCGGCCTGGGGTGATTGTGGATGTGACCTTGCCGCTGCGTTCAAGGAACACAGTACCCCAGCCCGTGAGGGATCCGAACCTACCGCCTGATCCTCCAGGGCGAGCCGCCGGAAGATTTTCAATTTGCTGCCAGGCATGGCATGCGGTGTCAGGCCTGCACGCTTTTACCGGTATCGCCGCGCCAAGCAAACCAGGAATGAGCGCTTTCGCCTAGCCGCTGTTTCGCGCTGCAAACCCACGAGGGCGATCAGCAATTTCCATCTGGCTGGCGGTCGATGGCGAAGCGCGGCGGCAGGATCTGAGTGCTGGGAAATCGGTTTGAAGAACCGGGCCAGGCCTGGTCCAGCGGGGGAAGGGCTGAGCGCAGACGGCTCAAAGGTCAAATTGTCGCCGGCGGCAAGCAGGTCACGAAGGCCCAGCCCATTCAGAGACCCAAACAGCGGGAACTATGGCCCATGGCATTTTCGCCCGTTACGGCTATCGGCAAAGCCGGTCAACAACCTGGGTACTGGTACTGCATCTGCCTATTTCGGCGGCAATTAATCGCCTTCTTTGAAATAGGCCCGTTGGAGAAAGACCCTGAATTAAACTATCAAAGGAAGGCGCGTCGTCAATGCCTCAGTATCCCCGGGGCAACGGCGCTGGGAAAGTGCGTACGAGCAGGAAATCACCGAGCCGGCTGGAAGAAGCGCCATCCCAGCAGATGTCGCAGATCAAGGAGATCCCGCCTTCTCTGAATCAATGCCACGAGAGGTTGGCCGGGCAGAAATCCGCGTGGGTTATTCCAGGGACAGTTACACAGGGCCGGGGGGGCGCTGGCGCAAGGTATGGAATGAACTGCTTATAACAAGTCGCCGATGCCCAGGGCGAACCTGCCGCGGCGAATGGTCGACACCGCCGACTGGTCTGATGATTTCGGCGACGCTTGTTTTCGTAATTTTTCCTATGTGCCTTATGACCGGCGACGGCTTTGTCGCTGCAGAGGAGCGTGCACGAACTCGGCAAGGAGCCTGCGCCGCGAAACGTGCTCAACCGCTGAAGGTTTGGCCAAGGTAGAGATTTACCCGGCGCAGCAGGAAAGAGCGCTACGGTTGAGGGTCATTCTGGGGTAAAGGTCGGTATTGCACAGGCACCCCTGGCAGGCACTTGCGTTTGTCCCACGCCGAGGAAAATCATACGCCGCGCTGGGGGTGATGCCCGACGCGGTGGTGGACGCCCGGCGGGTGTAAGAGCCGGTTGAAGCTGTTCCTGCATTGGATCCGCCTCCTCCCGGCAGCTTTGACTCATTGGATACGCTCGTGGCCTTGCCGTGTAGGATCACTTCGCACCAGGGCAACGCAGAACATCCAGCTCGGTGCATTAGCGCAGATCAAGCCGCGACTACGCCGAACCGGCGATACTTGGTCCGATACAGATCATCCGGCAGCACATAACGGGCCAGCCCGCGCTGACAGGCCATGGCGTCAGTGGCATTCAATTTCCGGCAGAAATAACCGTGGAGGTCGGGGAGGCGGGGGAGTCGAGGCCGCAAAAACGGATAGCCTGCAGCATCGCAATCCCGTTGGCGCTGGAAATTGCCACCCGCTGTTTATCAGCAACATACCCAGGGCCTGGTCCAACGAGTCGGTCAACGAGCTTTGGGCTGAATGTGTTTTCTCTCCCGTCGCCATCGTCCGTCGGCGGTTGCTTTGTTATCGCCATGTGGGCTTGCGCGCAGGGCGCTAATTATTGGCGCGGTGCTGTTGTGTCTCTTCACCGTGCTCGGCACATTAAATAGACCCTGCTGCCTTGATGTGGACTCTGGGGGTTGTGGAGCTTGGACGCTAATTTTCCCTTGGGCGCATTGAATTTCATCGCCATGGGCGAAGGAACTGCTGGTGGACAACGCCGTCGGTGGGTTCCTGCGGAACGGCATGGCTGATTCAGCAGCGCAAAGGCGCTTGACACTGCTCAACGGCAAGCGCAGAAAACCCTGCAGCAAACCCAATGGCCGCTGGGCACTTGGCGCCCCATCATCGGTATTGCTCGCGTTCGCGCGGGGTATCGGCCTGTCCCAGGATGTTTATTTTCACGACGCGAGGTTTTCTGTTTTTCGATGTTCTTATGTGATCGCTGTCCCTCCCATGCTGCTGAGGCTGGGCTTTCTGGCGCTGTTTGGTCGACCGCTGTTTTGGGCACTATCTGCTGGCGGACGACAAGCGGAAAATGAAGCAGCTTCAATCGACCCGCTCCGATTCCGATTCCCCGATTCCCATGAGTTGGTCGGCCCGGCAAAGCCAAAGAAACCACGGCGAGAGGGGGGAAAAAATCTTTTACTAGCGGGCGGCGGCCTAACGATTAATTTTCGGCAGGACACGGAAGCTCATTCACCCGGGTGCCCTTGAATGCGGCGCGTGGTTGACCGTGATCGTACTGGCCGTCCTCCTGTCGCCAGTGTGGTTTGGGCCTTTAGGCACGGGTGCGAACAGCAGCTT
>Ga0163217_1023275_pt1 | contig 10670 bp, 11 predicted proteins | sample SynspAceP_FD_185933 | JGI IMG/M metagenome (GOLD analysis project Ga0163217, IMG submission 185933) | Saline lake microbial communities from Ace Lake in Antarctica - Synechococcus sp. Ace-P (PacBio error correction) | ecosystem: Environmental > Aquatic > Non-marine Saline and Alkaline > Saline ...
GGACACACCCCACACCAGCAGCAGAAAGGAAAGGGAGAGGATTCTACCCGGGCAGCACGCCCGAAACGAACGGCCCATTCTTTTCTTTCCACTCCGCCAGTTGCGGCCCTCCGTTGGTTTGAGGCCGACTTCCCCCTGGTCCGAGCAGAAGCGCCCATAAAACCATCGATCAGTGTTTTATTAGAAAGGCCAAAGTTTGCCCGAATCAGGTCTTGGCCAAAGCGGCAGTTCGACTGGGGTGTAAGTGCCCGCGTGGTGTAAAGGTCCCACTTTGTGCCCAAACGCCATCCAGGGGGGGGGGGGGCGCCAAACGCCTTGGCAAGGATGCGGCCGCGGCAAGCTAGCGACCCAGCCGCCGAAAAACGGTAAAGTTTCACGTTCCCCCGGTTGTTTTCCTCGGGCCAACGCGCTGGCGACACTCGCATAGGCCGCGCACGCCAATCGATGGGGTTTCGGCAAACGAAGTGGGTTGGCGTTTTTGCGCGATGGCAAAGCAAGTGCCAAGGCCCACAGGCGCCGAGGGCCACAAGGGAATGGTCTTCAGTTTTCAGTGTTTCGTCTCCTCCGGTTGAAAAAGTTTTCACTGCGTCATGAGCGGAGGGCAGGAATAGGCCGATCGCGGGAAAGGCGAATTCAAGATGATAAAGGGTTTAAAATATCCATAGCGATGTAACCATGGTGGTGCCGCGAGGATGATGTCTGCCTGAGCTTGACCTCGCCGATAGCGCGCTGTGTAAGGTGACGTAAACGGTTCAACCCGACGGGCGGCGTCACAAGGCCCGATAATCTCCAAGCAGTTTGAAATGCATGAGTGATGCCGAACAGATCAGGTTGAGTGTCAGCGGCCTCTAGCACGCGCAGAAGGATCGGCAGCGTCAGCAGGCAATCAGACCGTGGGAATCGATCCACCATGCCCAGAAATGATGAACAGCGCAGCGATCATCAAATAATAACGATCTGATTTAAATAATCCGAAACGGCCCAGCATCATGCGGGTCCCAGCGCCCGTGGCACACCTGAAGCAGCCCCATGAAACGGGTGAACATCACCTGCCCCGATGGACGAAAGAAGATCGAAGACGTCCCGGGCCAACGTCGTCTACGGATGCCATCGGCCAGTGCTTGCGGCGTCAGTGAACGAACGCAACAGCGCGACGGTTTCAGCCAGAAACGCCCCGAGCCCCCGCCTCGTAGGCGTGAAACACCCGCCAAAATACCCGCCCCAAAACGCCCAAGAACAACACAGGAAAGGGCCAGAACGCGACCACAACAGGCCAGCAGTTTTTCTTGCGGTCAATCCGCCTTACTACGGTGGCCGCAAGCGCAGGCGGTTACCGTGGCACGCACGGTAATCATCCCATATAAACAAACGCTGATAGCGAACGCCGGGAATAACACCTGCGATAAACACTGGCCGATTCGATTTGCTCGGTGAAGATGCCGTAAATGCATCCATCAGGATCGATGGCGGGATGAGCGAACCAAGCGTGCCAGACGCTGCCGACGGACGCCGGTGCCAGCGACGGGTTGGTAGTTGCCCGCAGCTCTCGGGCAGGCGATTTTCGACAATGGCAGCCGTCGTCGCGATGGACGACCCAGAGGCCGCGGCGAACAGGCCACAGGCACCGGACGTCCGCCCGATGCCAAAGCCGCCCCGGCCCTGGCGCCAACAAAGACGCGCAGCAGATTCAAACGGCGCCCGCCGTCAGCCGTATGGCCGCGATAGAAGCCCATAAACAAGATAACATACGGGATCGCTGTCACGACCAAGTCGCCGACAGGTTGAACGGCATCGCAACCACGTCCCAAGTGCTGCTTGCAGGTTGAACATGACGGTGAATGCCGACAAAGGACAAGCCGCCATAAAGCGCCGTGCCGAAATGGACATCCGAAAGGCCAGCACGCCGAACAGGGCCACCGACCGTCCGATCCATCCGATCAAAAGGTTGCTCATTAACATGTCCATCAAGTTGAAGATGGCGTGACGGGCTGCCCGCGCAGCACAAGGATGGCGCGAGAAAAGCGCGAGACTGGCAAGCCGAAGCCAAAAGCGCAACAACATGCCGGACGGCCAGACGATGACCTCTGCGCCCCGCCCATCGACCACCTCTCCGGACGCCGCAATCGCCCGCCGGCATCGAAGGCCCGTACGCCCTGTCAATCACGGCAATAGGATCGCCGCCGCGGCAAGGGCAGCTTAGGAACAGAGGCGCCAACTTCTGCAAGCAGCTGGGAAAGTGGATGTGAATAAAAAATCGACCGAGACTGCTGGCCTGCATTTCCAACAAAAGCCATCGGCAGCCATCCACCTAACGCGATCATCCTAATAATAGGAAAGACATCTCGACCGGTGCCCTTGGATCGGTGCATTCACACCAGTTTCGTGCGACGACATCGCCACGATATTTAAGACATCATCGCGATGACCCCAGAATCCCGGCCGATAAACACAGCGAGCGCATAAATTTGTTGAATAGTGTCCCGCATCGGGCCTCGCCCCATACCCAAAACGGGACAGGCCCGTTCATTCCGCTCACCTTCTCCGCTCAGGGTCGGTTGAGAAATACGCGATGAATTGACGAGTGATAACGAAACGCGATCACCCCGGAAAACGTGCGCAAATGAAACCGACACAAGAAACCCACCCGGCTCGCCTCCGGCATCTGCGGTACGCTTTGGGCCGTGCCTGACGCCAGTCCGGGTTTCGCGCAAGCCGCCGAGACGCTCATATCGCGCAGCCCGCAATTCGAAAGCCGTGAAAAGACACTGAAATCGATTGGGGTTCGTATCTTTGACGCAGCGGGCCCGCGCGTTCTCCCCATCGGACCGAGGGGGCCCGTCCTTTCTTGAGGATGCGCGCCAGACGGTGGCCCGAGTTCGAAGGGACCATCCGCGCCTCGCGCCAGAAATGCGCGGCGCACGGGGGCATATCACGTCGGGTATTCGGCGCTTGCCTGACCCTCGCGGCAAACTCTGGAAGCGCTGGATGCTTTCCCACCCGCAGCGTGCCGGGTGTTCAAGTCGAGATGCATGTCCATGTCACCGATAACAATGCTGAAAAACTTGCAATCTGGCGTGAATCGACCTTGGTTCCTGCTGTCTCATCCAGCCGTCGCGCGCCCGGGATCGACCAGATGCCGGTTTGGCGCTCGCGGCATTGGTGTGGTCGCCCCGCCGGAGGAAGCCCCCCGCAACGGATCGAAGCCTGACAGGCGTGCCCTTTGTCACATGGGGCTGCGCGAGAACTGGAGTCTTGGCGGCCCTTCCTCGCCGCGCGTGTGTGATGCGGGGCGCGGCCTTAGCCGCCGTGGTGGTGGACGAGGCATGGGACGTACCAGGTGAATCTTGCAGCGCGGTGCCGCAGCGGCGCGGCGTGACGCTGTTTCCCCACGAGCATGGCAAGAACAAGCCTGCCCGCCCGCGCTGGAACTTGGCAACGGCCGAGGTGCTGGATGCAGAAGCGACGATCGCAATGGCAATGGAGCATCAAGGCAGATACCTGGCCCTGCTGCGTCAGTTTCGCGTCCACTTCCCGCCGCTGGGTTGAAACGCTTTCGGTTATCTGCGCGATAACATCGCAAGTCTATTTGCGTAACGCCGCAAACGCGAGTTTTATGGCAGCATGTAAACCATCGATGCCCGAATTGCCCTGCCATTCGACCTGCTCCCAAGCGCAGGGCTCTTTTTCTCTTGGGGCAGCGATACAGGCTTCTCTTTTTTCACGGCTCACCAAGCACGCGGCAAAAGCGTGCGCGAAGTCGCCCCTATTGCTGTGCACGCGGCAAGCGGTGCGAACGGTTGTCTTGCCCATTGCTCGCAGGGCGATGGCAAAGACCCGGCAGCCCCTCTGCGGCAGCCGGCCAAAGCGATTGGGTAGGCTCGCTGAAGCGGCCCCTTGACAACGCTCATCGAGCGCCCTTGTGCGCGGGGATCGTCGGGGGGCTTTCCTCTTGGGCGCATACCTGTCTCTCAACCTCGCCGCGCGTATGCCCGAACAAGATACATGCGGCGTGGTCAGATCATGGCTCTAACCGGGCTGTACCGCCGCGAAGTGGTCGCCGCTTTATGAGCCTCAAGGTGCGGCGTTCCATTCAGCGGCATGGTTCGGATATTCCGAACCGGGCACCACGAAATCTCTATGACCGATCCCGCGTGAAACCTGAAAGAGCGTTTCCTGTCTACCAATGCCACCGTGCGCTGCTGCCACTGATACCGCCAGCCCATTTTGATCTTGCAATCGTCGCCGCGATAGACGTCGTTGATCCGCAAAAAATGCACCGCGTATCGCGACCCTCGGTGGCGTCTAGCGATATCCAGCCTTGGCTGGCATCGAGCGATCCTACGATGTTGCGACATTAGAATTAGACCGGCGGGGCCCTGAATCGCCGATACGTAATCACCGATTTTTTTGCAGCGCTGCACAGCCTGAGAAAAGCTGGCAATCCACGGGCGGAAAACAAAAATTCCCCCCGCCCCCCCCCGGGCCGCCTACACTATCCGCCCATCAGGGCGGAACCCGACCCGCTGCCGGGTTCTATTCCCTAGGATGTCATCGACCTCAAGGGCCCCCTTCTCATGCGACACCACACTTACCTTAACGGCAAAGACCATAGTCTCGATGCAGAACACCCCGCACCTCGCTTGCTGGCTGCCCTGCGCAACACACTGAACCTCACTGGCCCAAAAAAGCTGCGATCACGGAACAGTGCCGGGGCCTGCACCGGTCATGGTGAATGCGACGTCGCAATCGACGTCATGTCTCAGCTTGCCTGGCATGCATGACGGCGACGAAAATCAACCTACGATCGAGGGGGTTGGGCGACGAACACACAAACCTTCAGACCCGCAGCAGAATTTCGTGAAACGACACGCGGTTCCAATGCGGCTTATTGCACCCGCGGGTCAAATCTGTTCAGTCCACCGCCATCTCGAAAGAGTTCAAAGCCGGCTGGCCCTCGAATGTTTCGGGCAAGCCTCACCGCGTCGCCCGAGCTGACCGATGGCCGAAGATATCAAGCGGTATGTCAGGTAATATCGTCCGCTGCGGCCGCCTACCCCAATATCGTCGATTGCGATCCCGCGAAACAGCGAGGAGCCAAGTCATGAAGCAGTTCGACTATACTCCGCGCCAGTGCAAACAGCGATGTCACCTCGCACCCCTGACGCGACAATCATCGCTGGCGGCCGAAACTGCTGGACCTCATGAAGCTAGAGTGATGACGCCTGACAAACCTTGTCGACATCCCTCGCGGCTGGTACCTGAAAACAGATCACTCCCACGCGCGATACGGCGGGCCTGCCGTTATCGGCGCTTTGGTCCGAAACTCTGACCTCGCGGCGGAGTATGACGGTTGTCGCGAAGACTATGCGCTTATCGTCGGGCCCTGTTGGCCGGTGCGTCGGGTCAACTGCGCAACAAGGGCGAACCACCGGCGGCAACCTTTTACAACGGACCTCGTGCTATTATTCTATTAACCGACCAACCGTGCAACAAAACGCGAGCCGGGTTCTGGCTGCGGCGCGATGGGAGGGGGCGAACCGGCTTCATGCGAGTCCTTGGCGTCACCCGACAAGTGCATCGCCAGCCATCCCAGTGATATGGCCGTTGCGATGCAATGCTGGGGGCTCGAAGTCGAGATCGAGGGCCACCGATGCGCCTCTCGCACGGTGCCGCTGTCCGACTTCTTATCTGATCCCCCCGATCCCGCAGTTGAACACAGTTTTTGGCAATCGGTGAACTGATCACCAGGCCCGTCACCTTGCCCGCACCCTGCCGAGGGGAACCAGAACCGTACGCAAAGTACGCGGATCGGCAATCCTAATGGCGTTTCGCCATGGTAAATCAGTCGCGCGCAAGATCGGAGGTATCGGAAGGCAGAATCACCCAAGCCTGCATCGCCTTGGTGCGATTGATCGATCGCGTGGCGCGATCGTCGGCGTGTCGAAGAGGCGCTTCGGTCGGGCAAGAGCCTTCGGTCACGCCTTGTTCGTAAGGCTCGCCGAGTTTATTCCTGGTGCAGACGCACGCAACCCAAAGACGGCAACGCCATTTTCAAGGCCACTGGCACGGCGCACGTTGAGTGCACACCAAAGGAACTGACGGGCGAATACAGCAATGACCGACGGAGCAACATGCTCGACCGCCGACTGACGAATGAACGAACCCGACGGACCGCGAATCGGCTGGATGCTACGGTTCAAGGTTGATCACACCGATGGACCGTCCTCGACGGTCCGCTCAAAGTCTCTGGCCGGCGCCAGCTTATCCCACGTGAAGATCAACGGCCGCATGATGACGGCGTGCTTCGTGTCCGCGCGCCTGTTTGCAGGTGGGCAGAATCACCGGCATTGAACGCCGAAGCCGTGCGCCGTTTTGACGGGTGCGGCGACGTTGTTTCACGGCAGACCTTCCTGCGCAATCCTGCCCCAAGGGCACGCAAACGAGGCCCCTGTCCATGAGCCGGGGGATGGCAATTTCCTCACATATCGGGCAACGCCGATCGCGCCTGGTTGTGTGGCCGATACTCTTGAGAACAGGCCCGCCAACGCTGCCCATTGTATGATCGAGCTTCAGATCAAACAGCCCGAGGATGCCGTGAGCTGATCTTGATGTGGCAAGAAATCGAAACGCCGAAGGACAAGCAATCGTCCCAAGGCGATCTGGATGCCCGCGCGTCAGATCCGCCTATACCGGGTGGAGAAACTATCGCAACCAGCGGCACATGCTTCGTCTGCGAGGAACCCCATGCCGCGATTGCCCAGTGGGAGCGGCAAGACCTGACCGCTGGCGCGGTCCGTAATCAGATGCTCAAAATACAATGTGAATGAAACGGCCGACGCGCTTGGGGTTGACGGCTGAAAGGTGCATATTCTGGCGCCGTTACCGATCGTTGGTCGGCCTTTGGCTCGAACTTCGGGAATAGCACGTAGGCAGTTCCGCGGCCCATGCCGCACGTGAACGGTTGGGCCCCCGTAGCCGTTGTAGCTAAGCCGCCAACAAGACTTGAGGCCACGATGGCGCCGGTCCTGAGACGGTTCAGCACATCAAACTAGCCGTGGACGCGGAAGTTGGACGGATGAAACCGGGCATCGGCGATGTCCACCGTTCGGCAATTGTTGGGATGAAAGCTTTGCAGAGCGGGTTATCGCAGCGACGTCCTTTCCTTATCGCGTGAAAACCGTGAAATCGGATGGCCATACAAACGGATCAACGCGTCATGTGTGCCGGCTCTGTTCGTGCACCGGGCGAGGCGGTGGTATCACCGAGCGCACTCGAGATGCGATGGATCGAGCCTGGCAGGATGACGTGAGCGGCATCGATCCGGTCGAACTTGCGCAAACGCAACATTTCTGATGTGGACCACCTTCGGACGGGCGCGAGTTCTCATCTCACAAACTGCCGAGGCACTGGAACGACGGGGCCAAGACCTTTGGTGGCCGACCGGCGAGGCCGGCAAAACAGACGGAGAGTGGTTGATCTCGGCTATGGGCATGTTCTTCGGCCACGCGGGCACATGCTGGGCGAAGCCACGCGCTGTCACAGCCTGGAAAACCGAAAAAAGACCCCCGGGGGGCAGCCCTGCTGGCGAAACGATATGAACTGACATGGCACCGGCACCTATGCGATCCTGACTCCAAGATCGCCGGCGAGGATGCTTGGGCGTGCCGCGGATCCGTGTGTCGGTTGCGCTTGGGCGACAGCAGCCTGCCCAAAGCCGCCGGTTCCGGGGGCATGGCTGGGGTGCCGACATCATCGGGCGGGTCGGTCCTTTGTTGCATGCGAGCGCTGCGCAAAAACAGATCGCCGAAACCAGTGGCGTAGACAGAACGCGATCCTGACGCTGCAAAGACGGTGTGCCCACCTGCCAACAACCGCCGCGCCCGATTTGGCCAGAGTTCACCAAGAAAGGCCCCCTCACGGTCGAAGCCCATCAATAAGTGGCGACACCCACGACCGACCGTCGCCAAGCGACCTTTGGCGCATTCTTTTGCAGAGGTCGCGTTACAGCGTACCGGCGAAACACCGTGGCGCCGGATGCAGCGGCACTTTGCCGCAGGCGCATCGAAAACGCCAAGACGGCGCGGTCCTCCAATGTCTGGGCGCATGACCTTTGCAATCGGCATGGCCGCTGACGAAGATCTGATGTTCGATACAACGCGACGGCATTTGGTTAATCAATGATATCTGGCTTGAATACCACGTGCCGGTGAACCTTGAATGTGCCGCAGCTCAACAGCACTTCGTGCAGGAAGCGACGCTTGGGCCAACCCTATGCAGGCCAACATCGCGAAGCTTGGCATCTTGGCGACAGGTTCGTCGACATTAAACGCGATCCTACGATGCTGCGGCGTCCGTAGCGTGCGCGATTTACCGCACGATGGACAAAATCCTGCCGGGTCTACGATATGTAAGACTGTACCTGCGAAACCCCGACCAAACTCGGCGCCGGCTTTGCCCGCTGCGCCGGTGTCGTGGTAGAACGCTGACGGGATGGCCGGCCCAGTCTTGAGGATCCACGTCGCTGCTCCAGCCTCCGACGCCTCTTTCTGCTGATGGCGCTATCTCCCTGCGGAACCCCCGGCAGTGCCATAGCATTTTCATACAGATAAGCTGCCGCGATCATTCCGTTTGCCCGCCGGATCACTAGGGCGGAGAGACGTCGACCAGATCACAAGCGCCCCCAAGATTTAGCCCCCGCCGTCCGCGGATGATTTCTAGCCTGCATCGTGGTTAACCCTTCCGCACCTCGACCGTGCCTGTACCGGGGCGAACGCGGATCAAGGCTTCCCGATATCAAGGTCCATAGACCGGTGCGTCCCCGACTTGGCGGCGGATGTCCCGCCATCATGGCGTCAGCGATTTTGTCCAGCATTCTCGGCCTCGAATGCAGGTCCAGCCCTGTGCCCGCCCCCATCAGAAATCATCCTTACTATAGCCGGTGCCCCGCAGACCAATCTGGAACACCTGTCGTTTTGCAGACAGCCTTCCCTCCCATCGCCGTCGGAACGGACAGCCATGGTGCCGTTGTCTCGCACGACATTTCATCGTTGTATTCCGAATGGGCAAGCCACACGGATCAGTGCGACAGCCCGTGTTTTCAGCGACCGCAGCCGCAAGATGGCCAGCTGAGCGTTGTGATCCCCGCCTGTGTCAGCGGGATCGCCCCATGGGGGACAGGACTCTCGGTAGTTGATCCGCGATAAGGCCACGGACTTCTGTAGATCAAACAGGTTTGATGCAGCGTCACCGATATCTGCACGTAAGATGTTCGAAGCGGGCCGCACGGTCGCCATGTTGTATGGGGGCGGATCATGGCGGCTTTCGTCGCGATCTGGCGGGGGATCCCAACCGCGCGCTCCCGGACGTTCGAGGTGCCAATATCCATTGGACTGCCCAGAAAACATGCATGCCAGCCCGCCGGGCCGCCGTTCTGCCATCGGGCAAAGCGCATCACTGGTCGCAGTCACCGTGCGTGCATGGAAATTCCGCTAAGCCCCGGCGATTATAGTGCTAGTTTTGTTCAAATCGTCCCTATTTTCCTCTTGGCCTGGCATTGGTTACTTTGGCCGGCAACAGACCAAATTCCACGCGCGTCCCTCCCGTTTTGCATGCAGCCTGCGGCAGGCTTTACCCGCAAAGCCAGCAAGCTTCCGCAGCAACGCCCATGCTCCTTGGCAAACCACGCGCTCCGGCCGTTGCCACCTATGGCCAACGAGAGACGACGTCCCCTGAAGGAAAATTGCCGGACGACCCGCCCTTCAGCCGAGGTATAAGACCCATGCGCTCCGCATTAGAACCGTCTCGCCACGCCATCAGTTTTGAAATCATTCGCGCTGATTCCTTGTGATCCCCGCTGGTGCGTTCCTTCTTCGAGTGCTTTGCGCGACTGGCATTGTCGGGGTTGTCAGCGCCACGCTCGCGACGCTTTGGAACTTGGCTACAATGTGATCTTTGATCTTGCCCTTGAAGCGGCTGACCCGGAACCACCCTGAAATCCGGTGTGCGGGCGGTCATGCGGTTGCAATTCGAGGCGGGTTTGCTCGTTGTCTCTGATGCCTTTTATCGCGTGTATCTGGGGATCAGCCTATGGGACCGCCTTTGTCATGGATACGCGCTGGCTGGCTTTTACTGTGTATGCCTATGCGGTTTAACCTGATCTATGGACAACGCTCTTTCCCCCTGCCCGAAGGGCGCAAGAGCGTGCCAAAACCGCCTGAGCCCCGACCTGACATTCGCCCTTAAACCCGCAGCCGTGAAAAGACGCGCTTGATCCTGTCCATCACGACAGTGGTTTGAACCCTTTGATATCCGGCGTTGTTATAGAAAAATCGCGGGTAAAGGCTCGAGTCCGCATGCTTGGCGCTGACGATCAACATAAAGTCGGTCTCTCCCGTCACGTAATAGGCGCTCAGCACTCTGCCCGCTCACGCACCGGTCACGTTTGAACCTGTCAAATTGATTATCAGAGCGTTCCGCGCCCAACTCCACAGGCGATGAGCATGGTCAGCGGGCGCCCCACCGCTTCGGGCGATACGAGGCAATCAATCGGCCTCGATGCTTTGGTGGCCCGCAGCCGCGCAACTCGCCGCTGGATCGAAGTTTGCGACAACCCCACCAGTTCGGAAAGACGTGCGCTGGTCAGCAAGAGTTGTCACGCTGCACGTGATGCA
>Ga0163217_1026335_pt1 | contig 10670 bp, 12 predicted proteins | sample SynspAceP_FD_185933 | JGI IMG/M metagenome (GOLD analysis project Ga0163217, IMG submission 185933) | Saline lake microbial communities from Ace Lake in Antarctica - Synechococcus sp. Ace-P (PacBio error correction) | ecosystem: Environmental > Aquatic > Non-marine Saline and Alkaline > Saline ...
TCCAAGAGCTAAGGCCGGCGCTTCACTGGAACGATACCGTAAATGCAACACTCTACTGCACCGTGCCTCGGCCAAAAACACTTTGCTATTCCTGTTCTATACCTGCTTACTTGCTCCAGTGATTATGCGTTTTTCCCTTAACTAGAACTTCATCTGTTCTTTAGTTATTCTTAGTTGATAATCAAATATAGTAGTGTTTTAACTCTGTTTAAAAAATTTGCCCACAATGCCACGTTAAACCTTTTAGAATTTTAAACGAATTTTAAGGGCAAATAAAAATCCCGTCTACCTTAATAATAATACCGAATGATCCCGGTAGTACAAGTATACCCAACGGAATCTGAATTTAAGAAAAAATGGGTTATCCAGAGCTTTTTTTTAACTTTTCCAGCCAATTTTCAGCAGGCGAATCAACAACGTGGGATACCCCGAGCATCTTTCAATCAAATTCGTTCTTCTTGGCTTGAGCAGTATCATCAACTACCCTCCCTATATATGCAACCGGCATGCCAACATGGTTCCTACCTGCCAGGAGCGGTTTTCACCAGCGATAAAGCCACGATGGGTTTTTGCTCCACTGCTTTATATCCATTGGTGGCAGTACAACTCGGCTCTCCAACATGCGCGCACTCTCACCTATCAATAAAAACCCCCCAAAACACAATTTGGTTATTGGTCCGTTGATCAAAATAATTCTGAACCAGCTTCTTTAGTGAGTGGTACCAATTAATTGGATCCCCCCTATTCCCTAATATAGCGGTTGAAAAAATTTCCAAGACCTTCGACGTACTACTTGGGTCAGCTGCCTCACTAAGGTTAAGTTCCGTGATTTGCGAAACAATTCCCACATGCCCCTTTTTCAAGACCAAAACCTGGCAATAAGACTACCCACTAATTTGCTTCCATCCCTGGTGATTAACTCACTTGACAGTTTTATGGCCTCCAAACACAAATCTACAGTCCCATATGCTTTAGTAGTCAATAAAAGACCTTCACCATATCGGCAACAGGAATCCCCTTCGTAATTGTTATTAAATCAAACGTTTTATCCAGCGCTAGCAAGCTTCCCAAATCATTGCGTCCCTGCAAAGCAAAAAGCTGGTGAATACAAAAGATGATGGTAGTACGGCCACCAACTTTTTAGTACAGCTTCTTCCTGTGTAACAACACAGGTCTTCCCAATGCTCTTGTCCAACTTTACATCCTGGAGTTTACACCCAACCCAACTAACATTGGTCCCGTATTCGAAATCATCGTGTTTCAGCCATGAAATGTGCTTCACCTGACCTGTAAACCCTTAAACGAACAATATTTGGAATCTTCTATTTACCTAAAACACGCTCCCTTATTATTCGGTTCCTCATTGGAATTGTTTTTGCAATAAAATAAAAGTTTTTGAAAAAGGAATTCTAGAACTAATTCTGCTCAATTATTTAAATTTTCTAATCTATAAAATTATAAAGGGGATAATGGCTTTTATATAAGCCAACTTTTTAATTTCCCTCAAAATTCCCTCTGGCTAGGCTCCCAAAATAACTTTTTCCCCCCTTCCAAGGAGTTAAACTCCCGATGTTCGCTTATAACTGCATTTTTTCCAATCGTAGGCACAACTCCGTTTAACACTCCAAACCTGTCCCATATAATAGTAACCTCAGATCCTCACATTATTACACCAACCAGCAATCCGGTTTGGGAATGCTATTAAGCACATCCTCACAATTTTACCGATCGTGGCCTACTGTTGCACCCTGATTGTCTCAATTTTTGCTGCCCTTTTTAAATAGCCGTATCCCTGTTACGCCTCTGTCCACAGTACCAACAAGTGCACCTATGTCCACAGTTATCCTGAATACTACCCTGCCCCCGCCAGAACTATTTTTAAATTCAAATCCTCTGGTCTTTTCTAAAGTAATGAAGAGGCGTCCGATCCCAAAACAGATCCCGCCAATGTAATGGTAACATTGTTTCGCAATTAATACAGTTACCGGTATATGGGATATTTGAATGTAACAGACAGTTATCGCCATAACCACATTGTTTCCATAAACACACTTCCGCGCTTGCATAACGGTGTTCTGCCAATTTCTGGCCAGACAGTGAGATTCTATTTTCGGCCTTGGTATACAACCGGTTAAAAAAAAGAGCGTCAAAGTATATTAAAATCCCCAATCCGAGTCGTCGAATCAATAAAGCCTTTCTCAGGGCAATCGACTTTTTGTGAAATCAAACTTATGAATCCCCATCAGTTGAAAGAGGCCTATCGTAGTATATTTGGGATGATCAAAATCAATAAACGATATCAACCTTTCCACTACATGGGATTTCGGTATCACTGAGCCAACAACCTGGACAACTCTTCATAGCCCTACATATCAGGCGTTTGATTATGGAGTAGCAATCTGGTTTAGGGAATCAAGGGCATGGACATTATCATAATGTTAGGTTTCTATATGCCAATGGTCCGAAAAAGCCTCGTACAAACTACACTATTCCTTTAACACGCTCCATATAACGCGCCTTTTCCGTATCCAATTTTCATTTTATCGCCCTCGTTGATGAAAAAAGTGGACCATTAACGCCACGTGGCTCCTGTTTACTCCACTTTTGGCAGGCTTGGTTTGCATTGGTGGCGGTATTGCCCATTAACTTCCAGGTTTCGCATAAGGTTGACTCCAAAACAAACACTCGGCAAGCCAAAATCTACGGAAAGCGGGCATAAAGCTATCCCTGTAATTGAAAAGGATAGTTACTGACCTTCTCCTCTCCTTAAATAAATTGGCGCGGATCCAAGGAACTCTCCTGTGGGTTATTTGGTTGTAAATGCAATCCGTATTCAATAAAGTGGATAGGTTTCTCCTTCCCGCCATACTAAAAATTGATAAGAGCGGTTTCTACCCGTAATCCTCCAATTTGAGCCAACCTGGAAACAACTGTAAGTGTCCAAGCCACCCTTAAAAATTCCACTACTCCTACACTTTTAAGTTTGTCCTTTACAAACGCAGGGCCTTTTCCAGGTTTCCACATAAGAAACTCGATTATTTATAAATGTCGTTATTAAGTCCACTAAATGCACAATCCCTTTCTAATTATCTATGTTGATGCCAAATTATAATTTTAATTGTACTAAAATAACCTCTCATGATTCCTCTTGTGAATTCTCTTTATAACATTGTACAAATTTTCATCCCTCTCTCCGGAGTAAAGCCTCCATTTCGGCCTTCATAATGCCAGAACTGCTTGGGTATCTGGTTTTGTAATTCTTTTTGATACTAGTATTCTGGTAAATATTTTTGCCAAATTTCCTCTGATTTTATCGGAATCCAAAATGCCTTCCTTCTTAATCCAACGAATTAAAATCCCCAACATAAAAAGGGCTCCCGTGCCGCCCTTCCTCACAAAACGGGGGGACCATCCTTCCCTCACCAGAGAACCTCCCGTTACAAAGGCGTGTCCTCCTAATGGACACAAATTGATTGTACACCGAAGCTACCAATCAGCGCCAAATTCATCAAATGTCCCTCGCAATGGTTACTTGTCAGGCCAGTGGAGTTGTTGGCACAAAAAACTACAGGTTTTGTTACACTAACAAGCAATCCATGCGCTATATGACAATAAAGCCATTATTAAACAATTGTCAACCGATTACGGTCTCATCTATCCGATGTAACACCTATGTATTTGTGGCCATTCTCTAATGGTAGTCATTGTTCCCATATGACAACCTGTGCGTTTCCTCGTCATCATGATTAAATCCTGGGAAAGGCTGCAGAAATTAACAGCGCCAGGAAAATGTTACAGTTTTTTTCCTGGATACGATGCACCTCTCCATAATGTGTGCGTTGAACCGATATACGTACCATCTCCTATGACTTACCATATATCGCCAGTGTTGTATGCCAACACAGTCCACCTGGCTACAACACGATTTTGCAATTTTAGCTCCAGGTGAATGTATGGCTAGTGTTTTGATTCCATGCCATTCTAATTTTTTTTTAACTATTTGGGCCCACTCATTTCAGCCTTCGCAACATACCAATTCCTGCTATTGGCATAGCGGCAATAGGCCGCATATTGACAAATAGCCTTCTTATTAGGAGTTAATTAAACTACAATGAAAGCCAAAAATTAAGCTGTCACCGGGCAATACCTTTGTTAAACTTCACATTATCGATCTCTTGAGGAAAAGCGTCTTAGGCTAATTCTCGGACTGGAAGGCAAGTACTTAGGCACCAACAATACCACCTGTTGGGCCATGGCTTCTACCTGAAGCACCTCTCAGCATTACTCGGACTCCTGGAAATGCCCAACAAAAAAGGCTCGTATTCATGGTAATAACATTCTCATTCCCACCCCACTGTTCGTCCGACAGTTCCAAAATTCTATCCAAAAGCAAGAAAAGGTGTCTGTGGGCAACATAATCCATGATTTGATGAATATCACATCAAAGCCGCGGCGTTTAAATCCCTATTGTGGAACGTGATTTCTCTTTCCATTTTAATGAGTTGTTAAAGCGACAATTTTTTGGCGAACTGTGTACCTTCACAAAACTGACCTGGTTAATTGGCATTACTTTACCCCCTTATACGCTTCCGCGTAAGTGCCACGGTCAACCAAATAACCGCCAATCAACTTATGTCTGGCCTGCCATCGTTGGACTGATTGCAGGGTACTTTATCCCCCAATATACATTAGGCCTTTAACCGATAATTTCTTCTTCATTAAAGGCCAACTTCCAACTTTTTCATAGAGAATCGAATTGTTCCATCTACATAAACAATACGTTATTAAGAAATCACGCACCTAATTAATCCGTTTTTCGACAACATTCCAACTCATGCCAAAAACTAAAAGTTCTTGCACTCCCCCGCCTAATTTCCGACTTAAACTCACCTTAAATTTTCTAAAGTGGCATTTTGCGTACGCCAGTACTTTTGTCCCAAAACACCTCGACCATGGTGGTTACCCTCCGTAGTTGTCCCGGGATAATAGTAGAATTCACTGCCTGCTTTCCGCATCTCTATAGGAAGAATGAACATGCCTATTAAATCACAAAACTGCCATCCCGAAAAGCAATTTGCTCAACGACCCCTGGCCTGCTCCTCAGAGAGCCTTCCTACACAAATATTTGGGAGAACCGTCCATATCGGTGTCCGGAGCATTCAACCTCTATTAGAACATTGCTCTATTTCCAATCCCCACCTAAGGCGGCAAGAACAAAGTTCTAAGTTTGAATTTTCACTCATCGTTTTTCCAAGTTGGACGCTTCCGCGTGGATTTACCACATAACTAGCGTTCAGCCTTCCTATAGGTTCCCTTCAACGGCTACACGCTTAAAGCATAACCGAAAAATTTTCAGCCGGCGGGAACAAAATTCAATGTTACATCCCTATTTCCCTGTAGTGCACCAACACCACCTTGAGGGTAATCTTCATTTGCAATTGTCCTTTTGTTTTTGTTAGTTGTTTACCACACAGATCACATCCTCCTTTTTTTCAATGTGTATCTAGCTAATTAATTACTTTGTAGATTAATTTTTAACTATGTAACGTAAGATTATTGTAACCCTCCCCATAATTCCAAAGCGGAAAACCTTGCAAAAGATCTCATCATAAAACTTAACTTTCTACATACCCGATTGTGCCTAAGACCATTTTCACTCGATCTCCCCATTACTATATTCCAACAATAACACCACTGGACCTCCATTTAGCAATATTTCCAATTTTTTGTAGATCGGCTACCTCTGTTGGCGGCAATACACGGTATGTTCCCGCAATTTACTTTCACACCCATTGTTGCGCAATTTGAATTGGTTATCGCAAACTTTACGCCTCTCTTAAGATGTAGAACCAGGGTGGGCTCTGTCATTGTAGTGCCCCGTGCCCCAACTATCACATTGCTCTCGAATAATTACGTTTGCCTCCTCTGGGAATTCGTAATAATATTCACCATTTTCAGCTGGTGCAAATCCAAAGCACATCAGCCTCCCTATACAAACTTCCGCTATGAAACAATCTGGTTGCCCAATGACGGGAGTTTCCGAAATAAAATTTTGCGCCCCTGCAAAAAATGACAACTCACCATTGCCAATGGTAACATTATCACCCTATATAACCATATTGATAGATTTACAATTACGCCCATTATTACAAGCCTTAATTGCCCCAAATAGGCGACAGGCACCTAAAAATACAAAGTCCTTGCCGTAGCTTGCAGACCTTCCGACTTAAATACCGGTTCTCTATCCCAACCTGTTATTTTTTTTACCTGATGTAATAATTCCAATATTTTTGAAAAGATTTGTAAGAAGCATCATTCCACTTCTGTTCAAAAGTGGTTCTAAAATGAGGTCTGTACAAAGCTCTGTTACCAAAACTTGTTTATCGAAGGCTTTTTTGTAAGTAAGATATTATGAAGTGTATTTGGGATTGGCAAGAAAGCTGAAGTGCTCTCCTATCCTTCGCCTCCTCTAATACTTCCGATACATTTGGTGAACAGCTATTTCCTGATTCCCCCTCCACGTTCCATTCCTAAAAATACCCGCGATTTGGGCTTGCTGAAATACCATGTGCGACAAAAGTAATGAAAAATATTAAACGAAACCTTTAGGACTAGCACATATAATATTTGGTCACCTGAAAAGTCTTGGAACACGCGTTATTTTCAAAATATTGTTGATTACACGCCTTCGCAACATCGACCAATTGTACACGAAGTTTCCCATCAGAAGTTTATAATCTGACTTTCCTGAGTTAAGGCCTGGTTTTGTATCTCCCCCAGAAAACACAAATATGCCGTTCTTCACATCGAAACTGATGTCTGATTTTGAAATGTAAAAAGTGTCTTCTTCAGCTAGCCTACTCATTAATAGGTTTATTCTTAGTTAACTGTGCAATAACCTCGTCTAACGATCATCTACATATCCTAACACACACAAAATCAGCCAAATGGTATCCTGCAATTCTATAATGGCGGCTAAAAACTCACATCCATCTAAATTGGGCCAAATAAATCTAAACTTACCTGTGAAAAAATCTCCTCTTTAGGTATTTTGTTTCGCATAAAGAACTGTAAGCACCGTATAATTTCTATTTTTCACCCTATATGCCAACCAATTCCCTTGGCTCTTGTAAAAGATCTTAACCAAAAGTTGTTCGCCCCCAGGCCGTGTTTTAAGCCAAAATACAACTGCCATATCCATAAAACGCCTTGCCCATAAAAATCTTGTTCCAACCGATCATATCCTTCTTCAGATGACTAGTTCCCCGTTAAACGAACATTCAACACATGGGAGTCATTCTTTACCGAATTAATATTTCCCTCCTGGCCACCCTGCTACCCGGTAATAGCACAACTTTGTCTCTCTTTAAATAGTCCATCCTATCCATATCCCAACTGCCTGAGACTAATATGGTTTAACAGCCAATTTTTAGGATATTGAACCTTTAACAGATGGCGATGGCAATCAGTTAACGCTTGACCCTTGTATTTTTGGCTTAGGCCGCTTTCCCATGAAACAATAAAGATATATTGTTCATTGATTACCTCCTCACACGATATACTACGTGTTCCATAGCATGTTGAAAAAAGCGTCCGTGTCTCAACTATCCAGTAAATATGGCAACATAGTAGTTCCAGTCCTCTCCCAATTTGTATTTCGCATGAAACTTAAACGTAAAACTCGTTAATGGCCTGTTGCCATAGGTAACTACTTCCTACGCAAGATGAAACGCGTATGGTGGGCGCCCACCCCGATATAACGAGGTAGGCAACAACCCCAATTTGGGAAGATTCTCGCCAAACCGTTGAAAATAGGGGCTTCCGCGATTAGATTAAAAAGATTAGTTGCATTGGGTATTCCGGATAAAATCCGTAAATTGGCATCAGTGAAATTTTAAGCTATTTGATTTTATCAAACACCGATTCTTAACGCAGCAAATACTACAGGAACAAAATGAACAGATAACAATACTGGTTGGTTAGATGATGAAAATAGATTTTATAAAACCACAATATCTTATTTTTAGAAGGCAAAAATTATATAGGTCATAACCCTGTCCCCCACCCCCCCCCCCCCCCTAACGCAGTGGTAGGGAGGGCGCTGGAATGAATTAAAAAGTAAACACATTGTAGATATTTGTCATCCTCTTTGGATGAAACTATGCCTGGTTACTCAGGTTTGCAAAACATTGAAGCTGAAATAGCCAATGAGCAAAATAATTCCCCTTCCGGTAGTAATGATCTACAAAAAGCTGAGGGAAAGTTCATAATAATGGCAAGCAAGCCATAGGTTCTAAAATTCAGCCGACTTAGTTAATAAAGCCGGTTAACCCCTACCCTAATCAAATTCTTTATATCATTAAAAAGAATTTGACCATTCTAGCTAAGTAAATCGAAAAAAACGCACGGCAAAACTATCAGCAGGAATCAGGACCAAATTGCAATGGAATTGGCGATTGGGTCAAATAGCTATGAAAGAATGGGCAGAACCTATATAAAACTTATTCTTTGAATGGTGCGATTGGGAAACTCCACAAGGATTGGGATGTGTCGAATTTTTACAGAAGTCCCAAAAAACGGACACGTAACCAGCAGTCTTGGAGTTTTGGTGGAAAAAAATCTAGCCCCAATGTGGTTTAAGCGCATACAAGCACGGCCCCGTTATGTTCCAACCCTATTTGACCAAATTTAACTTAACCCGAACTAAAGGATAACAAAACATTGTGGTGGTTCATTGATAATTTGCGAGATATGATCAATGTTGTTCTTATTGAAAATACCCGTTAACATTCCTTTATAGAAAACCAAGGAAGTCCCATACTTCAGTAATTTTTACCTACGCTACCCCAATATGCACAGGAAATTCTATATTCTCCGAGGCTTACTCCTTTACCCATATGGAGAAAAAAATATCCCCAATCGTGGGAAGCACAATTGACACAGAGAAAGGAAGGCAAGAATCTTTTTTGAACGGAATTATTTTAGAAGCTCAGTTTAAAAGATTAGGCTGGACCTTAAGTGGGGAAACCATAAAATAACAAAACCCTAAAACAGCAAAACACCTATCCCAAAAACTTTAGGTCCAGAAGGATAATGACCTTACGGAGTGATTACGTGTACAACTTGTAGAAATAATGTGTCCCATTCCAAAAATATATAATAGGAAGCCAGTAAAAGGAATGGCCGCTAATGATAGGCATACCCGGCTCTTTGTGACAGAGTGGTTAAGAAATCCACCTTATTGAAGGAAATAACTCATCAGCAGCACAAGGGTCTTGGTTTAAAATGATCCACATAACTACAGACCATGGCCACCCATAAAAAAAATTGGGTTTTAAGCACCAACCCTTCCAAGGTTATCGGTGATAAGGAAACACAAGTCCTAAACCTGCGCTAACCAAAAAACAGGACGAGCCCTTACTTATGCCAGCAGGATGCGATGCTGTTGAGGGCAACCCGACCGAACAAAAAAAATATTCCTCCCCCACCGAATATAAATTGGAAGTAGTTCTTATAGTTTTTGCACAAAAACGCACTGATTCCCTGCCTACCCAACAACTATTAAACCATATATTATAATTATTACCGCGAATACCTATTCAACACGAGGGTTTTCACCACGAAAGAAGACCAGATTCTTCCTTTGTTGTGCTGGAACCTACGAATGATCCCCGTTCAAAATGGTTTTGCGACCTTAAGTGAGTTTATAATAAGTCGGGATTGGATTTAAATGCCCCATTTATTTAATTTTTCAAAGATGATTATCCCACATACCCAACCGCACACAATTTTCCCGCCACCATATCACAATCCATGTTCGCAAACCATCACTTAATTGACCATGTTCACTGCAACCCCTCAAAAATACCTCCCCTGCCTTTCTCATGGGCAGAATACGCGGCACGAGCGGCGCAAAACTCACCACAACGACATAAATAAAAAGCATTGGTTAAAAGACATCTGCGACACGCATTGGCTCTATCAAAGCACGCCGCACCCCTTGTACCCTTGTTAACGAAGTATCACAAGATAAACCGGAGAGCTACCACTAGGGTACTCCATTTTTGCATTTTTTATTCGATGTGGACAATGAAAATTCGGAAAGCTTATGGGACCCAGAATCACATATCACTTAATTGAAGACACCACGAGGACTTAGGTACCCGAATATGATTCTAATCTATGGAATCGGAACCGAAAAAACTAGAAAGGAATTCTTCCGGAAACAAGAACCGGAACAATAAAATTAGAACATTTGGCAGCATGAAAAAACAAGGACTATATCCTAAACTTATACAGTATGCCACTCTCGTACCAGAAAATAACACTAAAGGAAACCCCGATTTTAAACCTCCTAATTAAGAAAATACATTGTTATTTTATCTCACTCCGCATTTCACCAAACAGCTTAGGTTGCGACATCCAGAAAATCGCAATAAACCGAACCGAAGCTTTTATCCCCACTACCACTCCTAGACGAGAGCTAAAACATGTCAACCATTTCCAATCGTGTAATAACGACATCGCTGTGTGGGTTCTCTTTTTACTATTTTTGGTTTACCATTAAACCCTCTTAACCTCCGAACTTAATCCGACTAACAAAACCATCGAAACTTAAAAAATTTTCCCACGCTTTGGCCTAAGGCAGCATGTATATCTAGGTTATGAAA
>Ga0163217_1051891_pt1 | contig 10670 bp, 7 predicted proteins | sample SynspAceP_FD_185933 | JGI IMG/M metagenome (GOLD analysis project Ga0163217, IMG submission 185933) | Saline lake microbial communities from Ace Lake in Antarctica - Synechococcus sp. Ace-P (PacBio error correction) | ecosystem: Environmental > Aquatic > Non-marine Saline and Alkaline > Saline ...
TTTCTAGGGAAGGAGAGAATTTTCCCCCCAAAATAAACCCGCCATTTCCCCCATTTTTCCAGCCCCCCCACTTTTGGCTTCAATCTTAGTAAACGTCCCGTAAAAAATTTATTAATAAACACCATCCTAAGCTCTAAGCACATCAACTTTATCCTGAAAAAACTACTTTGGAAATCCATTGATAGACCCCATTAATTTAATTCTAGCAAGTCCTTGTAATTTGGCCTTAACCTCTGTTATTAGATATTTTAGATTTGGTCACCAGCCATCGTGCAACCACCATGGCAATCAATTCTAGTAAAATCCGTAATCTTTTAAGCCAAAAAAAACTTAACCCGTCTTTAATGACAGAACTCCTTCGTGTAAGGATTAAACCCACCAACGTTGTGTTTCTATAAAAACTAACGACATCCTTCCTTGCCATTTGGATAAGGTCCCCCAATCGAGAAAAAGTTGAACAGTAATTCAAACTTCTTTAAGTTTAAAAGAAATAGTTTCCCACTTTTCAAATCAGAAAACTCTACTGTATAGTAATGAAGAAAATGATGCCAAAACTCTTCATGAAAAGTAAGGACTGTAACCTCTTAGAGTACTCTTCTCATTTTTTTATATCAAAATTGGATTTGTTCAAGTAGCCTTACCGAAAGAATAACTGCTTTTGGGCATATTGCTTGGGTAGCCTTGTAAGTTAACCTAATCTCTACCTCAGACTTGTGCAATGAGAATTAGTGACAACTAAACTCCCAAACAACAGCATATAAAATATTCGAAAGAATACTCAAGACCATTGCTCTTACTACTTAAATTTCATACTCATTTTTACATTAATGCCCACGACTATGAATAAGAATAGTGCGTTGGTATGCGAGATTTCCGAAGGAAAATCAGATTTAACAAATCAGCAAACATTTGATTAAGCACTAACTACCGGCATATTTTGTACGGTGTTCTCGGTAGAATTTTTATATTTACAATCGATCATTGAACACAATTCATCTATAAGGTTTTGCTATACAACATACTTCTGACCCTGCTTTACCCTTTAAAGCGGATAATGTAATTTCCATCATAACGATATCCATCTAAAGCGCCGACCAAATACCTCCATCATAGCTTCTTAAACCCAAAAAATCATTCCTCTATTATTCAATATTCGATACTATTCGGTAACGTTGTCTTTTAATTGACAATGCTTTCATCAAAGGGAAAGCAACCAATCTTCGGTCATAACCCTTGTAACCAGTCAAATGTTTCCATTTATCTTGTAAATACACCCAGACAAAATTCTGTTGAAATTGTAAATGTACGACCGTCCATACGCGCCAAAGGCCATCCAGTTCCGCCGAGCCAAATATGCCTTTTTTATCTTCGATAAGTACGAACATTATAAAAGTTTTGCCATTATGGTATAAACGGTAAATGTTTTCGTCATCATAACGAGCCTAACCCACCTGTGCCAAACCATAATTTTCCAGTTTATCTTCAATAATAAGAAATTAACACATTGTGGGGAAAGTCTTCTGTTGATTGTAAAAATTTCGAAAAGAAATTTCCCATTTGATCCTGCTGCTCCGCCTTCAGTACGAACCAAAAATATTGCGGTTTTACTCTTCCTAAAATATCAAGTAACTCGATCATGGCAAGTCCGTCCCATTTGTAAATCAGAAAGGATTCCATCGAATAATAAACCCCTGAACCAACAGAAACTAAACAAAAAGTCCTTTTCCTTCTTCTAAAACAGAAAAGAACGAGCCGAAAACTTACTTACTTGGATAATTGGTAAACTCGATTTCCAATCAATACCGAAAAATACGTCAAATGCAGCAATGCCAAATTCCCTTTCATCTTGCTGATAGACGAGTGGAATGTTAGGTAGGTGAAATGATTTACATCTTTGGTAAAGGTCCTGGATGAATGTCTTTGGTTCCGGACTGCGATATATCTTTGGAGCTCAGTCTTCTTGTCTTTTACATAATGCAAAAAAATAAACATCAAGAACAAAGCCAATAATTTATATCTCATTTATTACAGAAACAATTGTTATATAGTTACTAAGTAGCTATATATCTTTATAATCCTTTTCCAAACACATATGTACGAATGTCCATGGGCATTAAAGTTAATTACAATTGTTAAATGTCAGGGTTTAAGAGGATTGTAATATCTTTTTCTTCTAATAGTATAGTAGAGCGGGGTATTTCTATCTTTGCGCCATGGTAAAAAAATGTTAACGTTGGTCGACCAGCCCTAATGCTGCCTGTTAATGAAGAGTTTTAACAACTACTCAGGGCGAAGGGGTTCCACAAGAACCGCTGCTTATTTTATTCGTGTGGTGGTTGCGAACCGTAGGTTGCCATGGGCGATGTTAAGGAAGCTGAATCGAACACCCATCCGCCAACGGTCATAAGACCAAATGTGCCAATGCCGCTAAACACAGATACCAAAGTCATTACCGGGGAACCACTCACCTGGGAATGGCCCTAAACAGATGCACTAAAGACTAAAAAACAAAAATCCATAAGAACTTCTGAGCCTATCCACTCATGAACCTGGACGAATCTTCTTTTCCCCAATAAAGAATAAAGTTCCCGAAGGTATAATCTAGCAAGCACAGAATAAAGATCAGTCGTGTATAATAAGCACGACTTTATTTTGCCGAGAACAAGCGGCCAGACCATAAGGAACTGTATTTTTGTAACCTGCAACGAATGAGCGTAAGGGATAAGGTGACTCCTTGGATCGTAGATTATGTAATGCAAAACCCAAAGTTGGAAAGTGTTATTGCAAAACGCATAAAATGAATATTCCGAGACTAAGTTGAAGTTCAAGTTGGAAAGTTCAAGGTTAAGGCTCTTGAATACTAGATACTAACTACCATCCAATACTGATACCTCACAACTGTGTTATGGCGCACTGCAAATAAACAATGCGCGCTGCGCCTCCCTTCGGTAGCGGCTAGCAATGACTGTTTAAAAAAAGCCTCCCATATCAGGAAATGTAAAATATCATTAGAAACATCCCTGATAAGTGACCGATTTCATTAATTAAATTGATGTCAACTGCCAACTGCCAACTGCCACTGGTCACTGATATTGACCACTGATTAACTATGAATACCACCGCATGTTAATTGTTTAATGTCCACCTGCAAATCTCATAATCCCGCTATCTTCTCTCCATTGGCCGGAGAATCCACCTCCCTTCGCACCTTGACTCCACTTATACACAGGCTGACGGAAGAGCTTTGTTTTCTGCCTTAAGAAACAAACCTGTTTCAGGGTTTAATTTCCTACTGCAACTCGTTTTTAAACTTCCAACTTTGACTTTAATACATCTCACTGTTTCCTAATGTCCAATACTATCGGGGTGTCCGTGAACGATCTGGCATCTGCCAATGTCTTGGCTCCCATATCACGAGCCCTATAGACACTTTGTCCCAAGCTTCCCTGATCCTTGTCCAAGGCGCTTAAAATTAATATCTCCTCGGTGTCGTCGAAAAATTGATCTGGATGGCCCTGTACCAAATGACGAAGCGAATACCTACCCAACCGGATCAAGACTCTTGTTGAAGTCTATTGAAGAGGTCCAAGAATGGGAGAACAAAATGGTCTGCACTGGTGTAAGGAATTTTTAGTTTGTTTGAATAGCTTAAAATCGAATAACGAATTTTTACAGCAATACAAGCGTAAGTTTTTTCCCCCCGTATTGATAGGCCAATTCCGTCATGGCCAATAAGGACCACCAGTAAATGACATCTATGGTATCCTTGTCAAAGTACTCGGTGGAATGGGATTTACGTTCGGAAAAAAGGGATAACAGGGGAATGTCATGCAATTGGCCCGCTCAAATACGCCCCCTTTGGCCACCCATACCGCTGCCCTCACTATCCATGGGCATTTCTTGAATGTTTTATTTTGTCGACCCTAAATCGGAGAGTCCTGATAGTTTTCAACCACACCAATAGATTTTTAAATAGATAAAGCGCTAAAAATAGCTTCTTCGACCCTAAATCTTCCTAATTCATATGGCTTTGGCTGTCATTGTGGCTACTTTGATACCACCTATCCGCCGATACGCCAAAGGAAATGGGAATCCGTTCCTTAAATAATTATGGCGTAAGCTTGTAAATATTGATGGGCAGCCATAAAAACCCGTCCATTCCGGTTAGATCGGCGTAAAATTCAAATGCAACGGATTTTCGAATAGAGACGTGTTCTTAATACCATACGTACGAATATCGAATGCTTGCTGTAGTTTTTTCCTGCATTCCTTTTATGACAATACCCTCTGGCAAAGTCCTTGGCCATTTTCAATAGGCATGCCGATGTACTCCAAAACCTCGGTTCGTAGCTGCATGCTGCCACCACCCCTACTCTTGTCGCTAACCCGCCACCACCAGTATCGGCCTATGCTCCATTTACTGTCTTGAAGTCGCTCTACGGATACAAAAAAATATCCAAATCCAGAATGTAGTATTGTTTTGTTCATGCAACACCAAAAAAAAAGTATGCTAAATATGGAAAATATAGCCATAATTAGATAATATCCAAATTTATTTTAAAATAAAACTTATCCTAGGTTCAACATCATAAATGAGACCCAATAAGTTGTTCATGTTAGGGGACCTACACCACATCAAAAAAAATAAGCAGATGGTATAAAGAAAGTGTCAAAACCCAATGATTTTGAGGCAAAAAATATCTAATTCAAAGTGTAGAGCAAATCGGAGAAAAAGGCAAGCAAAAGCAAAGAAAACTAAGAGCAACAACAAACTTTAAAAGTGTTATGGAACTTCAAATCCATACTTTTCCTACCAACAATCCTTAAAATACTGCAATAACTTCATACTAATGCCATTTCGTCTTTTAACCAAGCCAAATCCGTATACAATCTAAATATGAAAGCGTACAATACACACAAACAAGCCTAACTGAACATAAGAAAGCTTGAAAATTTTCTAACAAATGATGTTACCTAGGTCTTAAAATCCTTCGGCGATAAATTTCTTAACGAATAATAATGTTTCATCACTTTGTTTAATGTATACGCAAAATTCCGAAACAACATTGCGCTAAATGGACATTAGTTGTTTAAAAGGAATAAAAAGGGTCAAAAAACAGTAGAAAATTTTCTTCGATGTATGGTTATTACAAAGGAAAACCGCAAATTGGCCCCCTGAACATGAGAGGTATTCAGGTTTAATGGCGGTCAAACGGAGGGTATTTGGTCATAAAGCCTGAAACTATTTGGACTGGGAAAGATTGGTCCAGCACGTTTCTCTGAACAAGCAAGGGTATGCTTATACAGACTACTTGTAATGCTTATCCAGAATAGACGGCAAAACTGTTATATCTAGGATACTTTCCAAGAGGTATAAGTGTTTGTAAGTTAATATGAGGCATTGCCCTATGGCATTAATCTGTACTAGTGTACGCATAATCCTTCTGTGCCACCTGAGGCACAAGGACACCATTCTTGTCAAAAAATACTCCTCGGAAAAACCTCTTGAATTAGAAGCACTGGGACTGTCCCATGGTATACAAAAGCATTCCTTTCTTTAGTCTCCGATGGGGTAGGGAATCTTTAACAATAAACATAATTATATATAGGTCGATAATTCTGTTGCTCGGAAGTTGACTTTTATTTCCTTAGAAGTATGCCTAATAAATTATGGGTACTAGCAATAATCGCTTCCAGAGATTCCTTCTCTAGGCCATGACTGAAAAGAATAGTCCTACTTATTATTTAAAAAATAATACTATTCATATCATTTAAGATAAGGACTTGTTAAATGGATAAAATCGCTATGAATTCGTAACCGAGTATTTTTCCTAAATAAGAGATAAGCAAAAATAAGGCAATGAAAGATAAAAAGCAAAGGAAAACACAAAAAACAATAATTCAGTGATTGAATCGTCCATGCCTTCACTTTTCTATCAAAAATCTTGCCACCTGCATACCTTTTAATACTACTGTATTCGTCCTTTTTAATCCCAACAAATCCGGTAACCAACTAAAAAGGAAAGTCGTTACAATATCTACGGCAAACAGCTAACACGAACCACATAAAAGCTTAAAAATAATTCTAACTATAACGTTCCTACGTTCTAAACCTTCGGCAAATTTCCTTAACGAGTAATAATTTTTCATATTTTTGTTTAATGTTATATGGCAAATGTCAAACAAGTCATGCCTAAATGGAAATTAGTTGTAAAAGGAATAAAAACGAGTTCAAAAACGAGTAGAAAAATTTTGCACGGAGTATGGTAAGCATATAAATGATAAACTGCAAACTAAGCTATTGCCCTAAGCTATTTTCAAGGTATAAATAATAAACAATTAAGAAGGGGCCAAATGGTTATGTAATAAGTATTAGTCAAAAACTTGTCAAGACACCTTCTAAGAAACAAGTAAGGGGGTTTGTTTGTACCAGAAATCTTTGTATGGCTTATCAGAATTAGACGACTCCTAAAAATGGATCATCCAAATTGTTGGATGTAAATTGAAAAAAGATAGAAAAGTCCCTATTCTAGAATTCTGCTCTGTTCTTTTGCATCGCCCAAAAAACGAACCAAAATCCCGATAACACCTTAGGTTTGGAAATTATTATTTTTATCAAAAAAGTCATATAATGAAAAACCTGTCAGCGATCCATGCGATAAGCCTAGTCATTAGAACTATCCCGATATTTGAACGAACGAGTTTAAAGAACCAAGACTGTATAGATATCAGTCTCGTACCTTAAGTCTTAGTAAGGTCTTAAATTAAAACTAAACCAACTATGAAATCCAAGTCATTATAGAATCGATGTGAGCAAATTATCCTTGAGTATCCTTTTTGATCACCGAAAGAAGGGCGAATTAAAAATTTTAAGCCAACAACACCTTGGGCATCTAAAAAGTTGTCAAGCTGATCGCCAAGATTGATTGAAGAAACCCTGTCGTGCCCATACACCGCCATAACCGAAACAATATTAAAAAGCTATTGCTGAAAATGGGGTTGCACTGTGGTTGAAAGGCGGTGCGGAGATAAAGTGCGCTCTGGGGTCCAAAGGTGTACATCGGATAAAATCGACGCGCAGCGATTAAGCCGATAAACGCTATGAGGCACTCTGACAAGGCCCTCCTTCAGAACTTTGGAGAGAAGTCATTTCGAAGCAAACTATCATAATCCGAAAGAAACTCTATGTGGTGAAAGGCAAAGTACAGACACGTTAAGAGGACCTGGGAAGGTTTTGTTGAAAAGTCTATTTTTTTAAGAGAGGACAAGCGCTTCAAAAGACACGTCGCCCTACTGACCAAGTGATAGAAAAGATCGGCGGACAATAAAGGAATTGTTCAGTACAGAAATACTATTGGCACACCAAAGCAACGAATCCCTTAACCTCTATTCGCAAGGGTGGGGACCAAGTGGCCTACATACCATTGTGGCCACCAAATGGATTTACAAAGTTCATAAATGGGAGGAAATTGGCCTGCCCGTCGGTGTAGCCCCCCTTGTTCTTCCATATCAGGAAACAAGTTCAAAGATCAAGGAACAAAGTATCCCAGGCCAATAAAGAGCTTAAGACCCTCTGTGCCATAGGCGCTCTGTCCGCAATAAAAATGAAGGGGGAGTCTCATGGATATTTTAAAAGAAAAGTAGCTAGTGGAAAAAATAAAAAAGAACGGTCAAATCCATGCGGTACGTGCCCAAAATAATCAACAGGATCTTTACTTTGATCAAAGGAAAAGCAGAAACCATATGAAAAAAACTATAATTTTACCTTGGTACCATCCATAAGAATCGCGAGTACGCTGATTTTTAAATTCTTAAATCCACGCACTTCCTACACGCCGCAACCGTCCAAGGCGCTCTAGACACTAAGGTGAAAATGCTCTTTGGACGGCTACCTAAACCCAATGAGAAACTAACTTGTATTATAAAGACGAAAGTTGAAAATAGCGTTCCTTTGTTCCTTTCAACCTAAACTTAGTTCAGTAAAATCATTGACCCAGCCCTTGAACAATTGTGCCAAGTTTATGGTTTTTGCTTGTCTTCTTCTGTAGTGGAGATGTCATGCCGTAAAGAATTATGAAGCCTGGAATAATTAGGCCATGGCATCGGTCCTAAAATCCCAAGATTTTAGGCACCACCTAGCGAAGAAAGGTCTTTCTTTGTTTCGTTTTAATCATTGCCTGTTATTTAGAATAAGGTGTATTCATGAACCTCCTGCTCGGTTCCTGAAAGCAAAGAAATCGAAGATCACGAAAACAGATAAAAGACAATCAAAAACCACCTGGAAAATGAACAAGAATAATTTCACTTAAGTTTTAATCATTCTTTAGGTGATAAACAATACTAACGATTTAAAATGCGACCAAATTATATCAATCCAAATTTTTTTTGTTTTGTCAGAAAACACAACCATAATAATCGATTCCAAAAAACTGTTTATAATAGGATTCTTTCCTAGAAGTATGAGGAATTTGTAAAGTTAATATGAGGCATTGCCAATGGCATTAAATCGTTCTAGTGTTACGCATTTATATCCTTCTGTGTGCCACCGAGGCCGACAAGAACACATGTTCTGTCCAAAAATACTTCCTCTGGAAAAAACCCTTGAATTAGAAGCACTGGACTGTCCATCGGTAATTACAAAAAGCCATTCCGTCTATTTTTAAAATTGCGGTGAAACCAAATGGCATGGTCTATACTGGCATAAAAATTCTTCCCTTTTCTAAGTTCTTCACGATGGGCGGTAATGGAAGCGGTCGTAAGACAATAAGATGTTGTAACCGAGGCATACGCCAATAATTGCTGTTGAAGGGCAAATCGGCTTTTACCTTTTCCGTGCACGCAACCACATATGGTTAAATGGGGCCGTTTTTTGCAAGCAGGCCGTTAGGCGTCTACCGTTTAAATTCCAAATACCTTGGGATGGGTAAGCTTTAATAAGATATAGGAGTCCGATCTGTTTTTTCCCATTTCCTCAATTTGCTCAAGCTGTTCCATTAATTTTTTCGGAAGAATTAAATTTGCATGGTAATCTGATGTTCTACCCATCTTCCTCACTGAAAAGATGCCGCCATCTATGAATAATGGCCTACCGTTTGTTTTGCTACCACCCTACGGAGTAAAACTAAGTCCGTCCCTAGACGATTCTACTCATATAATGGTAGCTCAACATGCCTCCCAAAAAAAATACCCGTGCATGGAATGGGCCATTTTATCGTTGGATACTGTTTTTGGTAGGCCGCATGTAAAGACTGTCCCAAATACCTGTTCCCCGCAAAACCGAACCCGAAGGGCCTGGATAGTTTTGTCCCATACAAAGGTATGTCGTTGATACGCCCAAGGTTGTTAATTGTATAGTCTTCTAAATTCGCCCATGAGATGTTATGGATTTCAAATACTTTAAGTGGTTAGAGAATATTACAAAGTTATGTTTCCATGTTTTTTTCCTTGGGCAAATCACCACCTATTTTCTAATTAGGGCAAAAGAGCTTTAATTAAATTTTTTCTGGCGGTATCTTTAGGAAGGATGACTTCCATCTATAAATCCTCTTTCCGCTGCCACTATAGGGATTGGCAAAACTATTGCATATCCTCCTCTTTTTCCTAAGCTAGCTCACCGGTCACTGAAGAATGATTTCTTTTGCTGAAAGATGATCTCCACTGGCTCCTTTGGCGCCCATTACCGCAATTTCGGCTCTTGCCAGTCATAGTTTGAGTCTCTCCAAATAGTTTGGGAATTCATAATTACATCATAGGCTCCTCGTAAGCTTTTTTTCGGGTAATAACGTGACTTAGGAACAGTGGCCTCACAAGGCAATACAACAGCTTGGCTCCCATTGGTAATTGAATCACCGTTCCATCCTGGATCCATTACCCGGTAAATCCAGGAAGACATGCACCAAATACCAAATGGAACATTGAAACAATCGCGCAGCAGCGATAAATCGGCTGCTTTTTGAACTGTTCACCATCTAAAAACACCGGCCACCATGGTGCTGATTGGCTACGACCAATACTTTTCCCCGCCAAACTTGCAAAGCCCCTACGACTATTATTTCCGCATAGTGTTTGTGGACCTCAAGGAATGGTGAAGTCATCAATAATTTCATTGATAATATGACGCCGTCATATTGGCGATTGCATTCTCTCGCTTGGAAATAATTTTCCAACTTTTCCCCGAATCTCCGTAATTTAGGGAAATAGGGTAAGTGGTTGGGAACTCCTCTCATGACCATGATCGGGGTAAAAACTAATGAGTTTTTTGTCATTATTTGACAAAGCATTCCAATCGTTTCAGCCGTAAAAATGGGTAACCCGATTTGGTGGCACAATGGGTCAATTGGCCTCCGCCCAGTTCCCAGCACTAAAACCTCTTCATTAGTCCATCCGCGTTTTTTTACAACATGATTGGTCAAGCGGTGACGAATCATTAATAACTCGAATTTTCCACATCAAAGGTAATAAGATCGGTCATAGCTGGGGAGGTTAATAACCACCCGCTCCCCCTGAAACAGCGGCCCCCATAATAGCAGATATCTTGTGGGGATAAACGCCAAAGGCCATTACATTCCCTATGAAAAATTTGCATACCAACCTAGCGATCGACCCTTCCTGATTCCTTTGCGCCCTCCACTAGCCGTCAGTCCAAAATCCTGCCAGTATTTCATGGCCAT
>Ga0163217_1117414_pt1 | contig 10670 bp, 6 predicted proteins | sample SynspAceP_FD_185933 | JGI IMG/M metagenome (GOLD analysis project Ga0163217, IMG submission 185933) | Saline lake microbial communities from Ace Lake in Antarctica - Synechococcus sp. Ace-P (PacBio error correction) | ecosystem: Environmental > Aquatic > Non-marine Saline and Alkaline > Saline ...
AAAAGAGAGAGATTTTTCCCCCCCCCCCCCCCCCGGCCCGGGGGGGGGCCCCCAAAAAAAAAAAAAAAAAAAATAAAAGGCCGGCCCCACAGAAACAAAAAACTTTCATGGTTGGTAAAAAAAGGCAATAAATAAAAATCATAATGCCAGAAAGGAGGAAAATAATAATGGGACCGAATGACTGAAGAAGCGCGCCGTATATGGGCAGCAGCAAACTTACGCTATAACCATTCTTTTTCCCAATCGCTGGATCATCATCGAGCCCAAAATGGCAGAGCGTATCGCCTACCGCCGAACCGGGGACATACCAGCAAACAACATACTCCGATAAGAATATTAACGTGAGCCTAAGCCGCCCACGAACATGGCAATGAAAGAAATTGAGAAAAATCACCCAATTAAGCGTGATTCTCCTTATTCATTAAGCCTTTCTCCCGCCAACATGAAAAGGGAATCGCATCAAGAGAAAGATCAATGCGTGTAGATCATTCCTTAAACAAGCAAATGAAAGGTCACGCTCCATCCCGTTGAAAATAAAATAACCTGGGCTGCCAACATAGTAAAAAACTACCGCATATCCAAATCCATTAAAAAGAATTAAAATATAAAGGTAAAAAATAGCTGCTAAACAATAGTATGTATCTCTTATTAATTGGTTTTGAGTCATATGTTAATTCAATTAAACACGGGGAATTACTCTGGCGCTAGCAGGTGCCGACCATCAACAGATGCCTTAATTCAAAATTTTCTTATCCCTAAAAAGGCAGCCAATTTTTCCCGTAAACAAAGCTTCTATAATATTGGCTAACAAGCATAGTGAAAGAAGCAGACAGGCATGGCAAATAAAATTCAACTCTAGAAATATGGATCGTGCTGCTGCTCTAGCCGGAAGACCCACGTTCAACAGAAGTTCCTATTCCCCCAGAGTCACTAATTATAAGACGATTCCGGCGCAATAAAAACAGGAGTTTTAAAATTCCGAGAGGCGCGTTTCAAGGAAGAGCAATATCAACATATCGATGGCAATCAAAACGACTCTTTCTGTAAGCCCTCACAACAACACCGCCATCAAATTCCATATCATCAGCGCCCGAGCCGCTTCTCTGCCAAGGTAATGCATTATTGAGGACCATAAGGCGAATAACCTGTAGCAGAATAACGTCTGATACATGGCACTTACCAGCACCCAAGCAATATGGCGCCCCAACAGGCCAAATTGCTTCATTTAGCGCTGCCAAATAGTGAACAATCTTTGCAAAACAATCATCTTTTGCCTCCATATAATCTATTTTATTTTTTATAACACCGCTAAAACTAGATGCTGACACAACAGCAATCTGCTCAACACAGTGGCAAAGAGCTTTTCTCAGAGAGCGATGCTTTCCTTTGTACAAGGTCACTTTACTCATCTAATGGCCTAAGGCACTTCATGTCCCCAGGCGCAGTAAGTAATCTAACCATGTTTCCGAATCTATTTGAATATTCCATCGCTTTGATACGAGGTTTAATACGATCAGGATGATTTCGTTCCAACAATAGGCAAGATATTAGCAGGGTGCGCCAACACCAAGCCACCGCTACCTGATTCAATTGAGCAATTCTGCTGCTGACTAAATCGATCAAAAATAGGCGCTAGACCTTGCTGTCCTCAGCAAGACGGTTGAAACAAAGCCGCCACCCGCTAAAGAGACCATGCAATCGCCGTCAAGTCGTCTAATTGAATTGCAGATAAGTTACCGTTCGTAAAAGCAATTTTGATGAAGCAAACTCATTCAATTTGATTCACAACCCAATGGTAGCTTCATGTGTCCTTGCCACAAACGTTCCAATCCAAAACTTCGAAAGTTGCCAATGCCCACCGCCAAAGTACTTTGCCAGAATCAATAAGCCGCATCAAGCGCTTTATCCCTGTTGTCAGCGCATTCCATAAAAGGATCTGGACGGTGAATAAGTAACAATCTAAATTAATCTGTGTGTAAGGTTTTTCAGGCTTTTGCTCAACACTGTTTGTATATCACGACTGGTGGTCGGAATACTAAACTTGTTCGTTGTGGAAATTTTCTGAAAGGAATGACGATATCTGCTGGAAATTTAATGCATTTTTGAGCGATAGGCTCGCATCCTGGTTTCTAACGCCTTTACCGAAAGACTTTCGCATTCCGAGTCGCCATAAATATCGGCATGGATCAAAACTAGTATGCCTTTTATCTTAGACAAAGGTTCAATTTTTTCTCTGACATGAGCGGTAGACAAATTAGCGGCATGTCCGCTAGAACGCCACAACACCATATAACAAGGCGGCTTAACTTTGACATGCGATGACTGAGTTGAACCATTGCCCAATTTTTCCATGTCTCCCAAAATTTTTTGAAATAGCTAAGCCGGTATGTTTTGTAAAAGCGCTTTTTATTTTTATTTGTTAAGTACCTCATCCTGGTCTTTAGCTCTTCACTGTTTTAACAAACCAAGCCTTAAGCAGCGAATCCAAAGAGAGTTGTATATTGAACATTATTCAGTGTATTCTATTGATGTAAATCAATAGTGAATGAGATTTTTCTTATTTTACTTATTGTTCTTTCATTACATGATTTTTAAATTTAGAAATCGCGAAAAAAAAACAAAACCCCCTATAACAGGCTTCACTTACACGCTAAGGTAAGACGAAGATTGATCACGCTTTGCTTAATGAAAGCGCGTCATAAATAAAGGCTTACTTACTCCCACTTCAATTTGTAATGACAGTATATTTTTTCAAAGCGGAGCACTAAGTGATGATAAAAAAACAAAAAACAGTTACCACTTATATTCAAATGGTTGAAATTTTATTAACAGAGAAATTGCCCGCTGCATTGGCTTCCGGGAGCGGCTGCTGTAGAATTCCAGTTTAGCGGCACATTAGGTGTCGCCATTGGGCAGAACGCTAGTAAGGCGTTAGCAAAGACTGGAAGAAGATGATTATTAGAAGCGCCGCCAAGGGGTCTGGCACCTATATAAAAAGATGTCCCTGTGTAGTCGTGCTGCATCTATCATTTTTTTTCATTTAGAACTCCTTGGCGGTGGCGGCCGTACACACAGAGATAACACTTTCTTTAGAAATAGATAACGAACCTTTTGTAATTCGACGCAATTAAAAAATGATGAAGCTCCAAAGCAACTTTTGGATGCATTCATCACGATCCCGTTTATCTGGAACGTCAACTGGTGGCCGTTGAGCAGATATGGTTTCGTCATTCACAGCGACCATCACTTAAAATTAAAAGATTTAATGAATCGACTTTACTTCATACCCGTGAAAACTTTTTTCCTTTTGGATCAGTCGAGTTGAAGATGAATTGAATTGTTTTAGAGGCGCCAGAATTTGGTCTCTTAAACGAATTGCACTTAAGCCACCAACAAAGTCATACATGAGTGCAACGACGCAGTTGGTCAAACGAAGGGAAAAGTAGACAGAGTTTTCTCTTTTGACTGCTACGACCTCAAGTAATGCGTTACTTTTTGCCTCGTTGGCACTACAATTGACTGACATAACTTCACAACAATTAATCATCAACAAAAAATAATAAGAGTTATCGACAATGCAAAAGTCGTCGCGTCTATGGTTTGCTAGGTTGCGGCATGAATGGGTCCAAGAACACTTGCGAAATATTGGCTCTTATCGAGTCGTCAGAAGTGGTTGCCATCACAGAACAGATGAACAATGCCGGTCAACGCTGTACTGCACTGGTACAAATGTTCCAGCTTTTTTGATTCACTAGAGCATGCTCGCGTCAAATTGGTTTTGATGCTCTCGTTATTACCACACAAATTATCAAACATGCAGACAATTGCTGCAATTATTTGAGACAAACCAAGTGCCAATTTTTTAGTTTGAAAAACCCGTCGTCAGCGATTTAAGCCAAGTGGGCAAAAGTTAGACGAGCGCGGCCAACCATTCCAGCACGGTTTGGGTGCGATGGAGTATCGCTACTTCACCCTCCGCGCAGTTTTGCAACAGATAACTATCTGGCGAATTTGCCCTTTAAAAATGCTCAACAGCATCCGAAGGAAACATCGATTTCCTTTCCTTGAAAAGTGACAAGACTGGAATCGTAATGAAAAGTTCCTGGCGGGTACTAGTCCGAAAAATGCTGTCATTTTTTTGACCTAATGCGCCTATTAACCCAATCCGAAGTAACGCGTTGTTTTACGCTTCCACAGACATAGGAAACAATCCATTTGATGAAACTTATGATGGAAAAACACTGATATTATCGACAACGCGTATGTCATTCGTCGATTTTTACATTGTGGTCAGCGGCCTTGCTTGATTATATGTTGCCGAAGGTTCTTCGTTATCAAGAAGAATATGTGCATTGGTCCCAAGCCAAAATAGAATGCTTTGTACCTGGTCCAGGTCGTTTTTGGCCTAGACAACCTTAGGACCAGCCCCTATTCTAAAGTAGTGTAAAGCCCTCGTCATCCAAAAGGCCCCATTTGAACCGACATTCCAGTTTTGATGAAACATTGCTAAAGGGGTGATCAAAACAATGGCTCAACCTATTACCAACCCTAGGGTTCTTTAACGCAATCAGCAAGATACCTGTTGATGTAATCCGTTGAAGATGGTTTAAAGCATTGTATTGGTCTTGCTGCCAGCATTCAGCACAATACAGGTCAAGCGGTAACACTACGATGACGGTTTTTCCTTTTGACGAATGAAGATTCAAAATAAAGATTTCTTAATCTATTAAAGTCAATATCTTATGATATTTATGGACTTTTTTAGAGTAACAATCTCATTCACGTATTGATTTACTTATTTCAATATTCTAAATTAGAGTGATTTACAGATTAAGCCTCGTCTCTGTTAACGGGCTAGGATTTTGCCAACTAACCCATGCTTAAAATGGGAGCAAAACATGAGCGTTAATCATTTCCAAGCTAGAAAACAAAACACAGTCAAGTGGGTTGGATTTTCGTTATTTTAGTAACACACGTCAAAATGCAAAACACGGCTCAAGATAAACGGCCTTTTGAGTGGTTCAAAATAACAAAGCGGATTAACAGTGGTTTAATTTAATCAAGCAATGGGCAGCGGTGTTATTTCCGTGCTTTCTGTGAGCTCGTCTGATTTTTTTTGAAAAAAGATGCTGGATTCAAACTGAATTTTATAAAACATGCCTTACTTTGGCGTGCTGCAACACTCGGGAACTCAAAGTAACAGCTTCCGTATCGTGACAGTCAATGAATCCCTGCTCTGAGACAATTCATTTCACCCATGAGATGGCTGCAAGTCCCTACACTCGCCAGCTACATTTTTTTTACTGCAACAAAGATCCACAACTGGTGGCGCCACGTACATTCTTGCATTCTGGTGAGTATCTGTAAAAAATTCTTTGACCTCAAACCCTTACGTTTGCAGAAAAGGTAAGAACAAGTTGTTCGCTACATTCGAGTCATGCCAGAAAGTAACAGACACCCGCTCAGCCTTGGGCCGATCACTTGAAAGATAACCTTCACGTCACGCACCAAAGAAGGACCGCCGAAGCAACGAATGAAAGAAGCCGGTATGCTTGGGGAATGGCTAGACATGGAATTTAAAAACCGAAACCGCTGTATTTACACGCGATTCGCTATGATGAAAGAAACTCAGCAAAAAGAGTTCTTCCAACTCCATTGTCCGCCGTTTACTCTGGCTGGGATGATTCTCGTAATGTCGGTAAAACAGCGGTTTTGCTACCGCAGAGGTGAACCAATGGACGATGCCGTGATGAACGCCACTTGATCAAGAAATGAGTGACAATTGCGGTCAACTTTAAGTGGCAGAAACGATGTACTTTGGATCATACAACATACGGTACTTTCACCCTCGCAACCGTTTGAAGGCGAACGTAAAATTCTATGCCTCCATTTGTTTAAGAGAATCAAATAAGAAGACTAAAACGCTTTCAAAGAAAACTTGAATAGAAAAAACTGAAATAGATAAAACATAAAAAGCAGAAGTCGATTTAATCGCACTCTGCTTTTTGTACTTAACTAATTCCTCTTCACCGCACAGATCAATAACCGATAACCGATCATTGAAAGTGATAAGCGACTAGGCCTTTCTGTGTAGACGCTAACAAGTGCCGTTAGTAAGCTCCAAGAAGATCTGCCACAGAATCAATTTCATTCGTCTGTAGGGGAATGCGCACCGGCGAATATTTGGCCAAAACGACACCATTTCCATGCCGCGTTTTCGCACACCGATCACTATTTCCTGCACTCTAAACCTGCGTGAATCCCACTTTTTCTTCGCATTTCCTGACCGTTACCGGCTTATGCACTTCAAGGAAATGCGTCTAAACTAAAGCCGTTTTGGATCAGGGCGCCAACCTGGGTATGCCGTTTTTCTCAAACATCTAACTTCCGCTTGAATCAAAGAAAAACGCGTTTCGCGCCACAAGCAAGATGTCCCCACCCGCAGAGTCGAACCAATTGAAGAACCAACAAAACAAGCATCAAAAAACGCTTTTCTGCCTTCATTGGTAATTAACAAAGGTTAATCTACGACAAGATTACACGATGTCCTCTGTCACGAGTTCCTCGTCATTCGGCACTCATTACGATGCATCCCCATGAGGCGCGCTAAATCGCACTCACAAATTATTTTTAAAGCACTCCGCTTCAAGTCATAATCTTCAATTCCCGCAGGGCACCTAAACTCCCGTCACATGGCTTCAGTACTGATAGAATTCTCTGTGTTACTTTTTCGAACTGCAGGATAAAAGCCATAAAACGTTCGTCTTTTGACGCTACATTATCGTTGCATTAGCATCACGAGAAATAGCATTACGTAGAGTTATCCGCAGAAATGCACTCAAACCAAACTCCACACTGGTTCATGTAAGTAGGTTCAACATCGGAATGTATTAACCATTCGCGCTAGCACGGCCTTTATGAATATCCAATCAGAATGCCCACCACGTAAAACCCGACACCACGTCTAAAGGCTTTTTTTGTCAAGGTTCCGCAGGCACAGCGAGATAGCCTTTCTTGATATTAATATCCACGACCACCCGCGAACAAACCAATGTAAACATCGCCGCGATCTTCGGTAATCCAAATTAAGCATTATCTTTGCCCTTCAAGATTTCTTCTTCTAACTGGTACGACCGAGTATAACTTGTTTCTTCTTCATGGTGAAAGCGCTCAACTCGGGCCCATGGCGCCAAATGCTGTTCGACTCTTAACACCGCAACGCGGCCGCCTACATGACCAATGCCTATTATCGCGCCCAGCGTAGTGCCCTGTCGGCATGCACCCCATCCGTCAATAATCTGAGTCACTATTGGGTCTTTAGTAAAATCATGACGACATCCGCGTCTTTTCTGCGCCACCATATCCAAATGGCCTTTGAAGAACCACCGTCGCCCTATCTCCATCCCGCTTAGACGCTACCTACGGAATTCAACAAATTCCCACGGATCCGTACGTCTCCAACCCTAAGGTGACGCCCAATTGAAAATCAATGAGTCTCGTAATCCGCCTCATAATAAGAACAGGCGACGTGGCGTATTAACATAACGTTGAACGTTGACGCCACAATGGCATTGTCGGCCCTGTAACGTCGTTAGAATTTCGTTCAATGGAACTCCTATGGAAAAATGGTTCAGCGTAGAGGCCTCAAAAAATCAAGCCGGGCGAGAATAGGCTTTTCTAAAGGCGATGACGATCAAGAGTAAAGAAGAGACCGAACAGTAGGCAATCGAAATAAAGACTAGACTCATGAGAGAAAACGTATACAGAAAAGGGGCTTGTGAGCTTGAATTTTGTTAAATAGGTGAAGCTTCTTCGGCAATGATGCTGAAAAAATCGATACCAAAATACTTGTCTTTGATTAGAATTTTCTATACTCTAAATTCAGATAAATAGTCCGACGAATAGGAAGTTTTTCTAAAGGTAGTTAATCACTTAGTTATCTAAGATGAACACGCTATTTATTATTATTTTGAACTCTTACCACTATTTCCAAATTGATGCACTTCGATATAACCAGATAAACGAAGGAATAGAATATGAATAAAACTAACACACCATACTAATATGAACTATAACGGGCATACTTATCATTATATTAGACGGGGCCACTAATTGAAATCTATTTTTTTAATCATATCCTAAACAGCAAAAATACACTCCTACGCTATCACATAAGAAACGTTCATAATGTTATCCCAACCATCAAATTAAGACATAAAATAAAATACAAAACGATAGGTAATGTAAATAATATTAAATATTTCTGCAAATAAACTTTTTTTCATCATTCTGTATCTCCTGCCGCCTATCTTTTTTTCATGTTCTTACTTGGTAAATATCAATCGAGAGACTGGCTTCCTTGTCCCCCCCTGCTTTATTCGTTTGAAACGGTGTAACATCGTCGCCGCTCGCTAATCCAAACATCAACGGTTTATTTAACCCATTTGTGTGGCCGTATTTTTTTTCTAAGAAAATGCTTCACACGGCAAAATTCCTTGCTCTATTAGCGTCGGCTTCTCTAGCGTTGATGTTGCCTCGTAACTCTATTTTCGCCAGTCGTTGTTTTCTAAGTTATTGAAAAACCTGGGAGGCTTTAAACTGCCCAGTTGTCGTCATTCATAGGGGAATCTAGGGCTGTTAGGAATGGAAGAAAATTATTCAGTACTCTCAACAATTTATCAAAATCCAATATTCATTAAAAACCGCAGACTAAATAGTATTTGAAAGTATTATATGAAAGACCACACAAGATATGAAATTACGGCCATATTTATTTTTCAATGTACATGTTTGCACTTTATGTAACACCATACTCCAAATCAAATATATATGCATAGCATAATGTAAGCTCGAACTGTAAAACCCCAAGAATTACTTATAGTAACAATCCAGTTTATCGGAACATCAGAAATAGAAGCAACATATTAAAAAACAATAAGTAATGAAATATTAACTACAATACCTTTTATAAAACGTTTTTTCATAATTTTTACTCACTCAGATTTTCAAAGTACCCAAAAGATGTAAATAGTACCAGTCTTTTTTAGAACAGCCCCACTTAATCCCCCTCCTTTTTAAGGTAACTTCAAGGGTCAAGAGTCCTCGTTGATTTTATACTCTTTTTTTGATTTCCTATCTCCTCCAGCTCTGCTGTTTTACCAAGCGATACCCACCTCATTTTTGTAACTGTTCAATTAAACTTCTTACTTCCTCAGCACCCCATAAGGCTTATTGGATTGGCTAGACAAATAGCATCTATATCATGTCGGGAATTCTGTTTTGAAACAACCTTTCGATACGCACTTTCACGCAACTCTGATGTTTTTGTTCCAGTGCCTATCATAACGTCGTATGATGTCGGCATTTGAATCTCCACACCGTGCCGCATGATGAGGATGGCTCGTACCATGGATATCCGCCCCAAATTGCTAAAGATACAAGCACCAAAAGTTATCTTAATATTTGGAATAGTCAGGCTCCCTATACAGCATTTAATATATTGCCTAATTCGCCTTATCCCAGCTTTATTGTAGCAGACCTCTAAAACAAGATAGTCATTCTTTGAAGTACAATTAATCGTAAGTTGGCCGAAAATAGATCCATCAAACTTTTCCAACTCATACACACACCGCTAATACTACAAGATCAGTATCAACTAACAATTTTAGAGCTTTTAAGAGCAAATCAACTTTTTCTTTTTTTTGTAAACACTTTCACCCCTTCGGCACAGTTCTAGAAACTCCACAATTTTCAATAGTCCATTAAAGTTCTGAATAGCTCAAATTATTTTTTTCTTAAATTCGTTCAAAATTGTCGGAAGGTAAACATTTATTTGACTCTATTCACCAACTTAAAAAACATCTTTGCTTGGCATTGATTTGGAATCGTATAGGGGATGAACAAATATGCGGGAACAGCTATGATTCTTGAAAATCAATCGACTCTGACCTTGAATCTCGTGGAAATCGCTTAGATAAATGGTGGGCTACTTAGAAACAAGGATAATTTGTTCGCTCTTGATCCGCCGTTTTATGGAAGTAGTGTTTCTTATCGCAACCAACTATTTTTTTCAAACTGGGTATCTAGTCCAATCAACGGAGCCACATACCATCTTCAATAACCGTATCACCAACAAAACTAATTCTTTTTTCAAGAAAACGGCATTTAGAACAGCGTGTAAATGACACAACCTTTCTTCCACAGTCCGTAATGCGCTAAGTTTTTATGTTCCTAGCTCGCAAGTAGAGATATACACTTGTATTTTTTTTGGCACCCCTCTAGCTCCACTGTTTCAAGTTTGTTGACACATTTGCTACCCCCGACAAATTGTTCTAACTTTGAGCAATCTGCTTAAATCTCTAGCTTGATATGTGAATTGTAAGCTTCTTCAATTCCAGATAGAGACGCGAGTTTTTTTTTTGTATTTTTTGTTAAATTGAGACGCTGCAGCTCCCCCATACCTTCCAATAGTATTAAGTTCCATCAGAAGGATAATTAACTATATTAAGCAAAGTCAGAACCACTACAAGAGAAAACCGATTGTTGGGCTTTCCGGCGCACAACAATTTACATATTTTCAAGTTTGTAAAATCAAGAAAATCTGGAGCCTTCGTGAAACTCGCACTGCAACCCTAAATACTCCAATCCTCTTTAAAAAAAAAAAGAATAAA
>Ga0163217_1008497_pt1 | contig 10668 bp, 15 predicted proteins | sample SynspAceP_FD_185933 | JGI IMG/M metagenome (GOLD analysis project Ga0163217, IMG submission 185933) | Saline lake microbial communities from Ace Lake in Antarctica - Synechococcus sp. Ace-P (PacBio error correction) | ecosystem: Environmental > Aquatic > Non-marine Saline and Alkaline > Saline ...
AAGAGAGATGATGACGCTGTTTAGAGAGAGATAGTCTCGCGTCTTGGTGTGGCGTGTGCGCGGTTTCGGGTGTCTTGGTGTTTTTCTCGCAAAAACTCAAGCTTCTCTCCCGTCTGCCCCGCCATCGAAGACCTGGCTTGAAGCCGGGTGAGCCCCCTTGAGGAGCCCTTCCCAACAAGGTCCCCTGTGCCCTTCGCCCCTGCCAGCCCACGGCTCGATCCTACATCTACACCACCTTCCCCCCCTTTGCGGGTCCAGCCCCAACGGTTTCCTGTGGGCTGCTCTGGTCAGCACCAGACGGAAGGCTTGCGAGGGCGGCGCCGAGCCCAAACAAAAAACCGAGCAGTCATCGCCCAAGCCGAACCGGAGCCAACTTTGAGCCCAACCTCGCATCCGGACCGGACGCTTGGAAAGCCTCCTCCCCCAACCCCTCCCCTCCAACTCCTGGAGGCCGGGCACTGCTGGAAATGTGGGCAGCCAACATCCCTTGCAAGAAATTCCTTGGGACGGGAACCCCTGGCTTGCAAGCCCGTGCAAAGTGGGTTGGAACGTTTTGCCCTGTCTTGGCCCGGAATCAATTGGCCGGTAGCGGGCGGGCCAGGGAAGAACCGCTGCTGCTCCCTGCACGGCCTTCCCCGATAGCTTCCTTGTGAGTTCAAGGCGGCCTTGGCCCCGCTGTTTGGCAGGACGGCCAGTTTGTTCATCCCCGACCTTTTTTGGGTCGGATTCAGACCCCCCGTTGCCGCGATGGCCCCTATTTCCGCGAGCCGGGGTGCTAGCCCATCTTGATGCCATGTTGAGGGCTATCGCCGGCCTGATGCCAGGCCTGTGGGTTGGTGATTGGCGCCTCCGGGTGGGTGCGGTGGCGGTCGCAACTGGCCCCCGCCGGCAGACCAGAAGCGGAATCCGGCGGCTGCTGTTGGCCTGCGCGGCGGGGCTCACCGGCCGCCCGAAGCCATTGCCTCCCGCTGCTTCGACGAACTCGGCGTGTGTTTTTTTGAAAGCCCGGCCTGCCGTGCGCCGCGGTCCCCCTCTGTCGCCCAGGCTTTCGCGGACCCAGAACACCAGTGGTGGGGGCGGCCCGAAAGCAGAGGTCGCCCCTCGCTGCATCTTACGCACGCCAGGCTGGGCCATTCGCTGCGACACGTTGGCCCCAAGCGGTGGCTTCGCCGGTTGCGGCAGCCCGCTGCCAGCTGCAAGCCGCTGCAGGTGCGCTTTGGGAACCAACGAAACCGGATTTCCTGCGAACCGCCCGCTGAGCGGGCAGCCATGGCCCTGCTGGGCCGCGCGCGTGATGCGAGCTCGAAGACTGCGGTCACCTTCCCGCAATCTGGATCAGCCCAATCAAGTGGCCCCTCCTGGTGAAGCCAGAAGCGGCCAATTGCCAAGAGGGGAGCAGGAAACGCTTTTTTTTTTTTTTTCCTCCTGGTTCTCACCAAGAGGCCGCGAATCGGCTCTAGCACCGGGTGCGGGCTGGAAGATCGGCTCAAAATAGCCGGTGTGAACTGCATGACTTGCCTCACGGCTGATTCGATGGGCATGGGCGGGAAGCGAGAGAACGGTGCTGGCCGCTGAGAGGGCAGCGCCCGCCAGCAAGCCTCATGAGGTGGAGGACATTCATGACAGAGCCTGTGCTTACTGTTCAAGCGGAAACCCACAACCAATTCGCTGTCGCATGGCCAGAGTTTGACACGGGCTGCCCAAACCATGGAGCCCCCGCAAGCGGCCCGAATCCTCAAACTCATCGCGGCCGGAACTTCAAGTTTGGGATCGGCAGCCAATGCGAAAGCCCGTGCAGAACCTGGAGCTGCAGCTCCATGGCACCGCCTGCAAATTGCTGCGCGGTCAATTGCAAGGGGGTCAGCCTGAGCGCAACGGGTGGTGTAACAGGGGGTGTGGCGATTGAGTCGGTGCCCTGCGCAGCGAAGCCATCCAGGTGAAGGTGGCGGCCACTGATCAGGAGCAAGGCCGTTGAGCCCTCGACCAATCTTCATCGTTCGTGGCAGGGTGTCCTTCAGTGCTGGTGCCTGGTGGAAAACCTTTCGCCACTCCGCTGGCAGGCCTTGGCGACAGCCTCGCCGAACAAACTGCTGGGGGATTCACTTCCGCTGGCCGATCTGCGCTTGAAACCGAGAACACTTTGAATCTTCGCGCGCACGCCAACCGGCGAAACACCCGGAGCTGGAAATTGAACGGCGCCCTGTGCGCTGGATGGCAGCGTGGCTTCCGTCTGCCTCGATGGCACCTTGAAGCTGGCGCCTGCCGATGGATCCGCCATCCAGATCGAATCGGCCGGTGCAAAGGACGGCAGCCTGCAACTGGCCAGGGTGAGGCGCTGGTAATCTCCTTGAACTTCAGCTGAACAGAACCGAACTCAGCTGACCAGGGCAACACCAGGGTCACGAAGTACGAACACCACCGCCGGAGTGAAACAGATAGCTTGTCGATGCGATCAAAGATGCCGCCATGGCCAGGAATGGCGTCTCCGGAATCCTCAACCCGGCAATCTCCGCTTTCATCATCGATTCGGTCAGATCAACCCACGCAAGGCGAAACACCGAGACCAGATTCGCCGAGCAGCCGCCGATCGCCCAGCCCAGGGCCAGCAGCACACGCCACCGACGCCACCGACCAGCACAACTCCAGCCAGCCCCACCGATGGCGCCCTCAACGTCTTCCCGGGAGAATCGGCGAGAGGGGATGGCGGCCGAGACGAGGCCAATCACATAGGAGCCGATGTCAGTGGCGAACGCACAAGCAGCAGGCCACAGGGTGAGTGCCCATGCCTGAGCGGCCGCCCGCCCGAGCTCTGCCAGTCGGGGGCCAGCAAGCCCGTCGCTGAGGTCACGCAGCCGCAACTACATGGCTGGAAGAAAGCCCAGAATAGAACAGCCCGAAGATTGAGGGGCGGCAATATCGGCGATGGGCCGGTGACGGGCCTGGCAGCAAGTAACCAGGCACAGATTGCCCCCTGACACCTGGCCACGACCGCAGCGGCCCAGGTCGGCGGCCATGCCACCACACGCTGCCCACTGGGTGGGCGACAGAGCAACTGGGCTAAACCACCCAGGGTGGTTTTGGTCGCAGGGCGGATGCCTTTGTGGGCCCAGGCGGAAGAAGCTCCAGCAAGGCCAGGTGCACGATCACGCCCACCCGCCAGGCAAACCACCAAGCCCGCCCAGGCCCACCACACCAAGGCCGAAGCCACCCGGCGGCAAGACCGCTGACCACCCGGGACAGCGTTTTAGGTGGGAGAAACGACGGGCCTGCTTCACACCCGTGACGGCTGCGCCGCGATCAGAAACAGGGGCTCAGCAGCCGCCAACCTGGCCGGCCTCCGCGAGCGCGCCAATGCGAATGGACCGTGGCCGACACTGCACATCCAGCGCCTCAAGCTGACCCAGCGTGTCGGTGGCATCGCACGCAGCCCCTCAAGTGGCCGTACTGATCACGAGCCGGCCGCCAGGCTGAAGGGCGCGCCAGACAACATGGAGCACGGCCGAAAGCGGCCGCCCCACTTCCAGCAGCACCCGATCCGGATGGGGGGGCAGCAGATGGAGGTCGTCGGGGCCTGGCCCCTGCCTGAATATGGAGATTCTCGATCGCAAGCGCCGACGGTTGCGCGCAGCAAGTCGATCGCCTCAGGTCCCGCTCCAGGTGTGCACCGTGTCGGCAGGTCATCAACCGTGCCGATCTCCAGGGCCAGGGCTCCGGTGCCGCCGCCCACAATCCCAGAACCACTGAGTCGGCCCGGGGACGCAGATGCCCGCCAGCAGCATCACCCGCAACTCCATGGGAGTGGGACTGGAAGCCCGGGCGTCCTCCGAAGGCGGCATCAGGTAGGCCTGGGGTCACAAATCCCAGGCAAAAGCCAAGCTCCAGAGCCAGCACCTGCAGCCACCCCTTGAACCGGGTGAGGATACCCGAATCGATCGCCCAGGCCCAGCGCCCATGGCCAGCGCCCTTCAGTACCACAACCTCACGCTATCAGCGTCTGACCCCGGCAGAGCCGTCCTGCCTCCTGAGCCACTCAGCCCGCCCCTGACGATCCGCTCTCCGGGATTGAGCAGGGGAATGCCACGGCGATAGGACACAGGGGTTCGGCGCCAGCCGGCCCACTGCTTGGGCGCAGGGGTACGGCCCGCTGTCAACGCCAGGCCAGGCCAACGGGCAGCTTCCGGCCTCGGCCCCACCAGCGGCAACGCGGCCGGCAGAAGGCCGGCCACGGCACACCGCCCAGGCAACGCGGCCAACCGGCCTGAGCTGACGGGGCAAGCGCCACTCAACAGCGGCGGTGGCATCCTGCCCCCAGACAGAAGGTGAGACAGCAGGTTCGGCAAGCTCGGCCGATCACCCCACCTCGCTCACCAGTCCGTCGGCCACCAGGCGTTGACGCCCAAGGCGGCCGTGTTCAGCACCAGACCGGAGCGGAAATCCTGATTGGCGACGACCGGCAGGCCAGCTGTCTCCAGCCCGTTTTCGCGCAACCGCGCTGCGATGCCAAGGGCGCGCTGCAAACTGAAGCGCGCCGCGCGACTGTGAAGCTGCAAGAGGGCCACGCCTCCACGGAGGCGAGCAACAGGGCACTGGGGCTGGAGGTTCTGCAGCAGAGCAAGCCACGGCCACAGCGCTTCGGGCTCGACCCGTTGCCCCTGCAGCAGCACCAACGCGCTCTGGCCCAGACCGCCGCGGCCTGTGCAACGACTGCACACACCACGTCCGCCCTGCCGCCAAGGCCGGGACCCGGCAACAGCTTCGCTGGCAAACCCGCAGCGCCGAAATGGGCCCCGTGGGCCTCATCACCAGCACCGGCAAGCTCCGGCGGTGGGGCCAGGGCGATGCAACCCGCCAAGGTCCTCCGGCCAACCCCTGATAGGTGGGTGGACAAGCACGGAACGGCCGCCAGGAACCGGCCCCTCTCCAGCAACCCGCATCCAAGCCCAGGCCGGCGTCGGTGTTGCCAACCAAACCGGTTGCGGGATCGAAAGGCAGGTTCGAACAGCACCGCCGGAGCTGGGCAAGAATCGCAGCCGTGCAAACAGGCTGCGGTGAATGTTGCGGGGCAGCAAACACCCGGCTGCCGGGGGGGGCCAGGGCCAGCAGGGCCGCCTGAAGCAGGCCGCGAGCCCATTCACACCGAACGAGCAAATGGTCAGCGCCGCAGAGGCCAGCGGCATCGGCCTGGGCCAGCGCCACCGCCCGCCCGGCCTCCAGGGGTCCGCCGTTCGAGGACAGTTCGGGTAGATCCAGCGGGCCGGCGAAGCGGCCAGCAGCCGGCGGAGACGACCGGTGCCAACCCCGGCCCACGCCCAAGGGCCGGCCAAATGCAGCGGCAGGGTGGGGCCCGGGCCAAGAGGGCCTGCAGCAAGGCGTCATGGTACCGCCCGAAGTCTCCTTAGAAGTTTGTTCTGTTGAGCCTGCCGTTTCAGGAGCTCCTGCCCATCGTCACACCGCGCTCCGGCCCCCTTGGCACCCCCGTTCACGAAACCGATCGGGACCAATTTCTTCTCCTACGACCCCCGGGCCGACCGTCGTTGCTTGCTGTTGCGGCCCTGGATTCTGACGCCCGCTGGTGGTGGTGCTCTGGCAATTGCTGGGCTGCCGTGGTGCTGGCGTTCAGGGAACCAGCCAAGACGCCAAGGTTTCAGCAAACAGTGGGGAAACGCATCCTCACCACCCTCAACGACCTGGGGCCCTGCTTTCAAATCAGCTGGGCCAGGCCCTCTCCACCCGCCCCGACTGGTGCACGCGCGCCTGGCTCGAGCAGCTCAGCAGCTCAGGACAACCCTCCCGCCCTCCCCAATGCGATCTGGCCTGGCGGTCATTGAGCGAGGAGCTCCGGCGCACCGCCCGACCAAGCTCTTCGAGCATTTCCCGCCTATCCGAATTGCAGCGGCCAGCCTCGGCGCAGGTTACAAAGCGGAAGCTGACAGGGCGGACACTGGGTGGCCGTCAAGGTGCCTGCGTCCGAAACCTGGCCGTATCTCTGCTGCGCCGGAATCTGTGTTGATTCCGGCTGCTCGCGGTGCTCAGCGCGCATTCCTGCCCCTGAAACCTGGGGTGGGCCTCGCGACATCAATCGATGTGAGTTCGGCGAAAAGCCTTTTTGAGGAGATTGACTACCGCGCGAAGCTGACAATGCCCGAACGCTTTGCGGCCCTGTTCGCCACCAACCCGCCGTCATGGGTGCCAAAAGGTGGAGCGGCCTGCTTCCAGTCGCCGGGTACTTTCACCACCAGCCTGGATTCCATGGCATCAAGCTGCAGGAAATCGCCCACGAACTGGAGTCCCATCACCCTTGAAGCCCGAAGCCCTGATCCGCACCGCGTGGATGGCGGGGATGCAGCAGCTGCTGGAGTTCGGGCTATTTCCACGCCCGACCCCCACCCGGCAACCTCTTCGCCCTGCCTGGCAAAACACCGGTCCGATGGGCCATGTGGCCTACGTCGATTTCGGCATGATGGAAATTTCGAATCAACGATGCCGAATCGCCTCACCCTGACGGCGGCGGTCGTTCATCTGATCAACCGGGATTTCCTTGCCCTGGCCGGCGATTTTCAGATCCCGTCGGCTTTCTGCGCCGCACGCCGACCTCAACCCCGATCGTGCCGGCCCTGGAAACGGTGCTCGCGGCCAGCTGGGTGAAAACGAGGGTCGGTTTCGTTCAACTTCAAAGCGATCACCGGATCGTTCTCCGGAGTTTGATGTTCGATACCCCTTCCGGGTACCGGCGCGCCTTTGCCCTGATCATCTCCGGCCGTGGCAGCCAGGAGGGCGTGGCTCTGCGGCTTGATCCAGCTTCCGAATCATCCGGGTGGCCCTATTCCCTACTGTGGGCCCGCCGGCTGCTGGCAGGGGACACCGGCCGAGCTGCGCGAAAGCTGCTGGAGGTGCTCTCGACAACCAGGGGCGCCTGCAACTGCAGCGGCTCCGAAAGCCTCCGGCCGTGGTTCGAAACAGGATGAGGCAACGCGACCCTGCTGCCCGGTGTCGGAGCCGACTTGCCGCCCTGCCTGCTGGGTCCCCGAGGCGACAGCTGCGCCAACGGCTGCTGCTGATGCCTGGTACGCGACACCGCATTTGCACAACCGACGAATCTCAAAAGCGCTGCTCGATCTGTTGCGTCGCACGTGTTTCCCCGCTCAAGCTGGCGGCGGAATGCCTGCAACGGCTCAACCCCCTGGCCCCGCAGCCTTGAGCAGCAGGGACAAACGGCAGGGGATCGCTAGGTCGCTAATCCGATCCCATGCTACTTTCACCGTGATTCTCCGAGCCGATCGATCTGAGCGAAGCCCACCGCGCTCGCCTCCGGTGGGGGCTTCACTGATCTCGACGCCCAGGAGATGCCTGTTGCAAGTACGTGGCCGATCGGGCCAACCGCCTTTTTTTTTTCCTCGCCGGCGTGGGCCTCGGATCAGCCTGCTCTGCGCCTCACCTTTTTCCAAGCTGGTGCAGACGGCTGGATGGCTGCGATAACAGGATCGCCTGGCGCTGTTGGCCCCTGGGCACGGCCGAACGGTGGCCTCCTACACGGGATCATCCCTTGGAGTCAGCCTTTCATTGCGTCGGCGCTTTGCAGGTGTTCGGCTTCCGGTGGCGGGCACCGCCCACTTCTGGTGGCCTTCCTGCTGTCGTTGCTGTCACCGCCGGTGGCCTCTGGATCGCAGCTGGAGCGTCTGAATGGGGCCAGTGCAAGAACGGCAGTTTCAAGGCCGTGGACTTCGACAACTTTCGACCAGTTTTTTTCTGAGGCGATCAGGCCCACCAGATAGCCCTCCAGTGCGAACGGATCTGGGCAGCGGATGCCATTCGAGGGCGCGGCGCTCCAGGTTTACGGGTCCTTGTCGCGGCTCAGCCCAAGCTTCCCGGGCGATTGGAGGTGAGGCTCAATCGGCTCTGCGACGTCCAAATGCCATACGCGCATCTTGCAGCTACATCGCGCTGCAGCCCTCCGGCAAGTTTTGCCTTCCAGAGCGCCCGCAATGTCACCCGCAGCGTGCAACCCGTTTCGACGTTTTCCTCGGGCAGGGTGCCATCTTGGGCCCTGTCTTAGCGCAGGTCGAGCAAGCTCGGGTGGGTCCTCTCGCCGCGCCACCTGGGTGCGGCAAGGCTCCACGGCACCGGTTGCCGCGCCCGCAGAGAAGGTCCTTCACTTCCTTCTCCGGCAGCTCCACCGGCACCTGCCCAGCTCGCGGTCAGGCTCGGGGTAACCCCTCAGTCCTGGCTCAGCTCAACGCTGACTTTCTTGAGCCTTGTTGAGCGTTTCGGTGATGTGATCGACAGCCGGATCGTGCGGCTCTTCTCGCAATCGCCCCGGGTGATCCCTGGCGAATCCCACCAGTAGGCGTAGTGGGAGAAGCTTGTAGCCGCGGGTGGGGTCGAACTTTCTCAACGCCCGCGCAACCAGACCGATCGCGGGTGCCCTCCCTGGATACAGGTCGAGCAAGCTCCATGTTCCGCTTGGTGTATTTCTTTCGCCACGCTCACCACCAGGCGCGAGGTTGGCGGCCACCATCTCCGCTTCTCTTGGCGCGGCGCCCGCAGGCGCGAGCGCGCGAGCACAAGGGCTGCTACAGGCCAGGGCCCTGGCCACTGCGCTGGGCTGGGGGGCCTGGCCTTCCGGCACGTCAATCTTCGCTCAATCTCACCCTCTTCAAAGGCGTATCAGATCTTGAACATGGCGGCGAGGGTGATCTTCCTGCTCATGGCTGAGCAGGGGCACCCGGCGATGTCGCGCAGGTAGGAGCGCACCAGGTCGGCGGCTGGGAAGTGATGCGCCGTGAGGAATCGGCTGCGGCCATGGAAGAAAGGAAGCATCGGGGCCGGTACGCGAGTTAGAACCCTTGTAATTGTAAATTTACCATCTCCGCGACGCAATGCTCGCAGCGCTTCTCCTGCTGATCTCCAACTGCCGCGCTCCTGGCTCGGAGGACTGGCTCCTCCTGGCGCAAGCAAATCCGGCAACAGCGATCGGCAGCGGAACGGGAACGGATTCAGAGCACTGCTGGCCGGCCCGGACTCCTGCTCCATGACGATCATGGCCGAAGCAAGCTGAATTTGCGCGATTTGGGACGCGGGGGCCGGGTCTAACGAGCGTGTTTGTGGCCACAGCATGGACGATTGCCGCCGAATCCCCGTTCTTCTCGATCTTGGCGGGGCCAAGTCGATCAACTCAACCGCTGCCCCAATCCGGCTTGCCAGCCTCCACCGTTCTCCGCTCAACAAGCCCTGCCAGGGGTGTGTGCAGTCACTCGCCATTATTGACACCGAAAGGCTCGCACCAAACCGTTCTGGAACGCTGCTGCCCAGGGACTGACAGCAGGCAGACCGAACTTCACCACCCGATCGAGCGCCTCTGGACTGCACACATGCCGCGCCCGCACCATGCGCTGCGTGGACCGACTATTCGCAAATGACGTGAGCGAAACTAGCAAAGCAGCTCCCGCAGCTCGACCGGCGGCCTAAAATCCCCGTTAAATTTATGGGGATCCTCTACGAGGCTTGAAATTCCTTTCGGCATCCCCAGACAAGAGCCCTTAACCCCACCTTTGTCCTGCACTCGACGGGTGAGACCAATTGCACTTCGGACCGCGGCTGGGCCTGACTGGAATACGCTGGCGCCAAAGGGGTCCCCATTGAATGGCCAGACGAAGAAAGCCACTTGTTGAATTGACTTTCCGTCGCGACCACGTCCGCGGTTGCGTGGTCTATCGAACACAAGGCTCCACGCAACAGCAGCGACACACCGGCTTGGGTGGAGCATGCGATTGCGCGAAGGGCGTACGCAAACCACGAGACAGGAGGTTCAGGAGGAGCGCAGCACAGAGCGGAGCACAAAAGAGCTAGGTTGAGGTTTATTACAAAGTTCCTCGACCTGCCAGCGAGTGGGATCGGGGCCCTTGACCACTGAGAGGCAGATCGCACACCGAAAGCACGTGTAGGCGAGGAGGCAAAACACTTGTCAGCAGAGCATCAATGAATGGCTGTCTATCACTGCTTGTTACTTCCTCGACCTTCCATCCGGCTTTGCCGCAAATGGCCTTCCTACCCACTGGATGTCCGCGTTCCGTTCCATCTCCCCCTGGGCGCCCGTTAAAGGGCCACAGCTGCGAGGAGCTACGAGGTGCGGCTTCCAGTCCGGTGGCGGCGTGTCTCTGCGGTGCCGACTTTACCGCGCCCCAGCCGAAGTCCACCTTGCTGAGCCGTAGATGGTGTCTGATGGCTCCTGCCGTGCGGCATCGGGAAGCGCGTTGGGCCTGAGCCTTGCCCGTGCCAATGTAGCAATCGCACGAAACCTAACTTGGGAATTCCCACCGACAGACGGCAAAGTCTGGTAGGCTTGGAGCGGGCGTTGAAGCGCGAAGGAGAGCGACTGCCGGATTACACGCTTAGACACTGCGCACGATGCTGCCCGACTAGCTTGGATACAAGCACGCCATAATCGCCAATGCGGCAGAGTCTCTATAGGCCGTATATCTGCCCTCGCCGCAACAAGCGCCTCCCAGTCCACGACGACGGCTGGGAATCCCAGCCGGCAGCCCTTCCCTCTGCGCGCGAGCACCTGCCGGGCTCCATCGAGTCTTCAGACAACCTGGCAGGGGCGTGTCGGTGCTCACTTAGTCCGAGCAGCACCCGGAGAGAGCCACGATACCAGTCCACATGTGCGTG
>Ga0163217_1040369_pt1 | contig 10668 bp, 13 predicted proteins | sample SynspAceP_FD_185933 | JGI IMG/M metagenome (GOLD analysis project Ga0163217, IMG submission 185933) | Saline lake microbial communities from Ace Lake in Antarctica - Synechococcus sp. Ace-P (PacBio error correction) | ecosystem: Environmental > Aquatic > Non-marine Saline and Alkaline > Saline ...
GAAAAAAAGAATATTTTTCCCTTGCCCTTAGTGCTTTTTTCCCTGGCCTCGGACGAGGTTCCCCAGTCTTAACATTACCCGTGGCGACCAACAATCCAAATCGATGGCGGGCGTGGGCCCCTCTGTGAACCCCGCGGCGGCCCTAAGCGGCACGGTTCCCCTGTGCGCTAAACGCTCCTGGTTTTGGTAATCATGCGCGGTAAAGCGGCCCCCAACCCTCAATCTCTTTAGGTTTAGGCCGTAGCCTGGCGCCCAAGCAAGGTCGTCCCCCAGGGGCTTCAGGAACTCTTCTAGAAATGGAAATAATCGCCCAGTTTCGCTGTCCCGTTGTTTCCAACCGGCTACTGACATCTATATCCTCGAGACTCCCGGTGACAGCAAATCACTTTGGGGGCGTTATGCTGGAGCACAGCCGTTTTGCAGCTCATCCAGTGGTGGACTTGATATAACAAGCCGGGTAAAATGTTCCTGTTTCATCGCGGCCCCAGTTCGCTTTTGGGGCAACTCAGCCATGGACCATGTTCAAGGACAAGCTCAATCTTCTTTTCCCCAGGGCTTTTGCTGAACGCTGCGCACCAGCCTGCACAGCTGGCGGCCCAAGGCTGCGCTTGCCCACCTGCTGTTCGCACTGAAAACAAACTGCCAGCCAAAAACTGTCGCACAACCTGCAATGGCCGCCGTAGAAAGCCGGCGCGCATAGACGATCTGGTTGCAAGCGGTCGGTGGAACCGGGCAGTGAGGTTCAAATCCAGGGTGTCGAGGTAAGGCGGACAGGCTGATTGGTGAAGATACAGTACCGTTGTGGTCCCGGTAATTGGCTCGTGCGGGCCACTGCCGGCGCGCAACGCAGCCAGCATGGGCAAGCGCATCGACATGATATTGGCAGTTGTAAGCAGCTCGTGCCCGGAGCTGGCGCGGCGGAGATCTTCCAGTGGATGGGTGTGCGCGCGCTGTTTTCTTGCAGGCGGTTGGCGAGCAGCCTGGTTGTGTCGTTTGCGCGCCATTGCGTAAACGCAAAAGGCTGAGCACGATAACAGCCCAAACAGGCTTAGCAAGAAACGCATAACCGGGCGAGTTCCGCCACATTCTGATGCTCAGGTCAGAACCACCTCGCCAGCCACATCGGGTCAATGAGCACGGGAGCCTGATACTCTTGTGAGATGCTCACCGTCTTTACGTTGCGCGGCTTCCGCCGAGAGCACGGCCTCAACGTCGAATATGGCTTACTCTCTTGCCGGCAGGAGGAGGATTACTCCGACAAAAGCGGTGGCAGGGACGCGGCAACATGAGCAGGTCACCAGTTTCCAGCGCAACGACGATAACGCCGTGCAATTTGCTGGGCCAGTGGCATCACCGAACTCTGCCCTGTTGAGCAGCTTTCTGCATGTGCGGCTGGCAGGTGGGGCCCAAAGCGCAACCAGCGCCAATGCTGATGTAGCAGAGGCATAGCCGGCTATGAGCGCAGCTGGTGGCTAAGGCTTCGTCGCTGGAATCGTTATGCCTCCCGCGGTGGAGCATTCCCTGTGAATAAAGTCGGCGAGTATAAACCAAGCGTGCACTGGGCCCTGCCGGCAGCGGTTTTCGCCGTAACCATGTGCGTAGGTTTAGAAATACAAGCGCTTTATAGCAGCGCGGGCCACCCGACCGTGAAGACATCGTCCTGAATCAACCCTTGTCCGGTTCCGATAAGGCCGGGGATGTAACCCGGCCGGGTTCCGGGTTTGCTCGCCGAGCATGCGGTGCCATGTGCTGGATATTGGCCAGCGCGGTCATTCAGTGCCACCTTGTCCATGGGGCTTGCTGCTGAGATATGCCCGCTGACGTAGTCCCGCGGCGGATATTCCGAGCGGGCCTTGCACGGGTTTGTCTGCGGGCCAAGCCAGCAGCAGAGCTGCGCTGGGAGCAGGTAAGCGCAAGCCAGCTTACTGGCGAGATATGGGTCGGCGCGCTCAAGGCGGCGGCGCTCCGCTATATTCACCACCTGCTGGCACGCAAAAATTACCGCCGATCAGCTGGCGAGGAAGTCGCTGTATTCTCCCCGCCACGGGCTTGGGAATGCGACGGCATTTCACGTATGCACTTTTCTGGCGCATTCCTTTAAGGCAAGGCGTTGCCGCCACTCGAGGCAAAGGCCTGCGTGAGTTTCTTCCCTGCGTGGCACGGTGCCAATGTGGCGGTTTTCGGCGTTCGAAGCTGCTCGGAAGGTGGCTTGCGCACTGGAGGTCGACCTGGGGCTTTTTCAGGAGACAATATGATCACCGCGCCAACCGCCGTTGGGGCCTTTGACATAGGACTCACGCTCATTGAGGCCGAGGTTATAGATGAATTGGCGCGGCTGCCGGCGTAGCGAGCAAGTGAGCGCCGATAACCGAACGCGCGATGCGCGCGAACTCGATTTTGCGCCAGTTTCCGCCGAGCGGTGGCCCCTGCTCAAGGTTTTGCCTGAAATCGCGTTTGCTGGGAGGTTGCGGCAAACCCTGCGTATCAAACCGAGGGCGCGCGCCCTCATTGCCACGCTTGCGTTGCGCTGGGCTACAAGACGGCCATACTCTCTCCGGTGGGTTCAACCTTCTTTTGCTCAGTGGGTTGCCAGCGGCCAGCTCGCATTGATCTACGTGGCAGCCAATGAATTGGACAATCGCTCACGGTGTGGTTGACCGGCAGCGTGGAGTGGAATCATCGTGGACGGTGAGGCAAAGCAGCGTTTGCTTGCGCCAGCTTGCGCTCGAGAAGGCATCGACTTGCAGCAGGTGATCGGCTTGTCGTGATGGTGCCAACGACCTGCCAATGCCTCAGCATGCCCGGCTTGGGTATTGCCTTTTCGCGCCAACCCTTGGTGCAGCAGTCCGCTGAGCAATCGATATCAACGCTTGGCTCGATGCGATATTGTATCTGCAGGGTATTTCTGACCGCTATTAATCCGGGGCCTGAATTAGATCTCCGACCAAATGGAATTGGAAGGGTGATGCCGGCTAACCCGCGTCTTCTTTAACCCCGTTTCCGGCGCGGCGGCAGCTTTCCCTGAAATTCGAACTGGCTATAGCACCAGTGGCGGCAACCAGCCGCTGCACGGCGAATGTTGCGTGTCCGCGCCCATGAGCAGCAGGGTGAGCCCGCTGGCCCTCGCGACAGCCACTGCGCGGGAGTGACCAGCGCTAGGTGGCTGTGCGAACCAAGTTTTGATTTCCGGCGAAGTAACAGGACGCGAATAGGCTCCGACAGCCCATTTCAGCGTGAATCCGAGCACCCAGGTTCTACCCCCAGGCTCTGCGCTCCACGCCCACCAGTGTGTCTTGCCTTCCAGCTGGCTCACCCAGCGAATATCCGCGAGCACTCGCGTGGGATTGTCTTCCTCGCGCACGCCACGCAAGTCTCCGCTGCGGATGACGCCCAGGTGGGCTGGCTTACCCACGACACCAGGCCATAGCCCCCCGGGCTCGGCGTTGAATGCATTTGACGCCGTACTTCGCGGAACCGGTCAGCATCTGCAGATGCCCGGTATCGCTTCCTTGCAGGAGTTGCTCGTGTACCGGCATCAACCTGAATGCCCTGGCCGGGCGGCGGGCTCAATCCGGCACGCTTTGTTCTTCACCGTGAGATATCGTCAGGTAAAAGCCTCTACCCAAGGGTCGCGACGGCTTCTGCTCCACCAGGAATGGTTGATGGCACGCGCTTGCCGGCTGGACGGTTTGAATAGCCTTTTGCCGTGTAAACCTCGGCGAATTTTGCCTTGCCGGCGGAAAAAGTAAGGCGTTACTGCAGCCCAGCGTCACTTCAGGCTCTGCTGCAAACGGGGGTGCGATTGAAAATTGCGCATGCTGATGGGAGGACAAAGCCCTCAACTCATGTGCAGGAGCGTGTGGTGATGCAGCCGCACATCCGTTATCGAACACCACGTCTCTGCGGCCGTTGTTCTTTCAGATTCTGCGGCTATCGCGCGCAGGTGTACACCAGAGCCGCCGTATCGACAAGGCGCATCCCGCCCCGGCTATTCGGCAAAACGGGTGCTCTTTGGCGTAGGTGGCCCGTTTGGTCTGAGTCAGGTCGACGGCAAACAGCGCATCGTCCTGCGCGTTCCCACTTCTGCTTCCCCCACTCCTGCAGGCCACGGAACATGGCCGTCAAGTCCCGCCTTGCCTAACCTGTTGGGTTTTGCGCAATGAGGCAGCAAGGTGGGCGCAACCAATGTGCCTGAAGGTGGTGCTGCCCTCTTGCGCTTATCAACCCGCAGGCCTGCGTGAGGATGCTGCCGTTCGGGCCAAGTGGTAAAAAGCTGGTGCAGGGTTTTTGCAGGCGCGGCTCACTGGCGTAGAGCAGGAAAGTGTTGGAGATCTCCCGCGCGTCAAGGTCGGAGGCACGGCTGGAGTGCTTCGCAGACGCAGCCGAAGCAGGATTGACCCCGTTACGTCCCCTACGGTTCGCGGATTGGCGTGCCACGGCGACCAGTGGTGTAGGCGCCCGTACTGGCGAGGCCGCAGCAATTGGTCGGACAGCTCCTTGCAATTTGCCTGGGTTCTTCGGGCCAAGCACCAGCGGCTGGTTTAATGACTTTGCGCCGTGACGGCTGGCCACGCCACGTTCAATATTGGGCCTGAGGCTCCAGAATGGCGTAGCGGTCAGCGGCGGGCAAGCGCTTACCCGGTTCAATTCTCCCTGTACTTTACCGAGCACCAAAAGCGACTTCGCGGGGCAACTGGTGACCGGAACGCGGCTTGCCCATTCGCAGCGTCTCCGCCCTGCGACAGGGAGAAGCGCCTGAATGCCGTCCAGGTCCTGACGTGGAAATTTCTCAGTTTTACGGGCGCCTTGCACTCATGGCGTGGCCTCCCAATGTCACTTCTGCCCTTCATTAACTGTTTAGGCGCCAAGAGTAGCCCATCCGGGGCGGGAATCGCCACTGCAATATCGCGGCAGGAGCAGTGTAAGGTAAAATGATTGGGGCCCAAATTTTTTCAGTAGTGTGATACGAAGTCAATCGGCGAATTTTTCGACCAATGAGTTTCCGTCCCGGCCTCAAGTTATGACTGGATGGCGATCCCGCCAGCATACTGAGACGAAATTTTGTCAAGCCGGGCAAGGGTCAGGCTTTCCAATCGGGTGCGCAATGCGCAACCTGAAAACGGGCCGTGTCTGGGAGCGCACGTTTTAAAGTCGGCGAAAGCCTGGAAGGCGCAAGACTGCTGGACGGATCCAATGGAATACCTCTATAACAGACAGTGAATTCATGGTATTTCCATGGAGCCGCGACACCTTTGGAACAGCATCAAGCGGATGCCAAGGCGCTGGGCGATGCCTACCTCTGGGATGAAGGAGCAGGATCCTGCGAGGTCACGCTGTTCACACGGCACCCCTTTGTCTGTCGCGCCGGCCAACTTTGTTTGAGTTGGAGATTGTGGAAACGGACCCGGGCTTGAAGGGGCGATACCGCGCAAAGGCGGGTAGCAAGCCAGCCAAACTCAGCACCGGGGTTTTTTGGGGGGGGGCCCCCCCCGTGGTTAAAGTGCCCTTGTTTTGTAACCACTGGCGGAAGTTATTCGGAGTGGATATACGCGCACCGGTGAATATCAAAACCTGCACGCGTCAGCAAGTAGGGCTCAGCCCGTGCCGACCAGTGATTGACTGCGCCCTGGGGCCTCTCAGGCTTTGTTGCAGCACGGGCAGGCTAACTGGCGCGGGTGCGCGCCTCTTGCGCACAGAAGCGTACTCGAATAGAGACGCCTCTGTTGTGCTCGGCGGGCATCACTGACGCGGCGATCGAGCCTTGTGTGTGTCGGATGGCCGTCGCTGGGTGCCCAGCTCTGTTACCCTGCAAACCTCGCCAGAGTATCCAAAGAGCGGTGCTGCTGCGGCGGGCAGCGGCCCATCTAATCAGATCTGCAAGGCGTTCGCGAATGGGAGGCGGGCCCGCAGCCACAATCCTGAAATTTTACGCTGCTTGAACTGGTAACCGGCCGGTAATGGAACCAGCATCTCTAGGCGGAGGTGGCGGCGCTGGTGTGCGCCTGCCCTGGGCGAGCGCTCCTTGGCAGGCCTTTACCTATCGCGCTGTGATTTCAGCAGTGCCTCCCAGCTGTGACCCATTAACTGCAGCCTCGCCGCCTTGCTAGTCCGCGGCACGCGCAGCTGACCTGATCACGTGGTCGCTGGCGGGTGACCGGGGATTTTTGCTGGACTTGCTACTGACCATGCCATCGAACCCTGCTTACAGGGCATGGCCTGTGTCTTTTATCTACGACTACCCGCCAGCCAGGCTTGCGTTTGGCCCAGCTGGTTCGGGCGCGATGGGCACACGGTGGGTGAAGCGTTTTCGAACTGTATAATTGAACGACGCAATAGAGGTCCGCTTAATGGTTACCGATGCGCCTGAACAGACGCGGCAGAAACAGCGAGGCCGCTTTGAAGCCGACAATCGTCCCGCCCGGCAAAGTAATGGGCCCGGCGGAAGCGCCGCTGGACGAGGCTCTGCTTTGCGGCCCTTTGACGCAGGGCTTCCCGCTGCAGTGGCGTGGCCTTGGGCTAGACCGGCTGTTGCTATTGGGCGACCGGTGGGAAGCCGATATCCGCAGCCGTTTTGCGTTTTCATGGAGCGTTGCTGAGCTTGGACTGCCTGTGCCAGCTGTGCAAGTGTAAAGGCCGAATGAGACAAGGCTGGCTCGGGTTGGGCCCTCAGCGCAACCGCAGGCCCCGTGTAGCGCAATAATTCAGGTGTGCATTCTCGCGGTTTGCCCGTGCCTGATTTCCGATGCAGACGAAGACGCATCATGCGCGCAAAAGACGGGTGCGCCCGTCCGCTTGGCCGCTGTATCTGAGAGCGGCGCTCCATAGTGAGGCTTGCCATCCCAGCTAACAATCCAGGTGCCCGCAACAATCGTCATCCCTGGCGCGGGGCCTGGCAGGTAAGTCATATTCCACTGTGCGTGATGCCATGGCTGCGTCGAGCCGCGGTAGCTATCCAGGTCTAGCCCTCGGCTTACTGAATGGGACCAGGCGGACTGCTCGACCACTCACATAGACGGGTTTGTTGGTGTGTTCAAGCCATCGATATCGGCAAAGGGCTTACTCGAGTTGCCAGCGTAAATAGGCTGCGTGTAGTCCAGGCTAAGGTGTTGCTCATGCGGTTTGCTTTCCGCCAACAGCTGCCAGCAAAGTCCACCACAGGCTCTAGCGGCTTTGAGCAATGTTTCTAAACAGCGCGTCCAGGCAAACGGCAATACCCGTGCAGATAAAGTGAAAGGCAAAGGGCGGCGTAGCTTAACGTGGGCAAACACCGGAGGGTGGGCCGACCATTAGGCGCCACAGGTGTTCAGGGGAACAGTTGCCAGAGGTGAGCGTGGCTGAATCCTCTAATCGTGCGTGACAGGTTTTCAGGCGCCGATAGCGCCGCGGCGGGCGTACTCATCGCGACATGCGCCCCGGCAGCGCGACCGAGATAAAACTGGTCGGCGCAACAACGTTGCGCGGCCAATGAACAGGTGCTTACCGTCGCGCCAACCAGCCCGGCTGCACGTGGCAGCAGTTGCAAGGTAAATTTTTTGCGCACAGATGATCGAGAATGCCGGTACGCTCCAGACGCCAATCCAAAAGGCCAGAGGCAGAAATGATTCAGCCAGAACGGTGGTTGAGCATTGCTGCTCAATGCCAACTTTGCTCAGCAGGTTCATCGCGGAAGGCGTTTGCCGCATTTGGCGACCATGCCGTCGACAGGCTGATCTCACACACCTGCAGCAGCAGCGCGGGCTGACCCCATTTCAGCGGTATTCGCCCGCCAGGGTGCGCACGCCTGAGGCGGAACAAAACGGCACACGGCAACGACCAAAGAGCTCACTACGAGGAGGGGAGCCGGAAGCGCTTTATAAATAAGACCAGCATGAACAACAGGGGCAGCAGAAGGTGCAGCCAGGCAATAACTCTGCTGCAGGCTTCTGGTTGAGGGCCGCAATCTCCGCAGGCGTTTGCCGCTCACCGCCGGCGATAAGCAAAAATCCACCAGGCAAGGCCAAGAGCCGGCCACCGTATCACATCATATGCGATATGGTCAAACAAGGTCCTGACTACCCCGGTGGCGGCTTGCGCGAGGTTTGGTGGTTTGTCGGACATGGGAGAGAGTTGTCGCCGATAAGCGCCAGAGACGATGGCGCCCGCGGTGATTGCCGGGGACAGGCCGAAACTTCCGGCAATGCCCATAAGCCCGATGCCCAGGGTGCCCTGCGAACCGTCCAGGAAAACTACCCGATGCTGATGGCAACGATGGCGCAAGATGGCAGCGCTCGCGGCGATAAAACACGCGATGGATTGAGTATCTCTCTACAACCATAGAGATCATGGCGGCACCGTGCCGGACAGAATCCAGGTGCCAATCAGCATGCCTACAGAAAGCAGGAATGAGGGTCGGCCCGGCCGAACGAAATAAGCCGTGAATGACCCCTCCTGTGTCTTGTGCAGGTTAGGCCCCTATGCGTTTTCGCCGACCAGCGCCGCAAACGCAGGGCCAGCAGCCAAAGCGATTTGATTGGCGCCGTAGAAAGAGTCGCAACCAACAGTAAACCGAAGCGGCCAGCAAAGGGTGAGAAATATTAACTCGGTGCCAGCGCAGGCCTGTGGTGTGGGCGAATCAATGAGGGGACTCAGCACTCAAGGGCGGCTCTCATGTGTTAAGGCGGGCACTGAATCGGCACGTCATGCTGCAGAAGTGCCTTAAAATAGTCAGTTGGTACAAGGCAGCGGTAAGCGGCCAGGGGACACAGCAATGACAGGAACGGGTGTGACACGCGATCGCAAGGCCCTTTATCTGGTTATGAGCGCAGTAACTGCTATTGGTCGAGGCGGCAACGGCCCTTTCACGCTCGCCTGCGCGATCTGGATGTCTTTCAGCTGGTGGCTTGGTCGGTGTCTGCATGCTATGCTTCGTAATCGTGTGGCTGGCAAGGGCAGCAGAACCAGCTTTGAGCTCCTGCGCGAGCGCCCCAAGCTACTTTTTGTTGTTGCCGGCATCAATCCGCTGCGTATCTACTGGTACTGCTGCACGCTTATGCGCTGGCTTCCGCCCAGCAGGCCCAGACGATTAAACTACAGCGTGGGCGATCACCCTTGGCCTTACTGGCGTGTGCCTTGCTGGCCAGCGCTTGGCCGGCGCGATAATGTATTGGCCGTTGTTGCTCGGTTCTATGGCGGGTGTGTGATCATTGCCAACGCAGGCCAGCCCCTTAGCATGCAATTCACATGCAGCTTGACCGGTGTTGGCTGGCTTTGGCAGCACCTTGGTGTGGGCGTCGTAACTGGATTCTCAATACGTGCGTAATCCAGGGCGACCCCGTTAGTAAGCTGGTGCCTGAATTTCCCGCTGGCAACTGCCGGCGGGATGGTTTGCGTGTGTGTTTGTTTCACCCCGGCGACCGCGGCAACGTCCGTTTACTGGCACGCCCTCTACGTGGCTGTTTCGCACAATGGGCATACGTTCGCTCTGTGGCCAGCGCCTTGCGCCTCACCACGTCTGTGGCCCGTATTGGCAACCGATTTTTTCTGTCGCCACTAGTTTTTCCTCTGGTGCTTAATTGCCACATTGCTTGAGGAAGGCGATTCATCGGCAACCACTTGGTGCGGCTCTGGCACTGATACCCGGTTGCCCTGCTGCAGCAGGCCGGTGCTCCGCAGCGGCCAGTGAAGCCTAGAGTGTTGTGACGCAGCTTCTGCCCGGTGGCTGGAACCTCCGGTTATTTACCGGGAAATTTCCAGCGCCCTGTTGTGACCTACGGTTGAAAGCGCTCTAACGTACGAATCTTTTTGCAGGCAGAAGAGCAGGCCGTGGCTGCAAAGCTGGCGCGCCGCATCGGAGCCGCCCAGTGCCTCTACGTGCGGCTTATTTTCCGTGTCGTCCCTGTTTCGGTAGCCCCAAGCTGGATTACCCGAGAATTGGTGGCCAGTGTCCGCCGTTGCTCGCTGATGTCTGGAAGCTGCTGGGGCCTGTGCTGCCGCCCGCACAGGCTACGCAGAGTTTCTCTTTGACCTGGAGGTTTCTCGCCGTTTCTGTTTTACCTACCGGAAATGGCGCCGCGCTTTACGATTGCGTGCCTGCTACCTGCCGCGCAGCAATAAGCTGCAATGATGGCGCGTAGCATCCTTGCAGGCATAACCCGCTGAGTTCTGTTCTTGCCGCGAGCGGCTTTGTGCGTCCAGTGGTGATCAGTCCTGTGCGCCACTGGGCACGGACTCAGTGGGCACTGTTTTCAGCTGTGTTCTTTGAAAACCTGCGGCAGAAACCTCACCGAGTTTCCCTCAGCGACGCATTGGCGCGCTTATTCCTACGCATTGACCGGCACAGCGCCGCTTCCCCTGCGTGAGCGTGACGATACGGGCAGCTGGGCTTGCAGGCGGACAACCTTTTGGTTGCGGAAGCTGCAAGCTGAGCATGAATTAATTCCTTGCGAACCAGTTGCTGGCCGCCGCCGCGTTTTTGCGCGTCGAGCGCGCTACTGGGCATTGTGGAATCGTGTTGGGTCGCAGCTTGAGCGGGCAGGGAGCTTTGGCGTCGCAGCGCAGGTTATCAGTGCAGCCAGTCTGGCACCCGCACGCGAGCCTATATTCGCGTTACTGGAGAGAACAGAAGATGGCTGCAGGCGCAAGTCTGCTTGAGGCAGCCGCTCTCCTTGTGCGAAAGAAGAGCGTGATCAG
>Ga0163217_1072219_pt1 | contig 10668 bp, 5 predicted proteins | sample SynspAceP_FD_185933 | JGI IMG/M metagenome (GOLD analysis project Ga0163217, IMG submission 185933) | Saline lake microbial communities from Ace Lake in Antarctica - Synechococcus sp. Ace-P (PacBio error correction) | ecosystem: Environmental > Aquatic > Non-marine Saline and Alkaline > Saline ...
GTTTTCGGTAATGAATGAGTGCTGTCTTTACAGTTTAAGGCAAGCGCCTTGAAACATGGTTTCAGTAATGAAAACGACACTGGAAGCATATAGAGGCGTATTTTCTTCAATGCATAAAACCAAGGTCGATGTTACCCTATCTATTCCGTAAACTAGACCTAATAGCCTGACACCTACTAGTGCTTTAACGTTCTGGGTTGTGCTCCAATCCGCGAATAAGGCTTGGAGCTTACACATCCATAGATAAGTATATCACTGCTGCCGCTTCAGTGTATTTTTATTATCTAGTTTGTAATGCCAAATAAAGATAATTCGCTCCATTGCATTCCTCAAGCCCAAGATAAAATCTATCCCCAATCAATTCCCTTATCTGTGTTTTACCAGCTTCCACAGCTTCCGCAAATGGCGTCATTAAAACGAGAAATGCATTTTTGGGGCTTGCCATAGCTTCCGTATTTAGGTATAGCGGGTTTTTTCTTCATAAAGCCGTAAATGTCTTTTAACTACAGCTTTATCAGATAACTGCTGGTTTCCCTACTCCCACCTGGCGAGTTGAAAATCACGGGTTTTGATCGTCGTTTTACAACTTGGAGCGTGCTGTGCAAGGTTGGTCTGAATGCAAATAACTTAACGTATCCATAATATAGCCCCATTTAAAGTCGCATAAATACTTTGTGACTTATTGTACGCTGTACTTATATATTTGTACCGCACACGCTCATTGAGGTGCAAAATTCAGGGAGTATTAAAGAAAACAAAAACACAGAGGGACTCTTTCCCGTGCGCTTGCGCGGAGCAAGCGTGGTGTTTTTTGTTTCTGATTAAACCAAACTCAAGCAATCTAACTAAATGCTTTGGTCGTTTTCACTGTGCATTTGATCTTTCGCACTCTGACTCTGATTTTTATCCGGCGTCGCCTTGTGCGCTCTAACGGTCCTCAATGGAAATCGAATCACTTGTTGCTTTCGAGGCGATGCGTAGCCGCGATAAGGTGTTTAGCGGGCTGACGAGGTTGAAGTCTTCTCGATGATCTTAGAGCAAGGCGCGCGTGTGTGTTTTTTTGCTAGAGAGTGTGTGCTTAAATGCGCCGGCAAGACGAGTGTCGAATATGTGCGCACATATAAGAGTTTTTTGTCTTGTCTTGTGAACGATTATTCGATCGAGTTGGATATTTCTTTCCAGACGATGTGCAGATTTGCCCTTTTGCGTTGTGCTCTGAAGCTTTCGCTGCCATGCTTTGCTGTAAGCGGCGCGTTTAAGGTTGGTCTGAGTGCGTTTGTTGTTGCTCAAATGCGTTCTTTTGGATGGTCGATGCGCTTGAGATCATAAAGTCGAGCTGCCTGCTGACCTTGTTCCCAGAATGCCGCGGACATGCGACGAAACCTAGTTGTTTTTTCTTGTTGCTGGCAATTTGTTCGAAGTAGTTGGGGTTTTGCATCTGGGACTTGAGTAGTTCGAGCGGCGCGGTTGTGTGGCCGGCCGCGAAACGTTCGGCAACGAATCGGTAATGGTAAAATCTTGTTTCATACCAACCGCTGAAAACAATGGGCGTTTTTGTCTGAAAGACGGCACTGCTAGGGCTTCGTCCGTTTAAAACTCCATAAATCTTCCATGAAGGCCGCCACACGAACCAGTACTATTGCATCGAAATGCCCGTGTCGTCGGTCTTCGTTGTAGTTGTCTCGAATGTTTTTCCGCGGCGTTCTTGCCCTTTGTACTAGCGAGGTAAGATCGTTTAATTTTCTGTTAAATTCTTTTTTTTTTGTGGAAAAGCGTCTTTGCGGTATATGCAATGATCATCCGTCTCGAACGGCCGCGCGATGGGTTGAGGTCACATCAAACGCGTTCAGTTTGGTTGGCAGTGCTCTTTGTGCTTGGCGCCCCGAACAAACCTTCATAGCCCGATAAGCCTGGTTTTGAAGTCGTTCGAACCCGCTTGTTTGTAATGCACCTTCGCGATCCAGCCGGATCCCATACTTTCCGACGCTGGATTGCCCAAACACCAATTCCGCCCCCCCCCACCTCGTGGCCGTAAAAAAGTGATCACGACCCCGCGCCACGATCGAACCAAATGTCGCCGTCTTTTGGTCGAATGCGTACCGCGCCTGTTTTTTGCCTTTGAACATGGCGCAGCGGATTTGGGCTTTGTCGAGTCTTGAGGGAAAAATACCAATGTCCTGAGCCGGGTTGTGCCAGATCGGAAGAAATTTCACCTTCGACTAAAATCACGTAAAAACTGCTTCAAGTAACTGTTTTGTAATTTTGTCTAATTTAGTTGCGAGCGCTAAAGCGCGGTTTGTCTTGTGAGGGCAAATTTAAAGTTTTCATCAACCACTCACTCTCGTGGTTTTGAGATTTACCGGAATGCAACTAAAGCGTAGAATTACTGCCATCTTTAACACCCTTGTTGGCATTGGAAAACTCCCCATTATGTTTACGAATCGTGCAAGAAAGCTTTAACGTTTAGAGACGACGTAATATTGCTTATCCCCGGCTATTCCGAAGTTCTTCCTAAGGATGGTTTAGCCTCAAAACGAAAATCACTAAAAGACATTGAGCTGAAATATTCCGCTTACGTCTTTCGCAAATGGATACCGGTTACTGAGAAACATCGCAATGCGATTGCTATGGCTCAAGGAAGGTGAAGCATAGGTTATTGTGCTAACAAAAACTTGATCATTGAAGAAAGCAAGCATAACGTGAAGTGGCGTCGATAAGTTAAAAATTCGAAAGTGGCATCGTTTCGTGATTCTTTGACCATCAATCCTGAACGAGCAGTATTGCAAGAGCCTAATGAAATTTGACCGGCAGCGAATAGCATCTCAAGTGTGCCTGTGGTTCAAGTAAGACCTGTGGTAATCGTGGACAGCCGTGATGTTCCGTTTTTTGTTAAAGATTACGATAAAAAAGTCTCGTGATAAATTAATGACGCACCAAAAGACCGTCTTGTTACGGCGCTTGAAGGTGCTTCATCTGGTTCTGTCCGTCAAAATTACTACATAAAATCGCAATTGAAAAAGTGCTTAATCGTGAGAACGAGCGTTCGAATTGCCGCGGCATGTGACGGTAACTGGACTTCAATTAAAGCGAACGAACTTTCCCTCACGCCTGCAAAGACGATCAAGGTCGTTACGTGTCCGTGCGGCGGGGGTACTGGTGCAGATACTGGTGATGAGTTAAGGCTTGTCCTGAAGCTGTGTTGATGTGATGTTTGTTGAATACGAATCATGGTCATTCAAAAGGGCGTTAATTGGACGAGTTTTCGCTGGGTAAAAGAACAACTCCCTCACATTCAAGTGATTGGTGCAACATTGCAACGCAGAGGCAAGCAATTGCGCTAGCCAGATGCAGGTGCCAGACGGCGTTAAAGTCGGTATATGGAGGATCCAGGTTCTATTCTGCTACCACGCGGTATTGTTTGCTGGTGTGTGTTGTTCCACAAATCAAGTGCGGTGGCGAATGTAGCAGAAGTTATGAGGCCCTCGTGGGTATTCCTGTTATTGCCGACGGCGGTGTGCGTTTTTTCTGGTGATATCCAGCAACCAATGGCCCCATTGCGGCGGTTGCAAGTGTCCATCAACTGGTCGGCGGTTTGCTTGCTGGTACCGAGGAGGCGTCCGGTGAAATTGTTTTGTTTTCCGGGTCGTTCATTTAAATGCGTACCGTGGTATGGCTTCGCTTGGTGGCCGAAAATGTCTCATCTCAAGGTTCTAGTGATCGGTATTTCCAAAGAGAACTCTAGAGCAGCGTTCGAAAAATTGGTTCCAGAAGGTTTGAGGTCGTGTACCATCAAAAAGGCCCAAATGGCAGCCGTGATTCATCAGTTATGGCGTGGTTCGTTTCTTTCAATGGGGAATAAAACAGTTCTGCTGATAAGAAACCATGCGTACTAAGACTCAAGTTTTTCTAAAAATTACAGGGGCTGGGTATCGTGAAAGTCACGGTCCACGATGTGATATTACCGAAGGAGGCATTATCAACGGCGGGCGTAACGCTCGAGATAATTTGATACTGGAGATGGCGCGATACAACACGCCCCATCCTTTATTTATTGCTCTTACTACATTAATGTGATTATTCTACGTAAAAAAACTTCTCCTCTTTTAGGTAGAATTCGAAAGGAATGGCTAATAATGTCGCAAGAAATATCCACGCTCATAAAATCTTATTCTTGATTTAGGCGGGGGGGGGGGGGGGGGGGGGAGGTCCCAATTCTTATTCACAGTCACTGCGGGAGTGAAGAGGTAGAACGTACGAACGTGGACTATAGAATGACCTGAGTAGCAGCGGAGGTCATATGCCTCCGGCGTTCGCTCTATGACGTAGGGGTTTCTCCCTAAACGTAAGAATGTCCTTGTTCCGTTTTTTCCCCCGCCCGCCCACTCACCCACCCCGCCGGATCCTTTGCGTGTCTTCTTTCCGTTCCCTCTTAGCGTTCTCCCAGCCGATGACCCGCGTCGAGTGCGTTTGCTAGTTGAGCCAGGATTAAAGGGTGGATACAGCGCACACCGTGTGATTTTTTCTTCACAGTATCAGATTGCTCAGAGTCTGAAATTTGCACGCCGTGTGCGTGTATGTTGGGGTCATTATGGTTGAAGTGTGGTGTCTTTTTTTGATATTGGAAATATTCATAGATAATAACTGTTCAGGACCTTTCACGAGATCCAACGAGAGGTTCACTGCGAGTGTCTAGATTAGCGGTGAGTCACTTGAGAGTCTGTCGTCCTGCAACATGGTTCTCCTCGTGCTCCAGAAGCGGTATTTACACTTGGCGTGCCGTAATTGGTATTTTTACCGATGTAAATCAAACCATGGCAGAGCAGTTGGGTGCAAAGAGGTCCAGGTTTCTGAGGTTCGTGGAGTTTGGTTACGCCGCAAATTCGTAAACACGATGGTCCTGCCCCTTGATTTGATTGATATTTCCACAGGATCAATGATTGATCTCTCTCAAAACGATCCCGAATGGATATTGAGCTACTGCTTTCACCTAGACAATAGTCTCTATCGTGACTAACATTTTATTTTCTGCCATTGACAAATGACATTAACAGGAGACGAACCGGCAAATCAACGAGTGAGAGTAGAGAGTATTCAATATTGAGAGATATAGCATTTCGTATACATTAAAGGACAGTTGAGAACCTCTGTGTGGTTTCAGGCGAATTTGCGCGTGAGAGCGCCGAAACACGTGCGAGCGGCAAACCGATCAGAACCGCTTATAACTTATTGTGCACACAACCTTTGACCAAGCCAAGTTCTGTAAGGGCTCATTCCTGACAAGATGATGTTGTCAATAACACGATAGATAGCAAATACCAAATATCCGGCACGCGCGATATGAATAACTTGATTCACCGGCCGATTGAGAGTGAGCTGTGACTTCTTGGAACATCAAAGAGAGTGAACCTTGGGTAGCACATGACAGATAGCACAGATTCCAAGTGACCACGCTGCCCTTTAGCGTTTTTCCAACTACTAGCTTAGTATTATCGAGTAACCTTTTGGGAGTAACTTCGTGAATACGATCGTAATGTGCAGACCTTCTGAGCTCAACACGGAGCGCCATATCAAAAGCACCCGAGAAGCTCACCATATAATTAGCGAGAGCGCGTAAAATATGCTCCACGCATCTACCGTGGTGTCAGTGCCTCCTCAATTCAACAATGCCTTTGCATCCGAAGTTCTTCGCAAGTGTACTGTCGAGTTACCACCCGCTTAACAAAGTTTAATCAAAGAATATCAGGACAATTAATTCTTATTGACGCTGGCCCGTGGTATTTAACAATCTTTAGTATATATTACGCACATCTATGATAATTCTACTCTTTGTCTCCACTTTCGTACATGAGTCTCTTCTAGAGACGGCTAGTAACGGGTATATAGTTACTCGTCTTGCGTTCTTAACGTAGTAGATAAAGATAATCAAAGGTAATCGGAGCTTTTCCACAAGACGCCGTCGAGCATAGGCCTGACATTATTATGATCATCAATAAAGAGTAAAACAGGGGGACGTGGTTAGGTTGATCGTGCCACGCATCCCCTCAGGTATTCTACCAAAATGAAAGTTTATGCGCGACTAGGAGGGAGTGTAGCCGCGACTGTTGGCATAAGTGTTGGGATCGAGTTCCCCTCCGATGTAGCATCTTAATCTGCGTATTCACTAACAGGAGCGTAGCGAGTATCTCAGGATATGGGGACCGTGACTTCTCTCTCACGCATATTTCGCGACCCACCCTGTAAAACTTTTCGAAGAAACAATTACTGGTATTCGTCTCTAGAGTGCACCGACCCAGTAGAGGTTTTTCTCTAAATAGGCAAAGCAAAAAATCCACTGTGGCTCCACTCAAGCACCACCTCTCGAGTTAAGCCCTGTATAGCCGTTATATGCCTATTACCAGAGCGTTCTCGTATATCCAACCTGATTCGAAATTCCTGCACAGGCTTGGCCATTGTGGGGCCTTTTTGAATGGTACTACGACGCCGTCAAAATTACCCGTGTGATGCTGGAACCCAAGTTTTCTTCTCAACACACGGAGATCTGCATATATAAGCGAGAGTCGTTGGGGAATAAACGGTTCAATCGAGCTCTCGAGAACCTCTTGAGGAGGACTCTTAGGAGTGACAGTCGCAGAATATTACCAAGCGAGCCCCCAACCTCGATATTAGAGGCGCTGTTTTAATAGGTACGAGCTGAATTATAATCCTATTACATAATGTGGATCAAGCGAGGCACCTGGAACCAAAATGAGCAATTTTCAACCCGGCGGCCCCTCATCGGTAAAACTATGTCAAGCCAGGAGCGCCAGCCATGACATGTGACAACTATGCAAACCCTCCGTCCGCCGCAATGGCTTTGCCGAATATCACCATCCACAAAACGCAACACCTGTGCCGTCGGCAAACATAAACAGAAATACGCAACGAGGGCCTTTTATGGAACTAGCTTACATATTTCGCTCTAAACACGAAGACTGATCATGTCAGACGCCTGGAAACAGCCCACCACCAGCAGAACATAACTCTGTCAGGATCATCTAGATTGAAAACTTGGAACCAAATAATCATCGAGCTTCTAGACCGCCGTCGTGCACACTGCAATGCTAATTGCAGTTATTCTGAGACCAGTTGAAATGTTGCCCAGTACCAATCTACTTGAATGTGAGGGAAGTTGTCTTACACCCAGCGATACTCCGATCAATAACGCCTTTTGAATGACCATAGAGGGAAGCCCTCGTAATTCCTAACAATAGCCAAAATACACAGGAATCAACAACCAAGATCAAAAGCGTCAAGAAACAAGTATAACGCGCTTGAACTCGAATCACTCAGTATCTGCACCAGTACCCGCTCTCGAATCACAAACCGCCGCAATCTACTGTAGTAAGACTCGACGCTTCGATCTCTAGGCCTGTAGGTGAAATCCATCGCTTTTAATTGCCTGAAGTCACAGTTCGTACGCGAGTCAATCCTTCAGAGGATCACGTGCTATGTGCGTGATGTGGCGCAGGCAAGATTTCCGCGATGACTTGCTCGTTCACCATGCTCTGATAACTATATTCACTGTGTTCTCTATATGTATTTTCATGGAGTCAAATTTCGTCGGATAGAACAAAAGGCACCCATCTGCTATATCTCTAACAAGATACGTATTTTGGCGTCATAGATATCAGAGACTTTTTTAATCGTACATCTTTTTAACAAAAACGAACAAGTCACTGCTTGTTCACGCTATACCAACAAGGGTCGCTACTTGAACCATCAAGGCACACTTGAGATGCTATTTTCGCTGCCGTCAAATCCAATATCTAGCTTTTCTTTTGTAACGCTCGCTTCAGGGATGAATGGTAACAAGATCAACGAACCGAATAGAGCCACTAGATATCGAATTTTTTAACAATACAACGAAACCCTTACACTTAACGCAACTTGCACTGAGCTTGCTCTTCATTGGTGTCAAAGTTTTTTGTGCACAATGCCCCTAGTGCCACCTTTCTTGAGCCAGAGCAATCGCCATGGCGATGTCGTAACGGTATCTATCGCCGATGACGTAAGCGGAATATCACGCTCAAAGTGTTCCGCTTTTAAAAATAAGTAGGGGGAAAAATTTTTTCGTTTGAGGCTAAACATCCTTAGGAAGAACTTCGGATAAATAGCCGACGGTGGATATAGCAAATATCGTCGTCAAACGTTAAAGCTTCTGCAACGATTCGTACATAAATGGTGAGTTTTCCAATGCCAACAAGGTGTTTAAGATGGGCAGTAATCCTATCGCCTTAGTTGCAAATTCGGTAAATCAAAACCCACGAGAGAATTGATGAAAATACTTTAACAACTTCTGCCGTGCCACAAGATAAACCGGCGTTTTAGGCCGTCTCGCAACTAAAAGACACAATTATCATACAGTACCTTGAAGCCCAGTTTAGCCGTGGATTTTAGTCGAAGTTGAAATTTCGAATGCTGGCCCAAACCCGGCTCAGGACATTGGTAATTTTTTCCCTCAAAGAACGTTACAAAACCCAAATCCGCTTGCGCATGTTCAATAGGCAATAAACAGCGCGGTACGCTTTCGACCCAAAAGATACGGCGACATGGTTTCGACCTGCGCGCTCGTGTCAACTTTTTACGCCCACGAGGCGATTGCCAACTCAGCGTCCGAAGTATGGAATCCGCTGGCGAAGGTGCATACACAACAAGCGTTCGCAACGACTCAAAACCAGCTTACAGCTTTGAAAGGTTATGTTCGACGCCAAATGCACAAAAAAGCACTCCAACCAAAACCTGAAACTGCGTTTGCAATCATCACCTCACCCATCGACGCGGCGTTCGAGACATGATCGCATGACTTTAACCTGCAGACGCTGTTCCTTTAACAGAACTAACGATCTTACCCCTCGCTAGTACAAGGGTCAAGACGCCGCGAAAAACATTCTGAGACAACGTACAACGAGCCGACGACAGCGGCAATTCGTGCAAGTAGTACTGGGTCGTGGTGGGCTCACTGGAAGATTTTATGGAGTTTTCAACGACCGAAGCCCTAGCCCGTGCGTCCCTCTCACGCAGAAAACGCCCATTTTTCAGCGGGTTGGTTCATGAAATATCAGATTTTACCTAATTACCCCGCTGATCGTTGCCTGCGTTCGCGCCGCCACACCAACCGCCGCCGCACGAACTACTTCAGCCCAAGGTCGCAACCAACTACTTCGACAAATGAGCAGACAAGAAAAACAACTGGTTCGTCGCTGTGCGCATATCTCGAACAAGGGTCAGACAGCACTCGACTATTATGATCAAGCGCATTCGCCCATCCAAAAGAACTGCATTGAGCAAACAACAAACGCAACAGACCAAAACGTAAATACGTCCGCCTTATACAGTGCAAAGCATTGCAGCGAAAAGTCTTCAGAGCAATCAAACGCAAAAGGCAAATCTGGCATACATCGTCTGGGATAAGAAATAAGTCCAACTCGTGACGAATCGTTCAAGACCAGACATAAAACTCACGACATCGACCTCGTCTTGCCGCGCTTAAAGCACACCTTAGCGCAACAAAACAAACCGCCTTTTGCTCGTAGTCATCGAGAAAACTCAAACCTCGTCAGCCGCCTAAACACCTTTAACTCCCGCGCTACCCCAATCGCCTCGAAAGCAAACAACCTTGATTCGAAGTCCACTTGAGACTGTAGCAGAAAGGCGACGCCAATTAAAAATCAGAGTTTCAGAATGGCTAGATCAAAAATCTGCAACATTGAAAACGACCAACACCCTATAATAGTTACGATTGCTTGGTTGAGTCCTAATCAGAAACCAAATAACACGCCTTTGCTCCATACGCGCAAAGCGCGAAAAGTCGCTCTCTGTGTTTTTGTTTCTTTAATCACTCCATGAATTTGCACCTCAATGAGCTCCACAAATATAAAGTACACCCAGTACAACTAATCAGTACCTTACTTTAAAGGGTTATATTATGGATACTTAGAGTTATTCTGCATCAAAAACAAACCTGCAGCACGCTCGTACAAGGTAAACGAACGAATCACAAACCCCGTGATTACAACTCGCCAAGGTGGAAAACAGCAGTTGATAAGGCTTAGAAGACCATTCAGGCTTAAGAAGAACCGCTAACCTTAATGGCAAGCGCCCAAAAATTCATCTTCGTTTAAATGACGCCATTTGCGGAATGAACTGGTAAAATAACACAGATAAAGGGAATTGATTGAGGAATGATTTTTATCTTGGGCTAGAATGCAGGAGCGAGTTATACTAGAGTCTTTCAGTGGGGAGGCAAGATATAGTAAGTTATAATTCTAGAACGATAAGAGGAGACTATGTATACAGAGTGATAAGACGCAGGATCAAAGGTCTACAGCAGGAGACCCGTCTCATCATGAGGTAACTCTATTGTGAAGTCAGCAGAGCCAGACTCTTGCATACTTTATACGATATAGGTAATCTGGAGCAACCCATGAACCGTAAAGCGACAACTTGTCAGTGCCTAAATTGCGTCTAGAGCGAATAGAAGGGGAACATCGATTTGGCCGTTTTATAGCATTGAAAGGAAATAACGCCCTCTAAGTATTTGTTCAGTGTCCGTTATCATTAGCTGAAACACATGTTATCAAAGGCTCGCCTGCCTTAACTGTAAAGAACAAGCACCTTCATACCGAAAAC
>Ga0163217_1034365_pt1 | contig 10666 bp, 6 predicted proteins | sample SynspAceP_FD_185933 | JGI IMG/M metagenome (GOLD analysis project Ga0163217, IMG submission 185933) | Saline lake microbial communities from Ace Lake in Antarctica - Synechococcus sp. Ace-P (PacBio error correction) | ecosystem: Environmental > Aquatic > Non-marine Saline and Alkaline > Saline ...
ACCTTCTAAACGTATTTGATGAAATCCTTAGAACGACTAAGCCTAATTTATTTATTTTATTTTGTGTAGTTTTTTTATTCTCGCTCCAAATGGGAGACTAGAACTGTAATTTTCGAGTATCACTCGAAAATCGCAAAAAGTACCTATCTAATTTAATAGTCCACTTTGATTTGTTTTTACCGTTTTGATAGTAATCCGCTGAAGTACTATTTTGGTGGTAAATTTTTTATCTGATTAACCTCCAAGATTTTTAATTGGGATCGAAAGTAATTAAAAAGAGAAATTTCCAATTCCCCCTAATGGTAATAGTTCCTGTTTTTCCATCTTTTTTTTCATTTGTCCCTCTTATTACCATTTTGAAGGCCGGTAAATTGGTGGACAAATTTTTCTATTGGGCCGTCCCTTATTAGTGTTTTTTCACAATTCAATTCGGAGGGATAATTTTTGAAGTTTTTTAAATACGCATGCATGAAAGTCTTTTGAAAGGGGTGCTATTTTCACGGGATGTGGAATGGTACTTTTGCTTTGTTTTAATATTTTTTACCCGAGTGAGAAAAACTATGCGAAATAGAGAAGGAGCCCTTATCGAGCTCCTTTTTTTAAATATTATGCCTTCTACCGCGTAAGAGTCTTTGAGTTGGCTAATAGGTATAATCAATCTTCTTTGATTGAAGTAAACCTTACTAAAAAGGAAAACCCCGAAACTGCCGTCCGCGTTCTGGAGTATGGTTTAAGGCTCTTAAGAAACGTGTGATCCAAACTGTTGCGCTTGGGCCCTGCAAAAGCGGAGCTCCTGAAGCAAAATCCCTACTAAATCTAAATTAAAAAGCAACAATCCCGCGGTTGGATTCAATGGTGGCATACTGACATTTAATACGGTGTAGAGACTTTTGCTTAAATCTTGCAGAAAAGTCCGTTGAACTTAAGCCCGGATTTCGTTTGTTTAGCTGTGAGATGAAAATGATTTTTTTAATTCGCGCGCCACATAGCTTTTGATGAGAAGTCCATTCTTTAGTAGGCAATGGTCTAGTGCCCGTTGGCAGTTCCTAAAATCCCCGATCACATTGTTTGCAGTACCGTCCACGCATATTCGCTCTTGCGCACCCACCATGAATAAATGGAATGAATTTTTTTATCCTTCGAACAAAATAAGAATCCTGCTCCCTTTGGCCCATGAATTGGCTGAGCATCCAAGCGACTATCGCAATCCACCGGGTAAAAATTTTAAATCATGGATATATATATTGGCCCCAAGTCTGAACAGTATCGAATGAAAAGAATGCACGCGTAAATTCTTTGGCTAAAGCCCTTATTTCGCTCAAGGTCGTTGATATTGCCTATTTCATTATTAGCAGCATCAAGGAAATAAAGTTTTTGGGGTTTTGCTTTTAGCAATTCTCAGCTGTGCAAAAATCGATTTCTCCTTAATCGGTTGACAATCCCAGCCATACTGAGCTTGAATATGACCCTTTTTCTCACAAATCTCATAGCGTATGCAAAGACTGCATGATGCCTCGATTGAGAGGTGATGCAATGGGTAATTCCATGACTTTCTATCCACGCAGATTTGATTGCGTAGGTATCGCGTTCGGGTACCGTCCAGAGGTGAAAAAATATTTTCCGAGAGTGAATCTGCATTTTATTATCAATTCAAGCCACTTTCTTTTCTTTGATCACGCGGTATTCGATGTTCAGTTACGAAACTCTCTGCCATGATTGTGGCGGAGAAGGGTTGCGTCATAGTGTTTCTCAGTAAAAAAGGCAGCATGCTTCGAGTCACTCGATCATCCATAGCTGTAGTGGCTGCATTAATCTAAATAAACTTTTCATTCGCAAACGGGGTTGAGATTTCAATAGGGACTTGAGATCTGAGGTTTTATCAAGAGTCCAAGAGCACTTACCACCTCTTGATAATCCGCAGATCTTTTGTTGCAAGATGATTGGCCGAGCTGTCAGAGTTCGATGTCGGGAATAAATGCGAGTAATCGGTCGATGTTTGACTTTCGTAAGATGTACCCATTCCTTTTCTAAAAAGGAGTCTATTTTTACCCCATCCTGATGTCCGTTGATTTTGAGAGAGAGCGGCGTTAGTTTATTTTTCAAAAGTATTCTATCGAACGTCTATTTCAGGCGTCAGTTTCAATTTTGTTTTTCGAAATAATAATAGCTTGGATAGCTTGCACGCCAGTCTTGAGATCGTTTTTTTTTCCAAACTGGGCACAAGTGTGTTTAAAAACAAACCAAATACCCACTAAGTGGCATCAGACGCGTAAGTGAGAGTGGGATAAGATACGTTCCTCCATTTCCCCTCACCACACCGATTACTGCATCCTCGGCTTTCATCTGTTGACTACATTAACTTCTTCCACTGCCGCAGTCAGTGTAAGATCCCCCTCTTTGTTTCCGTCACAATCACGAAAGTGCCGCGAGTTCGAACTTCAATTAGACACGGTATTTGCCTTTTGGTAAGCGAAAGCCACATAATCAGCCATCCGCAACTAAAGTATACTCTTCTCCAAAAGGAGATCCGTCTCATTGATAAAAGCTAATCGATCTACATCAGGATCTCCTACGATCCAAGGTCGAAGCTTCCCTTTTCAAGTTTTTGGCAGAATGTCCGAAGGTTTTCCCGGTAATGCTCAGGATTATGGCGGGAAATGACCGTCAGGAGTGCAATAACAATCTCCTCAAATAAACTTCTACTGCCAAGTGCTACCGAAGTAGCGAGGCACCAACGATTCCTCCCGTTAGAACTTTACAAGCGTCTCTACATATCTGAAAATTTCTTGCTTGATACGCCCTTCGACATCCCACCAAATTCCAATAACACATGCTGAATGTGGCGATCCATGTAATCGTCGATTTGAGAATATTTACCAAGTTTTTTTTACTTCTGCGAAAATAAAAATCTTCTTTCTCCAGCTTTTCGAGAATGGATTTCCGCCTCCTCAATCAGAGATAAATTCCCCCTTGGAATTCAAGAAGTTTTTAACCGCATTCCACTGGATGGATTAGACTTGCCGTAAGAATAATTCCTCTCCTGCATTCTCCAAAGGAACTGCAAGCTCTACTGTAAGGTGTAGTACTTAATCCTAAAGTCATAACATCGATCCTAAACCTTGCAAAGTAGCGGAGACAAGTCTTGAAAAATCATATCTCGCCGAAAATATTCGAGGCATCTCGTCCGATTTAGTTTGGATTATTAGTTTTCTCGAGGCACCCATGCCCTAGGCAGCACAAACCTTGACGAGCGAGTCAAGGGGGTTAGTCACGCCAGCCTTTCCTCACGATAATAACTCTGATTCCAGAGATTGATTTTAATAAGCGACACGTACGATATTTTTATTAGGTGAAAAATTCCGAAACCGGATTATAAAATCTATTAAGCTTAAACTTGGCCATCACCTTGTCCACCATCGTTATCGGGGTTTCCGCAAGAGTCTCTGAGTCTAGCGTTTTACGGCAATAGCTGCAGGCCTCGCCGTCTTTTGTTAAGGTATGGATTTGCGAAAGCACCAATGCCTTTAAATTCGTCCATTTTTAAGGAAAAGAAGCCTAACAGACATGAGAATGAAGACAATGCCAACGAAGGCCCAAGTGTGAGAAAATAGATGTTGCCCATAACGAATTTTATGTGCGCAAATTTAAACCTTACTTCGAAAAACGTCCCATACTCCCGCATGTTTCATACCCCCATGTCAAATTTGAGTACCCGAGCGAGCAATAGCAGCTTTGTTTGACCCAATTATTGACCATCATGGATGAGCCTGAGAGCTCAGTGTCCAGGGAATACAAAAAACAAACTACAGAAAAGTCTGAGGGCACCTAACAATAGAGGGACCTTTTGAGCTTTCCGATGCGAATATTGGAAGGAAAATCCTGAAGAAAATCAAAAAAGAGCTTGTGGCGACCGTCAATGTTTGCACCTTGTGTTTTTAAAAATGCCAAAATTGGTTTCAAGAAAGAAAGGCAACTTGATATAAAGAAGAATCTGAATGACCGCTCGCTTTGCGAAAAATTGATTCGAAGACAGTCGGCTCATATATGGGCGGATGTGAAGAGCGTGACAAATGAAGAAGCGTAAAGCAAAATTGGGAAAAGAATCAAGCTCCAAAGAAAAAAGAAACGTATCTGTGTTTAGGAGGAAAGTACCTCGATCAGCTTCCCGCTTTGAGTCAAATCCCATGCGGATTCCAGGAGAAAGCCCGAGGAGTAGCTTTGATTTGGGAAGAAAAAAACTCAAGTAATGAGAAGAGTTGAAGAAGAAATGCAGGAGTTTCAAAGATGAAATTCAATGTGCAAATGATGCTGAGAGAGAGGATCGAGAAAAAGCGGGCTGGGGGAGTTTTGGGCGATTTGTTGTTTCCACTGATCAACTACGCTAGGAATTTATCGAATATCAATCCCGAGGAAGCGCTGGGAGCGAACCCAAATATTAAAATTCATGGGGTAGACGGTGTCCGGAAGGATGTGGGAGAAACGCGCAAAAATAACGGTAAAAGCACCTTTCAGAAAGACCTGCGGAAATGGATGTGTATTGGAATGAAGCAAAAGAAAAGGTAGGCAGTTGTCGTTGTCGGTTGTCGGTTGTCGGTTTGTCCCGGTTGTCGTTGTCCGGTGTCGGTTGTCGGTGTCGGATAAAAAAACCTTAAACACAGAACTCAATAAAGGTTCTTTAATTAACCCTGAAAAACTCAAAAAATTGGCAATTCAAATTAATATTTTCGAAGAAGCACCGGCGCCAATGTGGGCCTTATTCTCAAGGCGTTTTAAGGCAGGAAATAACGCTTTTACGTTTCTGGAATATGCACTCGATCCTGAATCGGGAGATTGCTCATGAAAACATCACAGAGGAGGACTCATGCCGTAAATGAAAAACATGGAAGCTGTTCTCAGAGCTGCAGATTTCCTCATTCTCTAATGTTCGTAAAATGTACTGATTCAATCAAAAACATGGATGAGTTTGGAACCCTGATCAACGAGGCTTATGGACAATATTCAAATCAAACCTCCAGCTAGGAAACAGTTGATGGTAAGTAAGTCTTTTCCAAAAATGTAACGTAGAAATCTCCTGTATCGCAGTTAAATAAATTCTCATTTGAAACCTCCTTCCCTATCAGATAGTGGAAATCTTGGTAAGTGCCTTTTCAAAAAAAAGGTTCTTAACAGCTAAATAAATTAACCCGTTGAGGTATAATTATTTGACCTGAAGATCTCAGAAGCAAGATCGATGGGCCCTTTTCAATGGAAGTATGTTGGGCAGAGTGGGGATTTTAAGAATTTTCCAAAGTTGTGAATAGAGGAGATACTTTCCTTGCATTGTCTCTTGGGAGAAGTAAGAGGAAACACCTCGGGTTGTTAATCCTATTTGCAGTACACAAGCCTTATTCCCAGGGGCTGTTTTTCTTTCTTAAGCTTTTGACAGGCATATTAGTGCCACAAGCAGCCTTCTATATTTTGGCCACTCCAAACTACTTCTACGCCACAGCGGCGTTGGATTGACAGCTATACTAAATTATTTTATCGCGCGTTTTTTCCTCAACAAGACAATATAGAACTCTCGGGAAATATTTCAACAAGCATATTAATTTCGAGAGATGAAAGATAAAAAGCTTGACAACTTTACAAGTAAGATATTTAATCCCTTCATCTTTTCTGAGATCAGGATTGGACGGTATTTTAGCAGGTCAAAATTTTTCCAATCAACAAAATCACAGCAAAGAAAAAGATACCATGGGGCTGTCCGAAGGTACGCGCGCGGAGAGAGAGAGAGGAGCGCAAACTCAGCGCTCCATCAAACAACTTTAAATCGGTGGCGAGAAAAACGCCATGCCGATCGTATGATCATTCGAGCTTTCCCGCTATTTTTGAAAAAGGCTGCTGCACAGACTAAACGCAGAACTCGAGTTTGGAGCTGAACAAGCTGAAATCACGGTAAAGTCTGCGACGAGATTTTTAGCGGGCCAACATGACGATCAAATTTCCCTTTGGTTGTTGGCAGACAGGTTTCCTGGAACCCAATCTAAATATGAAATTCGAAATGAGGTAATTGCATACGACTCTGACTTTTAGGAGGATCACTTGAAGATGCAAAAAGAAAATCCATCCTAATGATGAAACGTCACAAGTCTCAATCTTCCAAATGACACCTACCCGACTGGCATGCATATTGCAGCTATAAAATGGTCCGTAAGAAACGACTGCTTCCCAGGGGTACAAAAAACTTCGAGACACCCTAGCGCCAAGGCAAAGGCTTTCAGGACGTGGTGAAAATCGGACGTAACTCACTTTAAATGGATGCGACTCCTTTGACACTTGGCCAAGAGTTTTAGCGGATACGTAGCTCATTGGATCATGGTATTCGTGGCAGGGTGAAAAAAACCCTTTCCATCTTTCAGAGCTTGCGCTTGGAGGCACCGCAGTCGGGAACTGCTGAAATACTCCACAAGGTATTCGGAGCTAGTGGCGGAAAAAATGCAACCCTTTCAGGTCTCCCTTTCATAACCGCTCCGAATAAGTTTGAAGCACTTGCAGCCCATGATGGAATGTTGAATCTTCACGGTTCGCTAAGCAATTGGCAGTATCCCTAATGAAAATAGCCATGACATCCGAAATGCTCTCCTCAGTCCCTCGATCTGGAATCGGGGAAATATTAATCCTGAAAATGAGCCAGGGTCCTTCTACATGCCAGGAAAAGTAAATCCACTCCAAGTGGAAGCCATAACCACTGGTCGCTGCTCAGGTGATGGGCAATGATGTAGCGATCTCTATTCGTGGCTCAAACGGACACTTTGAAATTGAAATCGTGTTCAACCAATGATCGCCGCGAATTCTCAGTCAAGCAAGATTGATCGGAGATGCCTGGCGTGTCTTTTAATGATAATGTGCGATTGGAATCGAGCGCAAAATGGACCAATGATGCCAGCGACCACTTAGAAAAACTCCCTTAAATGCTAGTGACTGCATTGAATCCTCATATCCGCTATGAAAATGCCGCCCGCCATCGCAAAAGAAAGCAACAACAAAGAGGGAACGGAAGCCTTCGAGAAAGCCGCTGTCGCTCTTGGGCTTCTGACATCAGAAACAGTTTCCGGATGGGGGTAAAAGCCTGAGAGAAGGATGACTGGAAGTGCCTGAGAATAAAATCGAAAAATTAATGCAAGAAAAGGCTGCTCTAAGTAAATAGAGCAGCCTTTTTCAGTATCAATTACTACTTAAATTTTCAGGAAATCTGTACACTCTCATTCGCTGTGAATGATTTGATTTACGGAAGCAAGCCTCTGGAAGTTCACCTTCCGTACATTGCAACTACTGTATGACCACTATGTCACCTGTCACGGTTGATTAACGGTACGGAACATGTCCAAGATTCCTGTCAGGGAGCCAATGAGCCAAGGCAAATTCTCAAGCCGCAGGTAACTCCGATGATTCCAACAACTACATCAGCATAATCAATCCTGCTCACAAGGTACGAAGCCAGCCGCAAACAATGGCCGCCAAAAGTAGAAAGTCAGGACAATCATTAAATTGCTGAGAGAATGAAAAGCTCCATTCCCAAAGCTTGCGCATGAAAAACTGTGCCAAACACTTTGGTACAAAACTCGTGCCCAATTCATATTGATCGTGGCACCTAGCGGAAGTACCAAAAAGAGGAAATCTCTCATATACTCCAAGTTCCTCCCTCAGCGATTTTCACGCCACTGGAAGCGTTGCGGGAACTGGATGAAGTGAAAAATGCCCAGAAAGCTGCCGCAGGTGAATACTTTTGAAAAAAACTGAAGGTACAGGTACTCGGAGTGAAGCCTTTTTTCAAGAAGCAATGATAAACCACAAAGCATCATAAAAACAAGCCTCCAATCGACAAACTTATTTCAAGAGTGCCGTAGAGCAAATCAAAACGCAGAGTCTGGATTGTCACCGGCTATCTCCACGATCAGTGAGGCCAATCAGAGCAAATACTCCATAAGGAGCAATCAGCATGATGTAATTCACGATTTGGAAATCACATCGTTGAAAACGTCGAAAAATGCGACCTTACTGGAGCGGCTTTACTTTTTTAGGGATTGAAGCAAAGCAAATCCCCTGCGATGTAATTGCAAAAGAGAAACCAACTTGCAGCAGTCGGGCAAGCATTGTCTGTGGTCGCTAAGAAGAAAGGTTTTCAGAACTCGCGAGTATCCACAATAGGGCGAGAGAGAGTGGGACCTTTGGTCTTGGAATTTGGCAAGCGCATCTGACTTGTACTGACATCCCTTCATAAAGAGCCATACAGGCTTTCGTGTTTCCAACTGGTAAGGCGCTTTTACTGCTTGGGAAGACAGTTACTAAAGTCAAGCCTACATAATGCAAAACAACCGTGGGTCAGGGATAAAGGAATTATGGGTCTATGGGTCCACCAATGTCGGAGCTTAGTTTGGAAGGATATCTCCCAAATTGAGGAAAGCTCCCGATAATCAAAGATGGCCAGAACACCAATCAATTGCGATCAAATTTTTTAGAGCGCATTGATGAAAATGGTCCCGACTGGTTTGGATGTAGTCGATGGTCCATAACTTGGAGATACTCTGTACGATTACTGTCAAACCAAATATCAGCCCTAAGAATAGTCCAGCAATGATTTAGTGTGTAAAGGAAGTCTTTTTAACATGGTAAGGGTTTAAATATCCTTGCAGTTTATAAGTTTTTTTGATAAACAAAAAGATAAATCCGCAATGACTAAAGCTGCCACCGCTTCCCACGATAAGGGACTGCTCGAGTACGACACAGGGTCATGTCGGCCTTCCCCGGATACTGTCAACCCGATTCTCCAGCCTCATTGAGTGAAGCCTGATCTTGCATAATGGGTAAGCCACGGTTTGAATGCCACTCTGAAATAAAATATAACCTCTTCCAATTGGAGATTCCACCTTGAATTCCGCCAGAAGAATTTTGTAGTAGTTTTGAGGACTTTATCGCCCCTCTTTTACAATTGAATCGTTTTGTGAGCAAGACCCCACGCATCGCAACGACCATCAAAGCCGCTTCATATTCCGAAACCTTGGACAGCAATTAATACTTAGCATGCCTTTTGCCCAGTTCTGCAGAAGACGTCCGAAAAACAGGCCGCAAAAGTCCAGTAGGGGGTATTCTTTTATACGCATGAAACTACTCCTCCCAGATCGTATCAAAAACGGGCTAACCGAGACAGAATCAAAATCAAAAGGCGATCATCGCCTCTGCAGTTTCCGCTTGAGTCCGGGCAGCGAATGAATATTATTTTCGGCTCTGGCTGAAATTTAAAAGTTTTTGTAATCCTTAGTCAACTCAAGTGGCTCCGACTTGTGATACATAAGCTGGATGGTGATTCCTTTAGCTGCTAAAAATTGGTTTTGCTATTGGCCCCTCCGCCGACTCTGCAAGCCGTTTCACGCGCAACTACTTCCTTACCTCCCCACGATAATCACGGATCCGGTATTTTCAGAATAGGTGAAATCCTGCATGCGGGTGCCAGGAAATTTGTCTGCGATATGTGAATAATCTTTACTCTTTTGGATCCGCATTTCGAATTACAATCCCAATGGGAGTGCGGTACTCTTCCCCGTCAAAAACTCCTGATAGAATTTCAATCTCATCCTCTCCTTTCGCTGGTGGTGATCTTGATTGGCCAGGTTTAGACGTCGCTCGCATTTCAAGCGATTAATCTGAGCTCAATCGATCACAATCCCGGCCGGGCAGACTTGCGATAATTACTCCTAAAGCTACTCCGTGAGACTCACCAACCACCGTGGGTGATCTTGAAAAGCTTCCCAAATGAATTCCCCATTATTTTTTTGCTTTAAAAACACAATTGGCCAGTAAAATCAATTTGAAATCATCAAAAAGACCATATATAGCCCATCGTAAAAGTAGTATTTATATGCTCTTTGAAAACCGGATTGATCCTCGATTCCGATCGAAATTCATACAGACCCACACCTAGGCCGCTGAGAGGATATGGTGCCTCAATTAGTTTAGCTCTCTCCACCACTTTGACTATGGAGCTGCCTTAGTGTATCAATACCGCCCGCCGATGGATCGAAATAAGCCATTCGAAATTTTTCCGAAGATCGTATATCTCCTGCCTCTGGAAAGTGAGTAATAATTAAAATCTTAATCCCAGAAACCGACCGTACCCTATTGGATCTTTGTTTTACATTTTGGATCAAGGTATTAAGGTTGCGGGTAGGGATCCGTTTAGGAGCCGATACGGCATTTGATAATTACCCACTCCAGAGATCGCCAAAGTTGTAATGCGAAGCCTTGACCAGTTCTACCTCAATTGTGGTGATATTCCTACGGAGTTGAACTGCCCGACGCTAAACCTCTTTTTCAAAAGGATGCGGAGGTAAGGGAATGATATTAATTGTCTTTTGACTGGAATAAGGTCTTAAAATCTTCTTGTCTATTCGCGAGCTTCCAAAAAGAAAGTGGGATTCTTAGCTACTTTTACTTGATCAATTTCCCAAGGGATCTTGGAAATCTCATTTCCTTCGGAGATAGGAAAGAAAGTCGCCTCGTAATAACTTTAAATTTTGTCCATTTCCTTACCGTTTTATAGTCACTTCCTCTGGCCTCAATTTGCTGATGTTGAATTTTCTTCCCAAGGCCATTGTAGCTTTATTTTTTTCAAAATAGCATCCCAATTGCC
>Ga0163217_1022125_pt1 | contig 10665 bp, 14 predicted proteins | sample SynspAceP_FD_185933 | JGI IMG/M metagenome (GOLD analysis project Ga0163217, IMG submission 185933) | Saline lake microbial communities from Ace Lake in Antarctica - Synechococcus sp. Ace-P (PacBio error correction) | ecosystem: Environmental > Aquatic > Non-marine Saline and Alkaline > Saline ...
CCAACACCCAAAAGGAGAAAGGAAATGGGGAAAAACAAATCCACCGCCCGATGGGGACCCAAGAAAAGAAGAAAATCACGAAGACGTTCCGCAACCGTCGGTCTGACCAGGATCCGCCTCGGCCAGTGCTTTTGGGGCGCGTCAGTGAAACGACGCAACCAGCGCGACGGTTGCAGCCAGAAACGCCCCCCGACGGCCCGCCTGCGGTAGGCGTGAAAAACCTCGCCCAAAAAATAGCCGCCAAACGCCAGAAACAAACACAGGAAAGGGCCAGACCGAACCAAACAGGGGCCGCAGCGAAAGTTCTTGACTGGTCCAACTCGCTCTATCTACGAGGGGCGCAAGCGCAGGACGTTACCAGTGGCACGCACGGTAATCATCCGCATATAAAAACGCTGATAGCACGCCGGGAATAAACTGCGCATAAAACACGCTGCCCCGATCGATTGGCTCGGTGAAAAGAATGACCCGTAAAGCCAAATCAGGATCAGAATGGCGGGAATGAAGCGAACCAAGCGTGCCAGACGCTGCTGATCGACGCCGTGGTGGCCAGCGGACGGGTGGTAGTTTGCCGCAGCATCTCGGGCACGGCGATTTTCGACATGGCAGCAAGTCGTCGGAATGGACGAACCCAGAGGCCGCGGCGAACAGGCCACAGGCACCGACGCTCGCCGATGGCAAACGCCCGGCAACCCGCGCAACAGAACGCGCAGCAGATCAACGCGCCGCTCGTCAGGCGGTATTGGCCGCGATAAGCCCATAAACAGAAACATGGATTGGCTGTGCAGCGACAGTCCGGCCGATCAGGTTGAAACGGCTCGCACTCAAGATCCAAGTGCCTGCTGCCAGGTTGAACATGACGGTTGAATTGCGACACACGGACACCCGCCATAAGCGGCCGTGCCGATGGACATCCGAAGGCCAGCAGCCGACAGGGCAACGGACGCCGATCCATCGATCAAAAGGTTGCTCATTACATGTTCCCATCAGTTGAGATTGCGTGACGGCTGCCCGCGCGCACAAGGATGGCGCGAAAGAAAGCGCGGAGACTGGCAAGTGCCGAAGCCAAGCGGCAACATCATGGCGGTGACGGCAGACGATGAAACCTTCGCGCCCGCCATGACCACCTCTCCGAGCGCAACGGCCCGCATCGGCATAAGGCCGTAGCCTGTCAAATAGGCAAGATGCCGCCGCGGCAAGGCAGCTTAGGAACAAGGCAACTTCTGAAGCCAGCTGGGAAAGTGATTGAATAAAAGATCGACCGAGATCTGCTGGTCGCATTTCAACAAAAGCATGGCAAGCATCACAACGCGATCATATAATAATAGGAGCATCTCGACGGTGCCTTGGGATCGGTGCATTCCACACCGTTTCGCGAAGAATCGCAGTATTTAGCATCATCGGATACCCCAAATCCGCGATAAACTCAGCGGATGGCATAATTTGTTTGAATAGTGGGCAGCACGGGCCTCCTCCCATACCAAAAGGGGACCAAGGCCAGGTCATTCCGCTTCAACCTCTCGCTCAGGGGTGGTTGACAATAGCGAGATTGATGAGTGATAAACGACGCGATACCGGAACATGCGCATGACCGACATCAAGAAACCCACCCGCTCGCCTTGCGGCATCTGCGGTAAACGTTTGGCGTGGCTGCGCAGCGGGTTGCGCAGCCGCCGAGACGCTCAATATCGGAAGCCCGCAAATTTCGAAAGCGTGAAAGACACTGAAATCGATTTAGGGGTTCTCGTATCTTTGACAGCAGCGGCCGCGCGTTCGCCCACGCCCGAGGGGCCGTCTTTTCTTGAGGATGCGCGGCCAGACGGTGGCCCACGTTCGAACGGACCATCCGGCGCCTCGCGCCAGAATGCGGCCGGCGCACGGGGGCAAAAATACATCGTCCGGGTATTCCGGCGCTTGCACTCGCGGCAAATCTCTGAAGCGCTGGATGCTTTCCAACGCAGCGTGCCGGGTGTTCAAGTCGAGATGCATGTCATGTTCTACAGAATAAACATGCTGAAAACTTGAATCTGGCGTGATTCGACTTGGTTTCCTGCTGTTCATCCCACGTCGGCGCGCGGGGGATCGACCGAATGCCGGTTTGGCTCGCGCATTGGTGTGTCGGCCCCGCCGAGAAAGCCCCCCCACGGAATCGAAGACTGAACAGGCGTGCCCTATTGTCATGGGGCTGCGCGAGAATGGCGGCTCTTGGCGCGCCTTCTCGACCAGCGCGGTGTGATCGGGCGCGGCTTACCCCGTTGGTGGGTGGAACGAGGCATGGACGGTACAGGTTGATCTTGCAGCGCGGCCAGAGCGGCGCGGCCGTGACGCCTGTTTCCCACGACATGGCAGACAGCCTGCCGCACGCGCTGGAATCGGCACGGTCGAGGGGCTGGATGCAAGCGACGATCGGCAATGGAAATGGAGCATAAGGCAGATACGCTGCTGCGTCAGTTTCCGCGTCACTTCCCCCCGCTGGTTGATCGCTTTTCGGGTTATCGGCGATATCGCAAAGTCTATTTGCGTAACCGCCCAATAAGCGATTTTATGGCAGCATGAAACAGATGCCGATTGCACATTCGACTGCCCAAGCGCAGCCTTTCTTCTCTTCAGGCAGCGATACCGGCTTTCTCTTTTTTCACGGCTTCACCAGCACTCCGCAAAGCGTGCGCGAAAGTCGCCCTAGTGTGGCACAGCGGCAAGGGTGCGACGGTGTCTTGCTTTTTGCTCGCAGGGCATGGCAACGGACCCGGCGCCTTGCGGAGACCGGCCAACAGAGATTGGGTAGGCTCTGCTGAGCGGCCTTTGAAACGCTAATCGGCGCGCTGTGCGCGGGTGATGGTCGGGGGGCTTTCCTTGGGCGCAACCCTGTCTCTCAACTGCCGCGGCGTATGCCCCGACAAGAATACATGGCGTGGTCAGCATCAATGGCTCTTACCGGGCTGACCGCGATGGTCGCCCCGCTTTTATGAGCCTCAAGGGTGCGGGCGTTCATCCGCATCGGTTCGGATATTGCCGAACCGGGCACACCGAATTGCTATGACGCATCCCGCTGAAACCCTGAAGAGCGTTTCCTTTTAACCAATGCACGTGCGCTGCCTGCACTGATCGCCGCCCATTTTGATCTGCAATCGGCGCCGCGATAACCCGTCGTTGATCCGCAAATATGCACCGCGTATCGCGACCTCGGGTTGGCGTCTAGCGATATCCAGCTTGGCTGGGCTCGAGGATCCTAACCATGTGTCGACAATTAGATTATGACCGCGGCCTGATCGCCGAACGGTCAAACCGGATTTTTTGCAAGCGCTGCATCAGCCTGAAAGAAAGCTGCAATCCCGCGAACATATCGCCGCGCCTACAATATGCCGTCATCAAGGGCCGGAACCTGACCCGCTGACCGGGGGTTCTATCCTAGATGTTCATCGGACCAAGGGCCCCTTCTCATGCGAAACCACACTTACCGTTAGGCAAAGACCATAGTCTGATGCGACACCGCCTTCGCTTGATGCGCTGGCAATCACCTGAACGCTCACTGGCACAAAAAAGGGCCTGCGATCGGACAGTGCGGGGCCTGCCACGCCATGGTGAACGTACGGGTCGCCTCAACTCATGTCTCAGTGCCTGCATGCATGCGGCGAGACAATCACATCACGATCGAGGGTTGGGCGAAGAACACAACATGTCAGACATGGCAGGCAGAATTCGTGAAACACGACGGGGTTTCAATCGGCTATTGCCCGGTCAAATCTGTTCAGCACCGCATGCTCGAAAGAGTTAAAGCCGGCTGGCCCCTACGATGTTTCGGGCAGCCTACCAGCGTCGCCCGAGCTGACCGATTGCGAAATATCAGAGGGGATGTCAGTAATATCTGTCGCTGCGGCCGCCTACCCCAAATCGTCGATGGATCCGCGAAACAGCGGAGGAGCAGTCATGAAGCAGTTCGACTATATCCGGCAGTGCACAGCGGATGTCAACCCGCACCCTGAACGCGACAATTCATCGCTGGCGGGACCAACTGTGCTGGAACCTCATGGAAGCTAGAGGGTGATGAGCCTGAAACAAACTTGTCGACATTCGGGCTGGACTGAATCAGATACTCCGCGTGACGGCGCCTGCGTATACGGCGTTTGGTCAAGAACTTGATCGCGGCGGATATGACGGTTTAGCGAAGACTATGCCGCATTATCGTCGCCCGTTGGCCGTGCGTCGGGTCAACTGCGCACGGCGAACGCGGACTTTACACGGACCCGCTGCTATTATTTCTATGACACGCACCGTGCACAAACGCGAGCCGGGTTTGGCTGCGCGCGATGGAGGGGGCGAACCGGCCTTCATGCGATCCTTGGCGTCCGACAAGTGCATCGCAGCATCCCAGTGATATGGCGCTTGCGATGCAATGCTGGGGCCGAAGTCGAGTCGAGGGCACCGATGGCGGCCTCTCGCACGGTGCCGCTGTCCGAATTCTATTGATCCCCACCGATCCCGATTGAAAACAGTTTTGCAATCGGCGTAATGATCAGCCGCTCAACTGCCCGCCCCTGCGGGGGAACAGACGTAATGCAAAGTACGCGATCGCGCATCCTATCGTTTGCATGGTATCAGTCGCCGGCGCAGATCGAGGTATCCGAAGGCAAGATAACCCAAGCCGCAATCGCCTTGTGGTGGCATGGATGATGCCGTGCGGCGATCCGGCGGTCGAAGAGGCGTCTCGTCGGGCAAGAGCCTTCGGTCCACGCTTGTTTCGGCTAAGGCCGCCGATATTTGGTGGCAGACGCAGCACCAAGACGGCACTGCATTCAAAGTGCCACTGGCACCGGCGCACGTGATTGCCACAACTCATGGAACTGACGGGGATACAGCAATGACCGACGGTAGCAACATTGACCGCCGAACTGACGATGAAACGAACCGACGACCGAATCGGTGAGCACGGTCAAGTTTTTGATCACACGGCATGGACGCGTCCGACGGCCGCTCAAAGTCTCTGGGCCGCGCATTATGCCCACGGATCAAACCGGCGGGCATGATGAACGGGCGTGCTTGTCGCGCGCTGTTGCAGGTGGGCAGATACAGGATGAACGCCGAAGCCGTGCGCATTTGACGGTGTTGCGCGACGTGGTTTCACGAGCAACCCTTTCTGGACCCTGCCCAGGCACGAAACGAGGCCCCTGTCCAGCCGGATGGAAGATTTCCTATATCGGGCACCGTCGCGCTGGTTTGTGGCCCGATACTTGAAGGCCCCGCCGCTGCCTATGAACGAGCTTCAATAGCGAGGATGCCGTGAATGATCTTGAATTGTGGCAGAAACGAACGCCGAGGACAAGCAATCGTCCAAGGCGATCTGGATGCCGCGCTGTCCAGATGCCGCTATACCGTTGGATGAAAACATATGCCAGCGGCACAGCTCGTCTGCATGGAACCCCATGCCGCGATTGCAGTGGGGAGGCGGCAAAGCTGACCACTGCGCGGGTCGTATAGATGCTCAATTCAATGTGAATGAACTGGCGACGCGCTTGGGGTTGACGCTGAAAATGTGCTAATTCTGGGCTTACGTCGGTGGTTGGCTTTGGCTCGAAACTCGGGATTAGTCCACGAGGAGGCAGTTGCGCGGCCCATGCCGCCGTAACATTGGGGCCCCGTAGCGTTGTACTAAGCCGCAACAAGTAAATTGAAAGCCACGATGCGCGGTCCGGAGAACGGTTTCAGACATCAAAGACTAGCCGTGGACGCTGAATGGACGGATGACTGCATCGGGCATGATTCAACGTCTCGGCAATTGTTTGATGAAAGCTTTTGCAGAGCGCGGTATCGCAGGCGACGCCTTTCGCTTTGATCGCGGTGAAACCGTGAAATGGGATGCATATCAAACGGATCAACCGGCAATGTGGGTGCGGTCTGTTCTGCACCGGGCGAGGCGGTGGGTATCACGCGCTTCGAGATCGCGATGGACGAGAATGCAGACGTGAGCGGCAATCGATCCGTCGAACTGCGCAACGCAACATTCCTGAAGTGGACCTTTCGGACGGGCGCGAGTTCTCATCTCACACTGGCCGAGGCACTGGACGACGGGCCAAGAGCTTTGCTGGGCCGAGCGAGGCCGGCAAACAGACGGAGAGTGGTTGATGCTATGCATCCTTCGGCCCGCGGTCAACATGCGGCGAAAGCCACGCGCGTGTCACACTGAACGAAGACGGCAGCTGCTGGTCGAAACGATTGACTGACATTGGCCGGCACCTAATCGATCCTGACCCAGATGCGGCGAGATGCTGGGCGTGCGGCGGCCGTTGTCGGTGCGCTTGGGCGACAGCAGCCTGCCAAAGCGTGCCGTTCGGGGGCAGCTGGGGGGGGGGGGGGGGGGGGGGGGGGGGGGGGGGTGGGGGGGGGGTGAGGGTGGGTGCGCATCATGGCGGGTTCGGTCTTTGTTGCCATGCGAGGGGCTGCGGCAAAAAGACGCCGAAACATGGGTAGAAGACGCATCTGACGCCTGCAAGACGGTGTGGCCAGCAGGCCAACAACGACCGCGGATTTGCCAGAAGTTCCCAGAAAGGCCCTCACGGTCGGAAGGCACCACAATAGGGCGACACCCAGACGACGTCGCCAAAGCGACTTTGGCGCATTCTTTGGCAGAGGTCGGGCGTTAAACAGCGTTACCGGCGAAACAGTGTGCGCCGAATGCACGGCAGCTTTGCCGCAGGGCGAATCCTGAACGCCATAGACGGCGCGGTCTCAATGTCTGGGCGGATGACTTTGCATCCGGCATGGCGCTGACCGAAGATTGATGTTAGACAAACGCGACGGCCATTTGGTTAACATGATCTGGTGAATATACACGTGCCGGTGAACCTTGATGTGGCCGCAGCTCACAGTCAACTTTCGTGCAGGAAAGCGACCCTGGGCCACCTATGGCAGGCAAAGGCATCGGCGAGCTTGGCATCTGTGGCGAAGGGTTCGTCGATCATGTAAGCGATTACGATGCTGCGGCGTCCCGTGTGCGCGATTTACCCGCAACGATGGCAAATCCTGCCGGTCCTACCGGATATGTAAGACTGTCCTGCGCAACCCGACCAAACCGGCGCGGCTTGCCGCTGCGCCGGTGGTTGTAGAACGCTGACGTATGGCCGCCAGCTTGAGGATCACGTGTCTGCTCCAGCCTCCGAACGCTTTCTGCCTGATGGCGTTATCTGCCCTGCGGAACCCCGCAGTGCACATAGCATTTCATACAGATAACTGGCCGCGATCATTTGCCGTGTTGCCGCGCCGGATGATAGGGCGGAGAAGACTTCGACCAGATCACGCCCACAATTTTGCCCGCGTCCGCCGGATGATTTTCTAGCCTGCATCGTGGTTAACCTCCCCTCGACCGTCGCTGTACCGGGGGGAACGCGGGATCAAGGCTGTCGATAATCATAGGTCAGATAGACCCGGTGCGTCGATCTTGCGCGGATCCGCATCAATGGCGTCAGCGATTTGTTGCCAGCATTCTTCGGCTGAATGCAGGTCAGCTGTTGCCGCCCCCAGTCGATAATCATCTTACTATAGCCGTGCACCGCAGAAATTGGCACACTTGTCGTTTTGCAGACAGCCTTCTCCCTCAATGCGCGTCGGAACGGACAGCCATGGCTCTTTCTCGCGAACGAATTCATCGTTGGTATCGAATGGGCATCCACATGGATCATGCGAAGGCCCGTGTTTTTCAGCGACGCCCGCAAGATTGGGCCAGCTGAGCGTGTGATCCCCGCCAGTGTAGCGGGGATGCCATGGACGGACGTCTCGGTAAGTGATTCACGCGAATAATGGCCACGGACTTTACTTAGATCAAAAAGGTTGTCGGCACGTCACGATATCTGCCACCTGAAGATGTTTCGAACGGGGCCCGCACCGGTCGCATGTTGTAAGGGGCGGTCATGCGGCTTTCGTCGGCTATCCTGGGCGGGGACCCAACCGCGCTCCGGACGGTTGAGTGCCAATATCCATGTCGGATGCCCAGAAACATGCATCCAGCCCGGCCGTTTCTGCATCGGCAAGCGCATCAATGGTGCAGGTCCACCGCGTGGCATTGGAATTCCCCGCTAAGTCGGCTGATTAATTATGCTAGTTTTGGTTTCATCGTCCCATTTCTTTTGGCTCTGGCATGGGTACTTTGGCGACAGACCAATTCACTGCGTCCCGTTTTGCATGCAGCCTCGCAGCTTTTACCCGCAAAGCCAAGCAGCTTTCGCAGCAACGCCCCCCCTGCCTCTTGCAACCGCGCCCGGCTTTGCCACTATGGCAACGAGAGGACGACCTCCCTGAATGGAAATTGCCGGACGACCCGGCCTTCACGAAGGTATAAACCCATGCGCTCCGCATTAGACCGTCTTCGCCACGAATCAGTTTTTTGAAATCATCGCGCTGATCCTTGTGATCCGCTGGTGGTTCTCTGCGACGTGCCTTTGCGCGGACTTGGCATTGTCGGGGTGGTTCCGCGCATGGGGGCCGCTCGCGAGCGCTTTTGAACCTTGGCTACAATGTGAATTTGATCTTGCCTTGAAGCGGCTGACCGGAACCACCTGAAATCACGGTCCGTGCGGAGGTCCATGCGGTGCATCCCCTCGAGGCGGGTTGGCTCGTTGTCCTGCTGCCCTTTATCGCGGTGGTATCTGGGGATACAGCCTATGGGGACGCCTTGTCATGGATGATCGCGCTGGCTTGGCTTTACCTTGGTATGCTATGCCGTTTACCCTGACTTACACGCTCTTTCCTGCCGAATGGGCCGCAAGAGCGTGCAACGCTGAGTCCCCGACCTGACATTCGCCTTAAACGGCAGCGGTGAAAGACGCCTTGATCCTGTCCATCACGACAGTGGTTCTTGAACCCTTTAGATATCCGGGTTGTTTATAGAAAAAATCGCGGGTAAGGCTTCGTAGTCCCTGCATGTCTTGGCGCTGACGACAACCTAAAGTCGGTCTTCCGTCACGTAATAGGCGCTCATCACCTCTGCCCGCTCACGCACGCACGTTTGAACCTGTCAATGAATATCAGAGGTTCCCGCGCCAACCTCCAAGCTGCGATGAGCATGGTCAGCGGCGGCCCACGCTTCGGGCGATACGACGCAATACATCGGCCTCGATTGCTTTGGTGGCCCGCAGCCGCGCCAACCGCCGCTGATCGAAGTTTTGCGACAACGCCACCAGTTCGGAAAAGACGTTGCGCTGGTCAGCAGATTTGTCACGCTGCACGTGAGCAGGATTTTCCGGTCTATGCGTCAATCCTCCTAAAATTCCCCATATCTTTCCAAAAGTTTGCAGCTTTTTACCGCGTGACGTTATATTCGCTACATGCGGAGCCGAAAGCTAACTCGCACAATACCCCTGGCAGGAATTTTCCCCATGATTGACATTCTTTTACGAGCCCGAATAGGCCAGCACGCTGGCAAACACACGCGCCGATAATGGCACACTCGGGCTGGACGCGCTGTTTGTCACCGACCGTTCAATATGGCGTGGTTGGCGGCTATGACGGGTGGGTCGTTTTACGTGCACAGGGCGGCGCTGCCTCACCACGAGGGCCAGCTGTCTGGTGGGGCCCGCGCGATGGAACAGTGCAGGTGGCCATGCGCACACAACCTATCTGGAGGAGACAAAATCGTCGGCCTACGACGACACCTATGTCCAGAACCCCGACAAAACACCCGATGGAGGATTTGGCCGCCTGTCGCCGCGCGGGCTAGAAACGCCCGTATCGGGTTCGAGATAGAACATTATTATTTAACCGCCTCTGCGTTTTCTGACGCTGCAATAACCCCACCCCCCACGGCTACCGGGCCGTCAACATCCAGACCACCACCGCGCTCGTGAATTGGCAACGCGCCGTCCAAATCCCCACCGACTGGAATAGATGCGCCGCGCCGCCGATCGTTGAACGGAATGCAATGAGTGTGATCCGCGAAGGCGAAGTCGCATGCGCAAGAACGATTGTCGCGATATCTACTCACGCTTGTAAGCGGTTGCCACGGGCACTGGGGGGCGATTAAACCGCTTGCGTGCCAATGACACCCTCCGGTCTGGATGCCACCGCGCCGAAATATCACATGGGACGAGCCCCCTGGCCAATAACGAAGGCACGGTTTTTTGAAATCGCCAGGGGCGCACCGCGCTACCAATGCCGCAAGTCGCGCATGTTTCTGGGCAACCGCCAAAAAATATCTGATGCGGAATAATGCCGTTCTCGAAGCATATTGACGCGGGGCAGAACAAGCCCAAACTCCCCCCGGCAACCGATGCGAAGTATGATGCCCGCGCCTTCACACCACCTGCGCAACGCGGGTTCGAGAAAAGACAGCCGTTGCGGTTATGCCATCGGCCTGTCCTATCCTCCCGATTTGGGGCGAACGCACCGATGGGTCCTTCCGCGCGGGCGACACACAGTGCTTGAACCGGCGTGGGATGACCCTTTCACTTTATGCCAGCGCTGTGGCTGACGAGGCGGCATCGAGATCACGGAACTATCGTCTCACCGGAAACGGGTGCCGACTGTCTGTGCCCACCCCGCGTGCGCTTGTGATAAGGAATAGGCCATGCGGGACAACATCCTATCTCTGCACCATCGATTTTGAAGGCACGGGCGTACAGCACTGCTATTTGCGCTTCCCTATAGCGTAAGACAGTGCTTTGGGGGCGATCAAATTGC
>Ga0163217_1047155_pt1 | contig 10665 bp, 6 predicted proteins | sample SynspAceP_FD_185933 | JGI IMG/M metagenome (GOLD analysis project Ga0163217, IMG submission 185933) | Saline lake microbial communities from Ace Lake in Antarctica - Synechococcus sp. Ace-P (PacBio error correction) | ecosystem: Environmental > Aquatic > Non-marine Saline and Alkaline > Saline ...
CAGCCCGGAATAACCCATTCCGTTTAGGCGTGTTTTGTGTGCTTTTTTAAAATTGTGAGAGAGTTGAATCTAAGAGAGTCAAACCCTTGTGCCTTGTGCGAAAATTCCCCCTCGGTATAACGGAATTGAAAATCGATTAACTCCTGAAAAAAATTGGGGTGCTCAAATTCATAATACCGCCCCATTTTTCTAAAAAAAAATGAAAAGTTGATTTTCCCGCTTCAACTCGTTGAATTAGCCCGATGGCAATGAATGTAACGTCGTCCCCCCGTGCCGTCCATCAGTCTCGCCTGCAGATGCTTTCTTGGCACATGCGCCTTCGAACGCACTATCCAATATTGGGAGTTGCCTTTCAAATCTAACAACAAAAATCCGGAATTGTTTTAAACAATGCTCGCGCAAATAGCTATCCGTTGGCGCGTGCCCCCAGAAAGTTCATCCCTCGCTCTCCGACAAGTGTGGTCAAAAGCCATTCCGACATCTCTTCAATAAATAACAAGCGCATTTGGCCGATTGTGCTGCATTCGCCAGCTCTATCGGAAGGTCGATTTTTTCAGTCCAAATACGAATATTATCCAAATCGTTCCAACTCCAAATAAAGGGCTTCTCTTGAGAAACATAACCAAATTCCGCTTTTCGCCAATCAGATAGCGGCACATGTCCACAAATCGGTGTCTCTCCCAAAAGTAATTCTCCAATGTCGGTAAAGAATTACAATCTTTCCGAAGAGTGCAAAAAGGGTTGTCTTTCCTCCTCCACTTGGACTAAATGCTTAACAGTACCGGGTTTGTACTTGGAACGAAAACATCTTTTTAAACACCTTCTACACCTGAATGCATACGCGAAAATCGACCGCTCGAAACGCACTACTCCTTCAGAAATAACTGTAATTTCCTTCAGTTTTCACTGCATATCAAAGAATCTGCGGATTCGTCCGTCGCTCTCGACTGCTTTTTGAGAAACAGTAAATACTTGGTCAATCCGTGCCCAAACGGAAGAAATAACAACTGGAAAATCAAAATAATGATAGCAACAAGTGTCACCTGCACTCAAAAGACCTTTTGAACTTGTGATCCACCATATCCTAGGATACAACAACAATACGCATCATGACAAGAGTCATAACTGGAGATATAATGGACTGGACCTTTTGCTTCTTTCCAAGCCAATCATGAAAATAAGGAACGAATGCTTTCCTCCTTTCCTCAACCTTCTTGGGTCTGCTTGATAAGCCTTTATAAACGATAATGCACCTAATCACTCTTTACTTTAGTGACCAAGATAATTTGCCATCTCTTCTGTTTGTGTTGCTCGGGCAATTTAATACATGATATTACCGAAGCGGCAAGATGATAGCCAAGGCTAATTGGTACGGCCTAGTAAGCATAAGAAAGTGTGATTCTCCAATCCTAGATACTAAGAGAATTCCTCACTGCACCAAAGGATATCATTCCAGTGATAAATGAAACAAGGATGCCTCTGAAAACAAGTTGTTCAAACAGTGAGTATCTGCGTATTCGACTCATCGTCTCCCCCAGTTTCATTGTCATTCATAATAGGAAAACAGGGTTATAACCTAAGAACTTTATTGCCTAATTTAATACGAAGTCTGCAACGATGTTCTCCCCTATATAAGCTAATAAATAGAGCGATAAGTCCACCCAATAAGCCCTGTAGCGACAAAACGGCAAATAGAAATAACCCTGTTTGCCAGCTAAAGGATGCTTGCTGTAAAGAATCCACTAGCTCTTTTTTGTAACTAGCGGGATGGCTAGAACTGGCACCCGTTGAAAACAAAGACAATAAAAAGCAAGGCCATTCTCCCTTCGGCCAATTGAGTTGATTTCATACAAAGAAAGAAATTTTTATGATCCTTTTGTATTTAACTTTATTTCCAAGATACCCCTTCTTTCTCTTCTTATTTCTAGCTGATTATTGAATCCACAATTTTACAAAATATGTCTCTTTCCTCCGTATTGTCTCTATTGTAAACGTAACAACTTATAAAGACGAGTTTGTTATCAAAAAAAACGATTATACTTATCTTAAATCCAAATATACATGAACAAAGTCCTATTAACTAGAAATAGAAAAAATCGATACGCCTCGTCAATAGATAGATGAAATGGAGTATCGTAGATAAAAAAAGCTGGAAATAGTAAATGGGTACCGACCCCTACAATAAGTTAGAGTAAATAATTAATTTTTGGGGGTCTTTGTATGGCTAAATCATGCTGAATTTAAAATTGAAAAGTTGTAAAGGAGTAAGTCAAAATGGAAACGTTGACATATGATCTAATTGGCAAAAAAATTGGTATGCCAAGTCATCACCTATAAAACAGTGGTCAATCCTTATACTCATTAGTGAAAAGAAGGGGCTAATCCGAAAAAAAACAAAAGAAATCCTATTCTTTCATTCAACAGAATTTTTACAATTTGATAGAAACGAACCAGGGCTCTATCAAAGAAACGGCTAATTCCTTTCGGAATCGTAGAATTCTCCATCATTGCGAACTGGAATCGTGCATTTAATAAAAAAAAGGTATAGAAGGCCTGAAATTTGTCAACCAAAGGGGCCGACCTTCTAAGTCCTACCAACATCCAAAGAAAAAAATAGAAAGTAAAGAAATCTATGTCACCAAGAAGCAAGAACTTAAGCATAGAATGAGCTTCTACGCTTAGAGAATGCTACTTCAAAAGTTCAAAGCTTACGAGAAATCCGGATGCCCTACCGTCGAAAAGCACGAAGCGGCGTTTGGCATCGAGCTCAGAAGAAGATACAAAATAAAGATGTTTCCTTGTAGTTGTAGATATCCCGAAGCCGAACGTATCATTATCATTTACAAGCGATTGAAACACAGAATCGAACCAAGATATAGCTCTAAAAAAAAAATAGAGATTTCAGAGCTGATTTTTCGGCTTCAAGAAACGCTAAGGATACAAGCGGATCACGAATAATAAATAAAACTGGACTAGTGATCAAATCATAAAAAGGTTAATGCGGCTGATGAAAGAGTTAGATCTGATAGTGGTATTTAATTACCCGTAAAGACTCGAAAGTATAACTCTTACAAAGGAACCGTTGGAAAAAAACTGCATAAAAACTACTAAACCGACGGTTCTACTGCCGCTGCCATTGCAAAAATAGTGACAGATATAACTAAGTTCAAATGTCCTTGATGATCAGAACTTCTATCTTAACCCAAATTTATGATTTATAGAATGAAAATCATCTCGTTGGTATTAAGTAAACGACCACATTAGATTTAGTATTACTTCCTCTAGTTAGAAGCCATTCAATTGTAAAAGAGAAAAACGGGAACAGTTCGCACTACGATTCACTCTGACAGGCTGGCATAGTATCAGCATAATAAAATGGGAGAAATGCATTTAAAAAAGAACATAAGCTCTTTCAGAGTATGTCTCGCAAAGCCACTGTTTTCTGATCATGCCTCAATGAGAATTCTTTGGATTATGAAGACAAGAAAATGTATCACGCGAGCCGCTATTACCTACGATCAAACTTAAGAAACAGATAGAAAGTATATCGATTGTATAATACTGAATTGCGCACAAACAAAAACACTGGCTGGCTTTAAGTCCAGTAGAATACCGAACTCAAACCAGCCAGTTGGCTGCATAATATTAAACTCTAACTTTAGGGTCACAACCAATGGTCCCAGCTTTTTATTTATGCTTTAAAAAGCATAGGCCGTTAATTTGGGCTCTTGTCTGTTTCACAAAAAGAAATATCTAGTGTATTCACTTCTTGTGGCGGAAAATAACGTAAAGAAAATACCTTCTTCTCCATCATTAAACAAAAAGTTCGAGTGTGGGAGCTTCGAGAAACCCTTGCATCGATCAATGGCCGCTTGGAGCGTAAACTGCACGCGTACCTCTCTTCAATTAAGTGAGCCATTGTACAGTCACTTGAATACGACGCAACGCTTTAACTCGTAATTCGACCAACACTTCATTCTGATTTTGAAAAGCGAATGACCTGCTGCCTCTTCGCAATTTGAACGAAATTTCATTTTGCAGTGTGGTTAAGTCTGGCAACGATTCTTTGGTCTTTCCTACGATAGACTTAGGTGGACCTTGCCGTTAATTTTTCCAACTCCACTACCGGTCGCTGTATTAGTTTGTCCCTCCAGCATACCAACTCCTCTTGGAATGGTTAAATATGAGCCAACATCTTTAACAGTTGGAACGGCTGCTTCACTTCAGGTTCCAATTACACCCACCAGCCAAATTAAAATAATATCTCCGTTATTCATCTTGGAAAGTTTGAGGGCATAGAATTCAAAGCTCTATCCAATTCTTTAAACACGGATGATCATCTGGTAAAAACTATCCTGTTTTTTTGCAAATTCACCGTTAAATACCCAGATTGGTAAAATTTATTAAACTCAATCTCTTTAGCCGTTAGTCGCTTGGTGGAGAAAGATAAAGGCAGCTTTCTGTTCGAAATGCACTAAAACTGGACCATTCCCACATAAAACTATCCCTCAATTAGCATGATCTATTAGAGAGCCTTTTAACAAGTCCAATCGATTAGTTTGTGTTGAAATGGTAAATTAACGTAATCCCTGTTAGGTTATCTTTTAGCGCCTAACACAACCACCAAAGTCGTGTATTCTCTTCTTGCCACACTTTGGATCTCTTAGTGTCTGTACTAACCACTGTTGAAAGCTATGACTGGTCCTTTTTTTCGAAATGTATCCATCTTCTGAAAAATGGCAAACACGATAACTTCGCGTTCAATTTTTCATTTCGGAACATTACCGGTATAAATAAATACAGTTTTATTTTCAAATGATAAGGCACTCCCAGAATAACAGCCATTCTGTATCAAGACATTCATCTGGCTCCAGGAGCTACTGTTGATTAGTCAATGGATTTAAGTCATCGGAAGTAACAGATGGGCCCCAGCTTTGGTCGATGGTTGTGCCGTTGATCCATTGGTAAAAAGACGTGATACAAAAACCCATAAACTGAATGCAATCCCGTTGGATCAATTTTAATATCCCTAGGAGCTGTGATATGATACCTCCAAATCCATATTTCCCATTGTTTTATTCTGTGCCATTTTTAAACTTTCCCTTTCACGCTCTTAGTTCATTTTCATTTTATCGCTGTAAACCAAAGAAATAAGTTAGGTAAAAGCCACAGAAATTGCAATTCACATCGTCAATAAATACCAGATAATTTTGGTTATCAAACAAATACATAACGTTCCTGGAATAACGTTAGGCCATACCTGAAGCTCTAACCCATGAATATTTCCAAAGAAGTCCGCGACGCTGCCTCCACCAACTAATTCCGAAGATAAATGGGGCTTCAACATATCTCAAAATTCCAACCAAATACTGCGGTCGTAATCCCTAGAAAAGCAGCATAAGGTCGAAAGGCACTAAGCTTAAAGCTTTCAAATTTTTTTAGTTTTTGTTTCAAATCCGCTACTGACTAAAGATGCCTCCACCTTGGCGGCTATACTAGCTGGATAAGATGTCCGTGTGAAATGGGTTACCTCAGTATTGTCATAGTTGACAGGTGCTAAGCGAAATACATGATTGTGAAAACCTGACTCGGTCTAACGTACAAACAATATGTGTTTAATCCATCACCTGAGAGAGCAACTCAATCCCACTAACCAGAGATGCAATAGCCTAATGCCCAGACGGTTTTGCATTTAATACAACTTCTTCTAAAGAGTGAAAAACATCCAATCAAAAAATAGCGATAAGATACTCATAATTGATAATTGTCAAAAAACGGTGTAAAGCAATAAACTAAAAATACTCTGGAACACGTTGGCGTAATCCATCTTTCTAGTTTAGCTCCTGCAAAACCACAATAAAGGCCGGTAGAACGTTCCTTGATAACCTACTACAAGAAAAAACCAAACATCGAATTGGGATCAAGCGTGGCCGCCTGCACTGCATAGGCATTGGGAAGGGCCGGATTAACTAGCATCAAACCTAAAACAATCCCAATGAACGGAGATCCGCCAAACACTTTGAGGTGAAGACCAAGCAACTAAAGCTGGTAAAAAATGCAAAGCGTGGTCGGTAAATACTTGCGATACAATAAAAGTTTGCACTAATATCTGCTGTATAGGCCGAAGCACCGCTAATATTGTTTCTTCGCGTCAACAAGCCACGCAATTCCATAAATAGTCCTGGTTTGGCAACCAAAAACTGGAATAATCGGAACAAATACGTCTCCCAAAGTCCGAATCGTCAGTTGAACTACATTTCCTTGCTTTTTAGCTCTATGTTTCTATCACTTGTTGAGGCTCCAGGCGCTCTACGCCATCACTTCCTTCTAATTTATTAACGGTACGGTTCCAAAAATGATTTGAAACTGCCCTGAATTATAAAAAAATGCTCCTTTTTACCTTTCATATTTTCTAATCGCTTCTTTATCGAACTTTCTCTTATTTACCATAATTCTCAAACGTGTCGCACAATGAGCTACCGATTGGCATATTTTCATTTCCACCTACTGCTTCGATTACTCCTTTAGCATTCTTCGTATCCGTCATCTTTATTTCCTCCTTTTATGGTTTGTTGCTTTTTGAACCGTTCTTTTCAATTGTAACCGTTTTATTTATTTTTGTCCAGTACAAACAGTTAAAAAAAATAGTTAAGTCAAATCATTTCAATCTTTCCTCAAAAAAATAATCCCTGGCTCTCCTCACGAATGCTGTAAACCTCATAGTACTTCAAGTGAGGGGAATTTGGAATTTATCATAATTGTTTTAATTCCACTTTTAAGTCGCGATTCATTTTTTTATTATTTATTTTTTCAAAAACCGTTTTCTTTTGGAATAGTCGATCTCCAATCAACAAAAAGCAAATTTTTTACAGCTGATTTGGACCTAAACTCTTGATACCATATTTAACAGCTCGGTATGGTTGGTGAGACGACTGTCCGTAATTTGATAAACCACCAAAAGCCAGAAAATAATGAAAAAAAAACCATCCGGAATCTCTAATTTCAACTGGATGTGCACTTTAATACAGCTAAAAGCAATATTATCCGTCGCACAAATAATATAAGAGCTTTTAACTGAGGCAATACTCTAAAACTTGTTGGTAAGCTTTTTCAAAAGTAAAACTTAATTCAATCATTTTTACTGTCTAAATCTTTTGTTTCCTTTAACGCATCTATATACACCTTTTTTGCGCAGTTGTCCTACCGCTACATCTGCCTCAAAAACATTCAATACAAAAAAGTTTTTGTGTCCTAAATGAGTAAGCATACTTGCCCTATTTTAAACCCTGCACATATTTCATTCGTGGACGATCGAGTAAAGGTCTTCAGCTTGTTGGCCCTAATAAATAAGCCGGAATCCGACATCAGCAATGGCTTTTTTGTGTGCTTCTGTGATAACCGTTGCAAATAAAAGAATCCCTGCAACCTTCTGACTTCGCTAATGAATAAAATTACTTTCAATTTCTCTCTCAGAATTTGATTCGTATTCTGATAGTAGTTGAAAATTTTCCTTCTAAATCCTTCATCAATAGAAATTACACTTATTTGCAGAATAAGACACTCTAGCCGTGGAATAATCGTTCCCAATAATAGCGGTTTTTTCGCTTTGCAGACCTTTGGGCAAACGTATTTGGTAATAGCCAGTGTTTCAGCCAACGATTAGGCTAATTTTTCTTTTTTGTTTTTGAAACTCACTGATCACCATTTAACTATCTGGAAACGGATTTTTAAGCAACCCCAGCTTGTTTAGCGATATCGTTTGATTGTTACCATTCTCACCTGTTTGATTCCTCTCCATTTTTTCCAAGTCATGCTTGCTTCACTGTTACTACATCTCCAGTCCATAATACGGTGAGGCCAGAGATTATTCCCCTTGCTTCATTCTCAAAGAGACTCATTTGGCCTTTATTTATTGATTGCCATAGTAAAACTCTTTACAAATTAATGTTAAGATGGGGTTAATTTTTATGAGTTGTCAAAAAGTCATAATCCAATGTATCTATTGCCCATCTAAGTATTTGGAATTAGTCACATGTAGATTGTATCAATATCTAAGTAACGGACACGCGTAATTCCGTTTTTCTCGTAAATTGTGGTCTCTACTACTTTTTCAGGTTTAGGCGTATCGGACCAATTTTTTTGAAAAGGGGGCCTGAAAAGGTGCAACGTTTTCTTCTTGTATAGCCGAACCTCTTCCTTTTTTCAAAATTCAACAATGCAAAGGTACTTTTAGCGGTTACGCAAAAGAGTCCGCTGTCTCATCGGTAATACATGACATTCGCCACGGTAACCAAAATAATTTATTGTAAGACAATGGCTTGTGCTCGTTATTTTTTATTTTTTGAATGAGCGTTGGGGATATGCGCTTAATCTCTACCGCATACTGAAGCACAATCCATGCACCTTTTTTAGCTTAACTTCTTCTCTCCTTACACCCAACTCGTGCTTTGTCGCCTGACACTTGCATGATCACATTGACCAACATAGAAATAGTTAATTTGCTTATAGCCATCACCATTCATAGTATTAATTTGGTGTTCTTCTTCAAAAATCTGTGTTTTCAATAGCATCTCTTTTCATTCCTCTAATTTCCTTACACAAATATATCATACACCCATTTAGCCGCTAGCAAACAATGCCGTACCAAAAAAATCTTTAATTTTCATAAAAATTGCACACAACTCCTTTTGTTTGTAGTGTCAAAACGTATTATTTAATTAGCCATTTAACTATCTTAATTTACATTTTTTGCAATAAATCGAATTGTGGTTTTTTGTATAAATGGTAAGTACAACCCTTTTTGGTCCATCAATTCTTATGACTACACCGATTCTTGGATAATTTTATTCAGCAATATAAAAAATTCTTGTTACTGTTTTTGATTGTCCGATAAATCGTGAGCAAATGATAAAAGCTTCCTTCCTTCTAACAAACGATCGAGCCCTTCTTGTAAAAGAAATTTCAGTTGGTGTACAATACTTGAAAGTCGCTCATGCTAGAATTAATACTTTTGATTCGGCTAACAATGTACGAAGCAAAAGAATTAGTTTGACGTTGCGCAGCTGACAATGTTGCTGCCCTCGCTCATTTGATACATATATAAACCATTTTTTGCTGCATGATAAATTCATGCGCACGAACAATTTTAGCCGCTGCCATTATTCTTCTTCTTGGCTAATCTAAAATGTCATAGTTTTTATGTTCCCAATACGTACCAGAAAAAAATAAATGTATCTTTGTAGCATAAACCCTATTTGATCCCTCACGATTTTAATGTCACGTTTCGAATAATCACATACCATCTACCAAAATTTCACGCCTCATTCACATCATAAAACCGACTGATTAAATTAATACAATAGTTGAATTCCCTTGCTCCAGTCGGGCCCAACCTATTGCAATGGTTTCTCCTGGTTCAGCATGGAAAGATAGGTTCAAAACTTGGTTTTGATCTGGTTTAACCAAATGTAACATCTTTAAAAACAACGTCTGCCTTTACAGGGGCAATAACAAATGCATCTTCTTATCTGTAATTTCAGGCTTTACATCGAGTGTTTCAAAAAATTCGTTCGAGATAAGCCGTCCCAGTAATGAGCGAGTTATAAAAAGTTCCCGATATTACCATCGGATTCCAAAAGTTATTAACATAACCAATAAAAAGCAATTAAGACCCCAGAGAAGACATCTGACTCCTATCCCTCTCCACCAATAAAATAAATAAGTGAGATAGTAAACTGTCGCAACATTTGGCATAGCTGGCGCTAATAAAATCTGGATTTAACGGGCTTTTAGCCAAGTGGTTCTTTGATCTGCTAACTTCTGAAATATGTCATTATTCATTGATTCACGGTGAACAACGATTGTGTTACTTTAAATTCCAGAAATACTTTCATGAATATAAGCAATTTAAGTTGCTTGTTTATTACCAACATCCTTAAAAGGCTTCGTTGGGCTTTTGAATTATATAGTGTCCACAAAAATAGAATGGCAATAATATAAATGTATACAATGTCAACTGGACATTATCGAAAACTAAAAGACTAGCCGTTCACACTAAGCTAAAACATCCGTAAATCATCGTTGATTAACCCTTCGAAAGCCAAATCTACTTAGCGAAGATATATAACGGAACTCGTAATAACGATTTTCCATGTGGTCGAGTGTCAAAATAGGAAAAAGATAATTTTTGAAATGTGCTGAAAAAAATTTTGTTGACCGCATTCTTTTAAAAACATTTTGTCCAATATATGTAATATGCTTGAATACGATACCTGTGACATCCAACCCACCGACAAGGGTTGCCAGAGAAAAAAACAAGGAATTCCAACCTCAGAAGCAGTGTCTTATTTGGTATAAGCCCATCGATGACAATACTCGTCAGATAAGGACCGCCAAGCACCAAAATAAATATTAGATAACAAGATGACAATGTAATATTTTGATACAGCGTTTTTTATACGGTTTTAAAATAACCCCTAATCGTTTTAAACTGTTCTTTTTATTAAACTCTTCTTTCAGCTCTTCATCTTTTCTAGCACTAGTTCTGGCCATTACTGACACCCCTCATCGTCATCTGCCTTGCCTAGTTTGTTCAAGTAGATTTGTAGTAGGCACCCTTTAAGTTCCAGAGGGGAATACATGTTTCCCGCGTTCCGATTATTTCCC